>Ga0302179_10000033_pt1 | contig 150703 bp, 128 predicted proteins | sample I_Palsa_E3_1_FD_198788 | JGI IMG/M metagenome (GOLD analysis project Ga0302179, IMG submission 198788) | Peat permafrost microbial communities from Stordalen Mire near Abisko, Sweden - I_Palsa_E3_1 | ecosystem: Environmental > Terrestrial > Soil > Palsa > Peat permafrost | place: Sweden...
CACGATTCGAAGAAAAGGCAAAGACAGCTTTAAAGGAAAAAGATTCAGTCGCTACGAGCGACGACCGGAGATTGTGTCGGTAAAGATTGCCCTTGACCCGAGGCGGGATTCATAGTTGGCTGGTTATGCCCACGCCGGGCCGCCGTCAGCGGTAAAGCAGCACACCTGTTCTCGCGGATTCGTCCCAACCGCAGGGAATGTACCCGGCTGAGTAAAGCTGCCAAAGCGAATGATAAAATCCGGGCTGGAAAATGTCTCGATAGTTTATTTCCTGCCAATAGCAAACTAGATCCGACTTAACGAACCGCATCAGTTCGCGCGGTAGTCCGACGCGATCGAGCGCGTCCTCAGCCGCGGAGCGAACGTGCTTGTCGATGAACTGATCGAAAGCCTGAACGTGCTCATTCCACTCCGATGCACGATTTTGAAGACGCTTTGCGATCCGCACCGTAATTTCGTTGCGGCGCTCCAGCCGAGTATCCGCCCAAGCGTCGGAGCCGATCAGTTCCGCCACCTCGGAAACCGCGCCGACGCGGCGAATCGCGACGTGCGGGATCACGCCTGTAAACGCAGCTTCTCCTGGAACGGCCGCAAGCCACGGATTCGTCATCGCAGCGCGTAACGTTTCCTCGGGAAACGGCGGTCGGTAATAGACCGGTTTAGGAAAAGTGAGAAGATTATTCCCCGTGGGCATAACTAGTATTCTCGCGCGCGAGCGCTCGATAGCAACTCGATTCGCTGGCGGCGATTTTCTCGTAAAGGCATTATAATCCGTGGCCTGCATTGCCGGCAAACGCAATATTGATTTCGCGTTTTCACGCGCGCTGCCCACCCTCTGGACAAATGACAGTCTTGTCATGGATACATAACTACGGAACTGCGGGCAGCAAATTGACGAATTTTCGACCTTAAACAATTGGTTTACGGCGCAAAGCCATGTGTTGCTCGCGCAAACCAATGAGTTGGCATGCAAAACCAATGGATTCCTGTGGAATCGGATCACGGCATGCGGAGGTGCTTTGGCAAAAGATAAAACTTCGCCACGCAAGCGTGGCTCCTGACGTGAGCTTGGGGGGCTTTGGAGATTGTCGCAAGCTCGAAGGGAAGCGGGAGCTTTGGGTAGCCGGACCGACGGAATTACAACCAATGCGCCCGCCAGGATTCGAACCTGGAATGTCGGTTCCGAAGACCGAAGTGATATCCATTTCACCACGGGCGCATTTCGTCAGTCAACATTAACGTCGCAGCCGCGCATCCTCAAGTTGGACCGAGTACACCAGTTCGTTTGGTAGGCTCAGATCAGGCGGTTAACTGGACGAGCGCCACAAGCTTCCAAGGGGAGTCGAACATACCTCAAAAGTCAACGGGAATTCGCAAAAACGTGGCGAGGGTGGCGCAAAATCAGGCGCATGCGGCGCAGCCCGGCACCGCCGGCCGCATCCAGGCAAATCCGAGCGAGATATGAACTGTAAGAATCTGCCGCCGGAACTGAAGAAACTCATCGCGATGTTGTTGCGGCCGTACAAGCAAACTTGATGTTTTTGGTTTCCCTCAGAGCAGGTCCTGAAAGTCCCGCAACCGCTCGACAAACATCGGCAACCGCTGCGATGCGAACGTATCAAGGAGTTCCGAAATGCTCATGGGAGGGTTCTTCAGCGTCTGCCTCTGCTGGCGCACGGCGTTGCAGATGGCGGCCTTGTTTAAGTCCAACTGAAAGACCAGAAAGTCGTCAGGATGCTGGGCATCAATGCCATATGGCGCAAGGGCCTCTTTGGGGAAATCGTCGAGGTTGTAAGTGACGATGACACTCGCCCCTGCCTTGATGGCGGCAGCCAGAATATGCCGGTCATTTTCATCGGGGAGCTTCAATCCTGAAATCAGGTCCTGGTAGCCAGTCACGAGGCAGTCGCGGACATGAGCGTTCATCAGGTCCCGAGTTCGCTGCAATTGTTTGAGCTTGAGGTCTGGCCGATTTTGGAGCACATTGCGCATCCACTCATCGTGAATCTCGTCCGTCCATCGCGCTAAAACCACATCCTGAAGCGCTACCCACATTAACAAGTCTCGTAACGGGGCTGGATAAAGGACGTTTGCGTCGTAGATGACCTTGAAACTGGTCACGCCTCAGTATCCCATATTGAGTTCTTGGGCCTGAGCAGCTAACTCGCCGAGCACTTTTGCGCGGTCGGCATCAATCTGGTTTTTGTATTCCATCAGATCCTGAAAGCGCACCCGTCGATGAGTCCCGATTCGCCGGAAGGGAATCTTCTTTTCCTTCATCTGCTTGATGAGGAATGGGCGGGAGACTCCGAGAATGGCCGCTGCCTGGTGAGTTGTGAGCTCAGCATGAATGGGCATGAGTGTGACGGCATTGCCTTTGGACATTTCCGTGAGGATGCGCATCAAGAGGCCGATCGCTGGACCTGGCAATTCAATCGTTTCGGCAGCACGGCCTTTGGAAGGAATCTGTAGCGTCAGCCGATCCTGGCCGGCGAACCGGCTAAGCCGCCGGCTAGACTCCTGGGCAATCTTGGAATCTTGCTCGGACGGAGAAACAGCTTCATCAAGAACGGCACTCATGGGGGTTTCCTTTCACGGACGACACTTATAGATTATATCGGTAAGTGAAGCAAATGCAATAAGTGAAATATTCGAAATCTGGACTTGACGAGCTTTTCAACCAAAACACGGGAAAATCCTGCTGTCCAAATGCTTTATTAAAAGCAACTTATAGCCCACTACTTCTGACCCTTCCAAGGGTGAGTCGAACATACCTTAAGTTCCAATGGAAAATCGAAAAAATCGCCGACGAGCGGCGCAAAACCCAGCGAAGACCATGCGCCTGGGCCAAGGAGCGCAAATCCCAATGAAAACCAGCGGGCGACCACGTTAAAAACCTGCCGCCTGAGATTCGAAAACTAAGAGAATAAGAAAAATTGTCTGTAACATTCTCGAATCTCAAGTACTTCATAGGGGTAAGGCCAACGTGTGTTGGCCCAAACTTCTCGGCCAAGACAAATCTTGGCCATAATCAGTTAGGAGTTCATCATGTCAGAGTCTGAATCCATGGCAGGCAATGCCGAGAGCGTCATTGATAATTCTGAGTTGGTCAACGAAGCCGCTGCTCCACAGTGGGGAGCAAACGCACCCCGCGGTGCAAAAACGGTTTTGAACCGAATTGTGAAGGAAGGGGCCAGCGTGCCCCTGTTCCTTGGCCAAACGCTCGTGAATTCACTGCGCGACACGGGCTACAACAACACGACGTCCGCTATTTGCGACCATGTGGACAATTCGGTGGAAAGCGGGGCGACGGAAATCCGCATTTATTTCATCGAGTCAGGGCGGAAAGAGCGTAAGACGTTCAGCGTACTAGTGCTCGACAACGGTGTCGTTCCTGCTGCTGGCGACGCCTATCAACTATACAATTCTAAGCAGTTTCATGGGATGCAGGCTTGACCCTCGTGATAACGAGAAGTTTTTGAAGGAACATCGTCTGGACCGAGGTTCGGCGTCCGCCGCCCTTATTGCATGGACGCAATATCTTGAGCAGAAAGGGATCAATTCCGAGCGTACTGCCCGTGAAGCAGCGGCGATCCACAAGCATAACGTAGATATACAACGGTCGAATTCCGAGGCCAGAAAGTACAACGACGCGCGTGCCGAGTATTTGAAGGCATTGAAGAACGAGCAGCAGAATGAAATATCGAGGCTATGGGCACTCCTGGAAGGATTTTTGAAACTTTATCCCACGTTGTCGCGGTGGTGGGCTATACCTCAAAAGCCGGCTTTTTAGGAAGCGTATGTCTTCAGCTGCACATTGGTTTTGCGCGAATTGCGGCAGGTCAGGGCGGGACCGTGGACGCTTCTGCCCCGTTTGCGGTGGCACCCTGACCCCTGTTGCCTCCCCTCAGAAATCTCGGGCCACGCGAGTTTCACGCGCGGGCGCGCCAGCTCGACCTTCTGCTCCGCGCCCGCGAGAACAACCCACTGACACCTCCGATCTCATGGACCGAGAGGCATTGAACATCCGGCTTGGCGTGGAGGAGGATGAATGCTGGAAGGACGCCAGGCAACATCACAGCTTGCAGCCGAGCAAGAAGGCCATGTTAAACGCCCTCGGAGGGACCATTTTCTGCATCGTTTTTACCATTGGAGCTGGGGCTGCCAGTGCCGCCGGGATAACTCAAGCGGCTGCTTTCGCCATCTTGTCTGCCATTATCGCCGCTTTGAGCGCCATCCGTTACGTGCGGGAGAAACGCCACTACGAAGTACGGCGGCAAGAATGGCTTAGCGAAGGGGCTGGAATAACGAAGAGGTCACAGAGAATTGCCGAGATCAAATCGCGCTGCAAGTAAAGTGAGGAGCCCGGTATCGAACGGCAACAACAGATTTGTGTCAGGATGCATTTATCGAGGCGACTTCTGACCGCCTCGCAACAGCGGTTACGCGCCCAGTAAAACGAATGTCGGTCAATCCAGACGATCTCCGGGAACTGCTACGCGATATTCAAAGACGCTGCACGTCGATTATTCGCAAGTCTGCTATGAAATGTAACAGCATCAGCAGAGATCCGGCTCAAGCATTTCTTGGCGCGGCGCAGCGGATGGGCGATGCCTACGCAGATTGTGCAATTCTGTGGGACCACGCTGTCGCCGAAATGCACCGAATGGGCGTCGCAGTTACTAAGGGCGACCAGCAAACCTCGTCTACACCAGGATGGCTGCTGACCTCCACGATAATTCTATTAGACGCCGTTGATCGAGGCGGCGTACCGGCGTTCATCAGCGCCAATCTTCGTCACCTAGCAATGGCGTGGGGCATCGTTTTGACCGATCAGTTAACGCCGGATCAAGTAGTGCACGAGATTCGAAAACGCGCTGGCATTGCGGGTTAGGTTCCCGTGAGCTGTGGCGATCGCCGGGTGCCTCAACGGCGGGATGAATCATCGCACATAGAAAATTGAACTACCGCCGGCGACATCGGCCCCATCCAAGCACTCGCCGGTATTGGTGAAGTGATTCACGAGCGCGGTTTTCAAAACTCTTTCTGACATCACTATGGCTTCAGGCAGACTGTTTTTGCACCATGCCAGCAGTTTGGCTTCGTCCTGAATTTCCAGGCGCAGCGGTTGGCGTCGAAAGCCGATGGTGCCGGCGGGCAGCATGATGCTCTTACGATTTAATGGCCCGGCTTCGATTTGTTGCCGAGCCCAATCTTCCAGCTGCCCGCCAAAGCGTAAGATGAAGAAATCCTCTTCGCGCTTTGCACGGCGAATTTCCTTCGCGGCCCATTGTTGGACGCGATCGGCATAGGCCCTGGCTTCCACGATTTTCCGTACGACCCAATTAGCACTTGTCTCGTCATGAACATGGAATGCCTCTGGCACCGTCAGCTCGATGGCTGTTTCCTCATCTGTTTGGATTGTGGTCATGTCGTGCCCGCCGTTACTTGTTGTTATCGTTTGTTCCATCACCATTATCCGGCTGATCGGCCCCCAGGTCGTTCAGCCAAATCTGGAAGGCTTTGCCGCCGGGCTTAAAAGGCGTCCGACGCATGCGAATCAGAAATGCCGTGATTTCCCGCTGCGTGGGCGGCGTAATCGGCTGATCGGCCCTCAGACTCGGGCGAGACGGCTCCCCATTACCCTTGTAATGCGAACGCGGAAATTGGATCGGCGGTGGCACTTTCTTGGCCGCTTCGGCGATATCGTTGTGGAACATTTGCAGGGCCTCCTGGATCGCTTCAAGCGGCGCATCGATGGTGGCGATCTGGCGTTCGCCGCAGGTAGGACATTTGAGGATCGCCAAGGCCAAAGGGCCAGCCCAAACATGCTGCTCGTCAGGGCGGCTAACACCGACCGCGACGACATGGTCAGGCGTCAACGATGCACCGCAGATGCAATGGCGCGAAACGGCTTCAAGCCAGGCGGGATACATTTGCCCTCCAATCAGAACGGAGCATCAGCGATCGACGATTCAGTCACGGGAAAGCGCCAGCGCGAAATGAAATCCGACTGGTCTTCGCCAGCGAGAATCCCCGGAACATCCACCAGCAACTCATCGAAAGCCAACGCCGTCCGCAGACGCACGTCGTCGTCGATCAATCGCGGCCGCAGCTCCAGCCCCGTGGCGTACTTCACCAGATACTCGCATTGCGAACCGTGCCCATGGCCACAGCGCGACAGATTGGCAACCGACGCCATGCCGGTGGTGGTGCCGCGAAGGATGACTTCATTTCCGACGACCTTCAGAATGGCAAGCCCGTAACGCGACAAATAAATCCCGGTCATGACATCGTGCAACGGCAACTGCACGCGGCTTTCCACAATGCCAATGGGCACCGGTCCCACGCCAACGCGGCCCAGGCACCTGAAAATCGCGGCAAACGGATGGGTCTGCGGCACCAGCACAAGATGGCGGTCATAATCGAGGGGCTTGGGGATGTGATTCGGAATCCAGCCTTTTATAAGGGTGTCTTCCAATGCCTCTTGGAAACTGCCGCGGCTAAGCGGGCGCGCGCCGAGGCGGTCCAAAACCAGTTGTCGAGCGGTAATTTTCCGTGGCCCCATCGGTGACCTCCTTGTTGGGGTGGGAGGAGATAGAGCTACGGCGGTCGAAGAGCAAGCTAAATCTGCGGAGAATTCCGGATTTTTTTACGGTTCAACAGACGCCATCTCCCAATGCAGCAAAACCACCAGTTTGGAAATGAAAAGCGCCCGCACTTTTGAGGGTGCGGGCGCTAAAACTGAAGACCAGTAAAACAACGCCAATCAAGCAGCGGCTCGTCGTCGGCATTCGTAGCAGACTTGCCGCGGAAGTTTTTTATAACGGCAATCGGCATAGCCCAGGTTGATGACAAAAGGCTGATGCGTTTCATGAGCGCCTGATGACCCCGACTGGGACATCAAACGCATCACCGAATCGTCGCTTTTGTGCAGAAAAGCCCATGTTGGAAATGTCAGGGCAAGTTCCACGTCCTTGGTCTCCATGTCCCCGACGGCTTTTTCGACGAATGTCTCAAGCAATTTCCGCAACGCAAACTTCGGCATGGTCGCAAAATTGTTCGCCATATCCGTCAATTCAGCCACTACCTCGTCAGCCATTTCGTTGGGGTTGACGTTGCTTACCTGCAACTGCGTCAAAGCGGCGGCAATCTGCGCATCCAGATTGTCACCTTCGGCCCTGAGCTGATTGATTACAGAGCGCCCGTCGGCCAGCGTCTTTTCATCGAAGGTGGAAAAAATCAGTTCAACCCGTTTGCGAACCTGCTGCCGACGTTCCTTGAGTTGCTCAATTTGGGACTCATCTATCCTCATGGTCGCAGACTCCCGCTCGATATTGTCGAGGATTTGTTGCCTGAGGTTCGGCAGATCAGCGAGCACTTCCCCCAGCAACCGAAGTATGGCTTCCTCCAGCGGCGTGGCGCAGAACATCCCGTTAAAGATGCTCCCTTTTCGATAACCAGTGCGGCCTTTGCGGTGACGGTAATATCGACTACGTTTATTCTTTCGCCCGCAAAGCACACCAATCAACGGCCCGCCGTCCTGCTTGGCAGAGAAGAGGCCGGAAAGCAAATAGTCGCTTGCATTGTGCTTGTTCTTCTCAATCCTGATGCGGCTTGGGTCGTTCTGCCTTTCCCAATTTCTTTTCTGCTCAGCAATTGCCAATTCGCGCACTTGTGGGTCTAAAAAGTCAACCATGTATGGCTGATCTTTAAAGAACCATTCTTCAATTGGCCTATGGCGCAGCGGAATGCGATCCGCCGTTGCCAGAATCTGAGGGTCTAGTTCGACAAGTTTTGGAGTCTGAGGACTCTGCTCATGATAAATCGCCGACGAGGTTTTGTGCCCGATGCTGCAACCCGTATAAGAGGACTGCTCGTAAATGGATTCAACCTGACGCTGACTCCAACCTTTTCCTCGTGGCGAGCGAATGCCTTTGCTGTTGAGGAGATTGGCAATCTTCTTGCCGCACCAGCCCGCGATGAAATGCTGATGGAAAATCTCGCGTACGGCCGCTGCCTCATGTTCGTCGCCCGGCATAAGCAACACTTTTTCTGACTTCTGCTTTTTATAATGACCCTTGCTGCCGCCACCGACTGTCCCATAGGTGTCGATGACCTCATGGGTATCGACATGCAGTTTGAGTTGTCTCCCGTCGCGCAAGTCACGGATAAGGTGCAAGGGCTTCCATCCCTCGTTCATATAAACGCGATAGCAGCCGAAGGGCGTATGGCTGACCGGCATCATGCGGCCTTGTTCCAGCGCCAGTTGTGCCCCCTGCGTGCTGCGCTGCGAAATGGAAAATGCCTGCTCTTGAGCCGCCTCGAATTGCAGCACCTTAATGAAATTGGCATGTCTGCCTTGGGGAATCTGTTCGCCCGCATAAACAACGCGAATCCCCACTTTCTGACATTCAAATTCGAACCACATCCCATGGATCGAGCCGCCGCGAGTCAGCCTGTCGCAGCGCTGAATCACCAACACCTCAAAATTGTTTTTGTTCTTCTTCTCGGCAAGCAGCATCTCCAACTCATTGCGTTTGCCCGGCAGCGAGCCAGTAAGTCCATCCTTAACAATGTTGTCCAGATGAATCATCTCCAGCGGCGCGACCTCTTTATGCATCAGCTCCAGCTGCGCATCGGTTGAAAGTTCGTCGGTCGAATTACTGGCGCGCACCAAACAGCGGTAACGCAGCCCTTTGAAACTTTTCGGTTTCATGATTTCTCCACGCAGCTCAGTTTTTGGCGGATAATTTCCGCCAAGAGGATTCCGATTGCTGCTTCCATGTTCCGCTCCTCCTCAAGCGATTGCTGTCGTACTTTGACGACGATTTTCGGTTGCATTCGGCTGCCAACGCGGCTGCTTTTTGCTCCCAATACCTTCTCTTTCAAAATTGCCATCAAGACTCCTCTTTTATTTTTTACGATTTCTTAAAATCGTTCATTTCTCTCAGAAAATGGCCTATTCGTGCTCATCAGAATCGCCAAAAATTTTCCCCAGCCGTTTTCTAAGTTCCATAAGAACCCGACCAAGCTGCTCGTACTCGCTGTCGTCGCGGCGGTTGTATGGGCGCGACATGATGGGTGCTTGATGAGCGAGAAAAAGTTCGGACATGTAATCACCGTTCATGCCCAAATCGGTGGCCGCGCTGCGAACCAATTGACTCCCAGTCTTCCGCATGTGCTTCCAACTCAGACGGTTGACGCCAGCCGTCGCGGACCAGCGCGCCCAAACCAACTTCACCGCATCGTTGCGGTAGCCGTTCGGAGAGGTCGTCAAAAGTGAATTACCTTCATCGGTCGAGAAGACCGGAGTTTCACGGTCGAGCTTCCAGTTTTTCAGTTCCCAACTCCTGCGGCGCGCGGCGCGGTACTTCTGCCACTCGGCCAAGGTCATCTCGTGCTCAATATAACTCTTGGGGCATGTGTTGCCCGTCGGCTCATAGACCCGCCCTTTGCGAACGTGGTGTTTAAGATCAGCCTCGACTTCCTCATCAATCCAACTGTAGGGAAATTCCGGTTGCAGATAATTCTTGAGCGTTTGGACGGATTCAGACCAAAGGAACCATTTGCCGTAAACCCCGGTCTTCGGTCGGTCGAATGCAACGAATGGGCGCTCGGCATTCTTGCCGTCCATAAAGCAGTGGCCGATCAGCAGCGCCGACAACTCCGACGTAGAACATCCCGCATTCAGCGAAAGAAGGAAAAATAATCGGCGTTTTAAATTGCTGGCTGTGCTCCAGAGGTTTCCCAGTTCATCCAAGGTGAAGTGTTCCGCATGCTCGTCATTCCGAGCACGCACCGCGAGCATTTTTTCTGCTGGCGTACGCAAGCGATCTACATCGGCGTTTCTCATCTCGAAAATGGGCTGAAGATTCGGCGGGTTCCAAATGAATCCACTGGCGCTGCTGGCAATCCAACGGAACATTTGCCTGGCAGTGCCGATGTTCAGTTTGATGGTTTGGGCGCGGATGGGCTTTCCGGATTCGACCACCTTCCAAGTTTTGGAAGCGCCCACCCAGATGCACTTCGTCCCAATGGGTTTCGATCGCCAGAAGTTTACCAGGCCGAGAAGTTCCCGTTCACCGACCTCGACCAATGGCATGTTGGGAATGGCACGCTTTTGCGCCAGCACCCGGCCGATGTAGCCGTGGTCGCGTGCCTTGCTTTGGTCCGCCTTGCAGCGAACAGCGTAGGCGTCGATGGCGTCGTGAACCATGACCACCGGCTCAACCACCTCGACCGGCATGACCGGACGAATCCGGGCAGCGGCGGCAGGCTGCGGCGGCGATACCGGCACGGGTTGATCCCGGAGCGGTTCCTTTGCCGGTTTATCGGCCTCATCGTCCTGTCCCTTGGCGATGGCCTTCGCCAGGGCCAGCGCGGAAGGCGTCCAGCGCTTCTGCCCCTTTGCCTTCAGGTCAGTGACGATGGACATGACCCGTAGGGCCCGGCTCTGAGCAGTCGGCTCGTCATGGCCGAAGTAGAGCAGTTCCCCCATCACCATCTTCTTGTAACCGAAGACGTGCTCCGTCAGTTTAATGCCATCCGCCAGTCGTTGCTTCTTCTGATTTGCGATACTCATTGCTTTCCTTCCGCCGCTTTGGGCATGGAGAAGGAGAGCGATGATTTGGGTAGAAGTCAAGCTTGATTTTGGGTAGACCAGAGATTAATGTGCGGAGCATACTCCGTAAACAATTGTCAAATAAGTTATTATAATGTGTAGAGCATATGTTCCGAAGACCGATGCTCTATCCAATTGAGCTACGAGTGCGACGTCATGGGCCGGCTTCAATGGAAGCCGAATCGCATGGGCAGGGATTTTAGACTCGGCGGGATGCGAGAGCCAGCGGTGTTAGTTCAGGGGCCGATCTTCAATTCCTTGACTGGCGTGCCATCGCTCCATTGCCCCATGTAGCGCTGCTGTGGCGTGTTGCCTAAAGCGTATTGCCGATTCTTTCCGAAGAATGCGGCGTCGGTAAGCCCGTCGAGCAGTTTCCAGGTGCCGTAAAAATCCATCGCATCAACCGTATTGGCTTCCATGCGCTCACGCATCTTCTGGGCGAACGGTTTGGCATTGGCTGCGTCGTTGGGAACGATCACTTCCGCGGCAACAGGGGCCATGTGGGTGCCTAGCAGCGGCGGGTTGCCGTGTTCGTCGGAAATCAGCGTGATGAAATCTTTGTTCGCCGCTGGAATCTGTTTGATGCCAGCGTAAATCGATTTGGCGGTGTCGTCACCGACCATTTTATCTCGATCGCCGATGATCACTAGGGCCAGTGTGTCGGGCGATATCTTGGACAAGTCGGCCAGCGGCATGTTGATGTTCGGCGCGTCGATCACATGGTTCCCCGGTTCGACGCAGCAGATCGCTTTGGGAATCGGCAATCCCTCGGCTGCGGCCAAGGCGGCCATGCTGGGGGTGATCGCTCCGCCCATCGAGTGCCCCACCACGGCAACGTGATCCAATTCCGGCTGAACGTGGGAATTATTTTGCAATTCCTTCATCGCCGTCTTAATCGCCGCGACGGCGTTGGGCGTGAAATCCTTCATAGGCGTTCGCATACTGGCCTGGTAACGTGGAAAGATGACGATGTTGCCACGCCGCACCAGGTGCTTGATCCAGGCGCCGTAGGTGTCTGGAGACATCGCGCTCCAGCCGTGGTTGAAGATAATCACCGGAGCGGATTTGGGCGTTGGCTTGGTCGGTTCGAATATCCAGTATTCGCTATCACCGTCGCCGTAACGATGTGCGGTGATATCGCCAAACGAATAATCACTGCCGCCCGGACCCGTAGTCGGCGGCGCCGGAGGCGTTGGCGCGGCGCCGGCAGCTATTTGCGGTGCCAACAGGAACAATCCACCGCATAGCAGTGTGATGAGGCGAACAAAGATGCGCATAGCACTACCTATCCCCCAGAATCGCCTTCACCCTTCGTTTGATAGCCCGCTCCAGCAGCGAGGGATTGGCGTATTTGTCCGCTTCGATTTCTTCCTGCGTTCGCTCGATGATGTCGACCAGATCGGTGCAGGCGGAAATCAAATCGTCGGGGGTGGCTTTCGTTTCCTCGAGCACGGCGGGGATGGAAATCCTCCATTTGCCGTCGGTTTTCTGCATCGGCAGTGGCGAATCAAAACCTTTGCCGGTGATGGTAGCTTTGTCGCCATCGATTGCTTCGTCGGCGTTGTTGATGTCATCCTCGGTGATGTCGCGCAAGGCGTGGACCACGGCATCGCCGGCTTTGGCGTCCCAGCGGGCCTTGGCAATCTTCCGCAGCTTGGCGGTGGCGAAATCCACCGAGGCAAACGCCACGGCAACCTTTTTCTGCTCGGCGGTCACTGCGTAGTAAAATGTCGTGGGACGATCGACATTCGGATCGGTGCCGACCTGCAGGAAATAGGTCAAGGCGGCTTTGGGCGTGCTTTGTGAATCCTGGCCGCTGGGGCCGTCGGCGGCGAAGAGCGGCAGGCAAATCGCAACCGCGAGCAAGGTCATCATCCGGGGCATGAAACACCTCTTGTTGCCCGGCAGCATAGAGGGGCCGACATAGCATTTCAATGCTTGAGCCCGCCGCGCGCGTCAGGCGACATACGCAGCGAAATTGGCGGCTTGCGCCGACGAAGCGTGGTGCGTCATGGCGTACAACATGACTTCCAAACGGCGTGCAACTTCGTCCATATCAGCGGGCCGTTTGTCGATGCGCGTGCGGCAGCAGTCCATGATGAGGTTCGACAGGGGCTCAGGAACCGATGGATTTAATTCCTGCGGGCTGGCAATGGCGGAATCGACCAGGAAACTGTTCTCGGTCCGCTTGATTGTGAACAGCGTCGGAATTTTTCGGCCGGTCAAACCCCAGTACATGGTCGCGCCCAGGTTGAACACGTCGGTGCGCGGCGTCACCGGCTCGCACTTTACTTGCTCGGGGGAAATGTAATCCGGCGTTCCTTGAATGCGCTCTTTGACGGTGCCGATGCGGCAGGTCTGGCCGAAGTCGATCACCTTCACTTCGCCGCCGGTGCTGATCAGAATGTTGTTGGGCTTCAAGTCGCAGTGAACGTATCCCATTTCATGCAGAGCCTGCAGAGCGCGGGCAGTCTGGATGAAAACGTTCATCATACTCGGTAACGTCTTAGGGGGATTGACATCCAGTGCGGCGCCGTCAAACAATTCCATTACCAGGGCCGCGTCGGTGACTTTGCGGAGGAGCGTGCGATTGATCTTCAAATCCAACGTGCGTCGCAAACCACTGTGGCGGAATTGGCGGCTGACTTCAAACTCGGCTTCGAGCTGCTCGACGAAACGAATATCTTTGTCATCAATGCGCTGCACGTGCTTAAGGGCGCGCAGTTGCCGCCCGACCGGATCGGCAACGACGTAAATGACGCTGCCAGCCCCTTTGCCCAGGGTGCTGATCACTTCATAACCAAATAGTTCACTTGGAATATGTGAACCAACATCGGAATGAGGCACGTTGTACGAACTCATGCATTTCTCCCCAACATCGCCCGGCAAACTGCAGGCCAAGCAGAGCCTCGGTCTCGAAAAAAAACGAGACGCTTAGAGGCATCTACCACGCACAACGCCGTGAGGCGACTTTTGTTGGAGTGAGATAGCAAATCTTTTGAGGTGCAAACGATCTATTGCGTGAAAATAGGCGGTTTCCCTATATTTTCCAGCAACATTCACCCAGCTTGTCACCCGATAACCAGACGAGCGCGACAACCTAGCCCGCCTAGTTCGACTGACAAAAACAGCAACCCCCATTTTACCACTTGATCACTTTTTCCAGACTTTAGATTTGAAATCGCTCAGAGCTTGCTTGAGCTTGCCTTCCAGCGCATCGGTGAGTTCCTTTTTATCCGCCAGTTCCCGGCGCAGGTCAGCGGCGCTGCCGTCGACGTATTGCAGGAAGGCACTTTGGAATTCCTGCACTCGGGCCACCGGCACATCATCCAGATAACCCTTGGTGCCGGCGTAAATGACCATGACCTCCTGTTCCATCAGCATCGGCTTGTACTGCGGCTGCTTGAGCAGCTCGACCAATCGGGCGCCACGATCAAGCTGCGATTGCGTCGCCTTGTCCAATTCCGTGCCGAGCTGGGCGAAGGCTTCGAGTTCACGATAAGCAGCCAGATCAAGACGCAGCGAGCCGGCGATCTTTTTCATCGCCTTGGTTTGTGCGTTGCCACCGACGCGGCTCACGCTGATGCCGACGTTGATGGCGGGACGCACACCGGCGAAGAACAAATCCGGCTCCAAGTAAATCTGGCCGTCGGTGATAGAAATGACGTTGGTCGGAATGTACGCCGACACTTCGCCTTCCTGGGTTTCGATAATCGGCAAAGCGGTCAAGCTACCGCCGCCGTGGGCATCGCTGAGTTTTACGGCGCGTTCCAGCAGTCGGCTGTGCAAATAAAACACGTCTCCGGGATACGCTTCACGGCCGGGGGGACGACGCAGCAGCAGCGATAGTTGACGATATGCCACGGCCTGCTTGGACAGATCGTCATACACGCAAAGGGTTGCTTCGCCCTTCCACATGAAATATTCCGCCATCGCGCAGCCAGCGTAGGGAGCAATGTATTGAATCGGAGCCGGGTCGGCGGCGGTGGCGATCACGATCGTCGTGTATTCCATGGCCCCGTTGGCTTTGAGCAATTCGTAAATGCCGGCGACGGTCGACTCTTTTTGGCCAATGGCGACGTAAAAACATTTTACGCCTTTTCCTTTTTGGGCAATGATCGTGTCGATGGCGATGGCGGTCTTGCCAGTCTTGCGGTCGCCGATGATCAATTCACGCTGGCCGCGGCCAATGGGGATCATGCTGTCGATCGCCTTGATGCCGGTTTGCAGCGGCTCTTTCACCGGTTGCCGCTCGGCGATGCCGGGGGCGACGATATCCATCTTGCGGGTCTCGCTGGAAGCAATCGGTCCCTTGCCATCCAGCGGCTGACCGAGCGGATTGACCACCCGGCCGATCACCGCATCCCCGACCGGCACTTCGAGCAGGCGCTTGGTGCATTTGACGGAGTCACCTTCTTGAATGGTGAGGTAATCACCGAAAATGACGGCTCCGATAGAATCCTCTTCCAGGTTGAACACCTGACCCATGGTGCCGTTTTGGAATTCGAGCAATTCGCCGGCCATGGCGTTGCGCAGGCCATAGATGCGGGCGATGCCGTCACCGACTTCGATGACGGTACCGACTTCCGTTTTTTCGATTTGCGTTTGAAAGCTGGCGATTTCCTGCTTCAAAACGCTGGTGATTTCCGCGACATTGATTGCCATCTGCTTCTCCGTTGTCTTTCTTCAAGAGGCCGAAAAGGGTTTTATTTTCATTGAGGGGCCTTGGCGAGCAACCGCTTACGCATGGCCCGCAACTGTTGGCGAACACTGGCGTCGATTAATTGATCGCCGACCCGCACGATCATGCCGCCAATGATGGATTCATCCACATAGGTATGCACCACGGCGTCTTTGCCGAGGGCTTTGCTGATTTGCTGCTGAGCCGCGGCAAGCTGCTCCTGGCTTAAAGGCCTGGCGACCGTCAGATCCACTTCCACTTTGCCGAGCTTTTCTTCCAGCAGCTCGTCATACGCGCCGATAATTTCCTCGAGTTTGCCGAGCCGCTTGTGGTTGTTGAGCACACGCAGAAAATTAAAGAGCAGCGGGGAAATCTTGTTTTCAAAAATGCGCTGCATGGCTTGGGTCCGCTGCACGTGTCCGATGGCAGGATCGGCCAGGTACAGGCCGAAGGTCGGATTCTCGTCGATGAGCTGTTGCAGCTCGATGAGTTCATGGCCAACTTCCGCGGCCTTGTCGCCGGCCAACTCCAGCATCGCCCGGGCGTAACTCTGTGAAACCTGTGAAAACGGTGTGGTGGCCATGGATTCTCGCTCTTAAGCGTTCTGCAACTCCTGCAGGCTTTGGTTGACCAGATCACGTTGATCATCGGCGTTGAGATTGCGGCGAAGAATTTTCTCGGCAATCGAAGTCGAAAGCTCGGCGGCCTGGGCGTAAATATCCTGCAGCGCCTGTTGACGAGCCGACTCGATTTCCTTGATCGCCCGTTCCTTGCTGGCTTCCGCGTCCTGCTGTGCCTGCATGCGAAGGGCCGTGGCGATTTTTTCACCCTCGGCGCTGGCAGCGGTAATCATGTCGCGCACCTTCTGCTCGGCGGCGGTGATCTGGGCGGCATATTCCCGCAGCGTCGCCTCGGCTTTCACGCGGGCGGCCTCGGCATCTGTGAGGTCCTTGCGAATCCGATCCTCGCGTTTTTTCAGGCCCGCGAGCACATTTTTCCACGCCGCCTTATAGAGGATCACCAGGACGATCAAGAAGAACACCAACACCCAGACGATGGAGCCGAAGTTGAATGAGAGCAACCCTGGTTGATCGTCGGGGGCAGTGCCTTTCGCACCTTCCTCGGCGAAGGCGGTGGCGGCCATCATGGCGAGTGCGGCGGCCGTCAGGACGAATCGAGATGTTTTGAGCTTTAACATTCAGGCTTCTTTCGAGAAGAATAAACCACGCGGCACATTATTCATGCACTGCGCGGGTAAAAATCAGCTCATTTGTTGGCCAACACGAACGCCAAAATGATGACGGTGAAGGTGAAGCCTTCGATCAGCGCGGCAGCGATGATCATGTTGGTGCCGATACGGCCACCGGCTTCGGGTTGACGAGCAATGCCTTCGACGGCCTGACCGCCGATTCGGCCGATGCCCAGGCCGCCGCCGAGAACGGCCAGACCCATGCCGATGGAGGCGCCGGCAACCGCCAAGCCACGCTCGGAAATCAGCGGCGCCACCTGCGCCACTATGTTTGCTAAACCTGCCATAACCAATACTCCTTCCGAGCAATAAATGGGCTCGGATGTTGCTTCGACTGCTATGCAGCCGATTATGAATCACCGACCTTTTGTTGGGGCCCAGGCGTCGGCGAATTCCCGGGAGGTTCGTTACAGAATTTTCGTTTTCATCAATGCTCCGGCGCTACGGCGCTGGCAATAAACAGTGTCGTCAAAAAGGTAAAAATGTACGCTTGGAGGAACGCAACAAACACTTCTAGCAACTGAATGCCGACATCGAGAATGCCGATCGGAGCGCCGATGGCGACCTGGCTGGCGATTGCGGGGGTTGCGACAATCAGCCCGATCAGCACACCCAGCAGCACGTGTCCCGCCAACATATTTCCGAAAAGTCGCAGGCAAAGAGCGGTCGGCTTGATCGCCGCTCCGATTATCTCCAGGACGAGCAGGAACGCCCACATCGGGACATCCATCAGCCACTTGGTGCTGCTTTCGCCGCTTTGGGGGCGGAACGGGTGCGGAGCAAAGTTCCACAGATAGAGTGGCACAGCCATCACCAGGGCGGCGGGCAACGACTTGCCGTTGGCGGCATGGGCCTGCACATGGGCATGAGCTGCTGCGGGGTGCGGATGCTCACCGTCGCGGTAATGCGCGCTCGGGTTGCCCAGAGCGCGGAAATCATTGGGGACATCAGCGGGGAGACCCTCGCCGCGCATGTGATCGAGGTCCATCGCCGCTTCGTGGCGGTTATCACCAGCGCTGGAATGTTCGCTGTGTTGAGGATGATGCCCGTAGGTGCCGTTTCGCAAATCACGAATGATTTGGCCGATTCCGTTGAAGTGGATAAAGACAAAAGCGCAGATCGCCAGGGCGGCGGTGGTGGATACATTGCCCGTCGCAGCGCCGCCGAGATGCCCAATGTGACCGTGGCTGATCAACTCGAAAAATGTGGCGAACGGAATGGTGCCCAGCACATTGCAGAACAGGATGAAAAAGAAAAGTGTCCAGAGAAAGGGGACAAAGCGATCGGTGTTCTCTTTGAGCGCCGGGCGGAACACTTCAATGCGGAGAAACTCAAGAATCGACTCAAAGAAATTTTTCGCGCCGGTAGGGGCTTCTGCATCCGCCGTCTTAAACAACTTCGGAAAAATCAGCAGCATCAGGATGGCCGCGACCATCGCCATGATCATGTGATTCGTCAGGATCAGCGGCTGATGGAAAATGGGATCGGTCCCAAAACGGTAGAAAACGTGCGGAAGCACTTCCTCCAGCGGATTGGGGCCGTTTGCGGCGGCGAGCATTGTCAACATTGCATATTCCCGAATTCGTTGACCATTATGAAACCTTTGCCCCTGCGGTCTGCAGAGCAGACGACGCTTTGCGGACAATTCGCACCAATGCGATCACCAAGCCGACGAGCGAAATCCAGTAAAAGGCAAGCAGCAGATAGATGAACGCCTGTCGCTCCATGATCATCGGATGCGCCGCCCAGACGACGGCGGCAAGCACCAGCGTCAAAAAAATATGGGTGACCGTTCCAACCAGTGACGCCTGCGACACGGCTATGGGTCCGCCTCTCGGTGCAAAGATCGCCGGAATCAGCGAAAGGTCGCCTGAGAGAGCACAGACCACCGCCACTGTGCCAAGCTCGCGCGCGTGTTGAGGCCATCCCATGACGTGGAAAAGTCCACACATGCCGGCGGCGAACAGGGCCACGATCAACGGAATAATCAGCAAATTGCGCACGCACCGTTCCCAACTCAGTCCTTATTCATTCGCATCACATCACGAATCAGCAGATACATTCCCGAGGCCATTCCCAGGCCGGCCCCGACGACCGTTCCCCAGGGTTTCCAATGCCACCGGCGATCCATCCAGTTTCCGACGATCAGCCCCAGGCCGACACCGACCGCCACTTCCAATCCGAGCGAAGCGTACTTGCTCCAATTCGGCTCATTCTTTTGAGTCATTCGGTGGCCAATGAGAGTTCCGCCGGCGACTTCGTGACTTTTTGCACGAAGTATTGTGCCGACCGCTGAACCCTTGTCAAATCCGCCGCTTCACCGGCTCGTACGGCGAGGCCGGGGCGGTAAATTACTGTCGCACCGGCGGAGGGTCAATCACCGGCCAGTTGCAATCGGTAAACTTTCCATCGCGCATTGTCCGGCGCACTGTTCATCGGCACCCGCTGCACAGCGACGATTTTTCGCCAAGGAACTCGATCCGCAAAATCCACCGGTATCGGCTGCTTCTGATTTTTCGGATCATCCACAATCGCCAGCATCGACGTGGCATCGCGATTCAGCGGCAAATCGAGCGGCAAATAGAGGGCAGCCTCTTCCGGAACATGACCGGGAGCCAAAGTCTGACCGGTCTGCTGCATTAGCGTAATTAATTCCTGACACACAGGCTGGGCAGATCGCTGATTATCGCGCTGGGCGTTAAAAAAATCGAAAATGACGACGATGGCCAGGATGTAAGCAATGGTTTGCCGCCACATCCAAAGGCGGCCTTGATGCGCACGCAGTTCGGCCAGCGCGCCGCACGCCGACGCCAGGGACAATGCGGCGAGGACGAACGCCATGATTTGATGAACTTTCGCCGCCAGCACGATCGCCGTAACGCCGCCGGCGATACCGATGCCCGCTTGCACCCAGGCCAGCATGGCTTTGTGCGGCAACCGTCGGACCGTGCCGATGAGAGCCGCCAATCCGACGGCCCCGATCATCACCTGGGCCGGCATGATCGGCAGCAGATAAGTATTCTTTTTCACCGGCAACAGGGAAAAGAAAAGCACGGTCGCGGCGTACCAACAGAGCGGAAACAACGGCACCCGGCGGCGGCGGCGTACCCAGCAAAACACGATGCCGGCAATCGAAATAAGCGTCCAGGGAAGCGTGATCAAAAACAGATACGGCAGATAAAACCAAACTGGCCGGGGTTTTTCGACATTGTCGGAGCCCGGCAGCTCGCCGAGCGATTCGTATCGCCATACTTCGCCAACGTTCGGCACGTGACGCCAGACATACCAGACCCAGGGCAGGACCAAAATGACGACGACCAAAGAGCCAAGCGAGTGCCCGGCAATTGACCGCGGCCAGGGACGTTTCAGACAAATGTGATACGCAATAATTCCCGTGCCCAACGGAATAAAAATCACCGGCCCCTTGGCAAGAACTCCCAGGGCCAGGAAAAAATAAAATAGCTTGAGTGGAATCAGTTGACGTGTGGCCAGCGATGCCCGCACCCACATCCACAAGCAAGCCAAGGTGCAAAACGCCAGATACGGATCAGCCATGGCCAGGCGAAATTGCTCGGCGATGAAATAGGTTGAAACCCACATCACCGCCGCACAGCACGCAACGGTGCGGCCCATCGTCAGATGCACTAGGTCAAAGAGGATCAGTGTGCCGAACACCGCCAGCAGTGCCGGAATCAACCGGGTCAGCCGTTCACTCCACGGCACACCCGCCATTCGGTACAACACCGCCGCACACCAATATGGCAGAGGTGGTTTTTGCAATCGGATTTGGCCGCTGAGCACCGGAATGAGCCACGGATTCACCCAAATCGGCGGCTGCGTCCATTGCGGCTGCAACCGCTTGATTCCGCCGGCTTCGGTACCCAACTTCACCGGCGGCACGGCGATCCATTTTGCATTCCAAGGCCACCCCGATGCTGCCATCTGCCGGGCGGTTTGAGCAACGCGCGCTTCGTGGCTAGTGACGATTTGCCGATCACCCAGTTTCGGCAAAAAAACTACGACGGCCAAGATGAACAGAACGCCATATTGCATCCATCGGCGGCTCGATCCCTTGAGCATTGTCTGCACGTCTCTAATATAGTGGCTAAACAATCAGTTGAGCAAAACCGATGGAATGCCAGCTGAATTTTTGGGAGAACGATCATGCGGTGGGTTGAAATAGAGGATTACCGTTATCCACAAGGATGGAACGATCAAAGCGCCGCCGATGAGCGCAGCCGCCAGGCGTGCCGGTTGCTTGAAGAGGGAAAGATCGTCTATTTCCCGCAGATGCCGTTCAATTTGCCGCAGGAAGACCGGGAATTTTTGTTATCGCAGAAGCAAAGCACATTCAAAGGGCACAAGAATATTTCGTATCGCCCGACAAGCGACATGCTGCGCGGAGCGGCCGATGAATCGCCGGAAGCGGGCAAGAAACTGCACGACGTGATGCGGCGATATTCCAAGGAGGTGACGCGCTTTCTTGCCGATTTCCTGCGTCCCTATGCGGCTCATTGGAAACTGGATTTCGCAAGCTATCGGCCGCTGGAGGAACAGAACCGTGATCTGCCGACACACAAGCGCAATGATCTGATGCACGTCGACGCCTTCCCGAGCCGGCCCACGCATGGCGGACGGATTTTACGGTGCTTCGTGAACATCAATCCGAGCCGCGGGCGCGTGTGGGAAACCAGCGATGGATTTGACGCCCTGGTGAAAAGCTTCGCCGAGGATGCGGGACTGAAGAAATTTGCAGCCGGGGCATCATCTCCGCTTCGCCGCCCACTGAAAAAATTGGCCCCGATCTTCCGGGCCGTCGGGATCAAGGGCACCGATCGCTCGGCTTACGACCGATTCATGCTCCGCTTCCACGATTACCTGAAAGAAAACAACGATTATCAGCAGAAGTGGACCAAATATCGCCTGGAATTTCCGCCGGGCGCGTGCTGGATGGTCTATACCGACCAAGTGCCGCATGCGGTGATGTCAGGGCAATTCGCCATGGAGCAAACCTACATCATTCCGCTATCGGTGATGGTCGAGCCGCAATTGTCTCCGGCCAAAGTGCTGGAAAAGATGTGCGGCAAAGTGCTCACCGAGGCATGAGCACCGCGCCTATTTTCCATCGACAACATGCAGCATGGTGGGCGTTCCCTTGCGCCAAATACGAGTGTATAATTGGTGATGGTGATGCAATGACAGTCTCGCCAGCCAATATTGATTTGACGACCCGTTCCTCGCGCGAACTCATTCCCGCTGACAGTGTGCTTGCCCCATACATTTCGGTGAATCCAGCGCGCATGCACGGCGAACCGTGTTTTTGCGGTTCGCGCGTCCCGATTCAGCATCTTTTTGACCACCTGCGAGCCGGCGATTCACTGCAGGTTTTCCTGGAAGGCTTTCCCCCAGTCACCCGTGAACAGGCGGTTGGCGTGATCGACTTAGCTGCGCGTGGACTGCTCGAGGGCTTGCGCCAACTGTGAAGATTCTGCTCGACAATTGTGTCGATTGGCGGGCTGGAAGACTTTTGCCCACCCACGACGTCAAACATGCCAAAGATTTGGGCTGGGCAAACCTTGAAAACGGTCGCCTGCTTGCCGCCGCCGCCCAAGATGGTTTTGCGGTAATGATCACCGTCGACAAAAAGATCAAGCATGAACAAAACCTGCAGCAACTGCCCGTGACGGTGATCGAACTGGACCTGTTGGATAGCCGCTTACCATCCGTGACGGCGATTGCGAGTCAAATCAATCAGGCGATTGAGCGGGCTAAGGATTTTCGGTTCATCTCCGTTGATGGGGGCGGCCGAATAACAACCAGAGCTCCACAGTCGTGAACACCGCGGTCATTTTCCATCGACAACATGCAGCATGGTGGGCGTTCCCTTGTGCGTCAGCCGATGCGCCACCGAGCGGGCGATTTGCCGCTCCAGGGCTAAATCTCGCTTCAATGGCGTGTAATACCGGATCGGCACAGTCTCCTCGACATCGGTGGTGACGGACGTGCGGCTTTGCAGGGATGTGGGGCCGGAAAAAAAGGAGCGATATTCCACCGCCGAGGTGATGCGCCGTTCCACAACCGTCAATCGCTGCACCAGCACCTTGGGGACCGCCCGATACGTGCCGTCCGGTTCGTGCGTGATCTGAAACTCGAGCGTGCGGCTGATCGTGGCCATGGAATTCTCCAGCACCTCGTACGCCGTGCCCGAATCGTGCCGCCACGGTTCCAGAAGCTGCTTGGAAACCACGCCCTTGGTCAAAATGATGCCGTCGCGGTAATCCTGCCGGTCGATTTGAAAATCGTATTGCCGCGCTTCTTCAAGACAGGCGTTCCAGAGTGATTGAAACTGCAACACCTGCACCGAGGCGACTTCCGGCTGATCCCAGTAGTAACTGGGTTGGGTGGTCGCCAGATCCACTTCCGTCACCGGCTGCGTAGCCGCTGGATTCCATGGCTTGTTGCCAATGCAGCCGGCCATCAGCAGCAGCCCAATCGCCAAGCTGCAAATCACCATCATTCCCATTCGCCTCATGCGTCCGGATTTTTTCGTCATCATTCCCTTTCGGTGCTGACCATTTGCCGCATGATCGGTCCGGTGGGCATTGCTGTCCAACTTGTGCCGACCGTGTGGATCACCAAGCCGTTCATCGTGCCCGCCATCGCCGGCGACCATCCTGCCACAATCAGCACCCGATCGCCATTTTGTGCCAAGCCGCGCTCGACGATCAGTTGATCCGTCGCGGTCATCACCTGCTGAATATCCTGGACAATCGGCATATGGTGCGGAAGAACTCCATAATGCAGCGCCATACGGTGCAGCGTGCGGCGATCGTTGGACAGCGCGATGATCGGCACCGGGAAATGATGCTTGGAAAAGACCCGTGCCGTTCCGCCGGTCTGCGTCCAGATGACCAACAGCTTGACGTTCAAATCCCGCACGATCCGCATCGCCCCACGAGCCAGCGAACCGGCCGCCAGATTGGTCTTGATCCGCGGCTCGATTGTTCGCTCATCCTCCGCGCCGGCGATGTAATTTTCGGTCACCTCCGCGACATGGGCCATCACATGCACTGCCCGGTGGGGGAATTTTCCAACCGATGTTTCGCCGCTGAGCATCAGTGCATCGGTGCCGTCAAAAATGGCGTTGGCAACATCGCTGACTTCCGCGCGCGTCGGCGTTGCCTGCTCGATCATGCTCTGGAGCATCTGCGTGGCGACAATCACCGGCTTGCCCGCCACCCGGCAGCGGCGAACCAAATCCTTCTGAATCAGCGGCACCTGCGCGACATCCATTTCCACGCCCAAATCGCCGCGGGCCACCATCAAGCCATCGCTGGCGTCGATAATCGCATCGATCTGCTGCAGCGCTTCGGCTTTTTCAATCTTGGCAATCAGATGAATGTCGCTCACCTTGTCGCGCAGATAATCCCGGAGCATGAGCAAATCTTCAGCCTTGCGAACGAACGACAGAGCCAAATAATCCAGCCGATGTTCGATCGCCCAGTCGATGCACTCCCAATCTTTTTCGGTAATCGAGGGCAGATTCACGGCCGTCGAAGGCAAATTAATTCCCTTGGCGCTTTTCAGCACGCCGCCGGTGGTGCAGTTGCAGGTTAAGGTATCGGCGTCTTGTTCGATGCAGACGAAGCGCAGCGATCCATCTTCCACGAGCAGGCGATCGCCGACTTTGACATCGTCGATCAATTGCGGATACGTGCAGCTCACCCGCCGCACGCCGCCTTCCATGTTGCCTTCGATTACTGTTCGCTGAACCACCAGCGTGTCGCCCATATCAATCGGCATCCCGCCGCTGCCGTCGATATCGCGCACTTTCCCCAGCCGAATTTTCGGGCCGCACAAATCGCCGAGCACCGCAATCGGCCGGCCGAATTGTTCAATAGCGGCCTGTATGGTTTTCAGCAGGACCAGCGCCTGATTCAGATCACCGTGTGAAAAATTGAGCCGGCAGACATCGACGCCGGCCTCGAATAAACCGATAAGGGTTGTCACGTCGGCGGTAGCGGGTCCGAGCGTCGCGACGATTTTCGTGCGAATCATAAAGGCCTGCCCAAATTTTCGGGGCCGCCAGCCCGGGCCGAATTTACCGACGCTCGACGCAAGCACATTGCCCCGTCGTCGCATCGCCCTCATTTCCTAACTTTTGCGCCGGCGCCGCAGTTCCGCATCGACGAATTCATCCAGCTCGCCGCGGTCCAGCACGCTTTCCACATTACCCGTTTCCACGCCGGTTCGCACGTCTTTCACCCGCCGATCGTCCAGAACGTAATTGCGAATCTGACTGCCGAAACTCACCGCTTTGGGATCGCCCACCACCGCTTTCAATTCATCATCACGCTTGGCCTGCTCCAATGCCTCGATTTTGCTTTTGAGAATACTCAACGCCAATCGCCGATTCTGTTGTTGGCTGCGCTCGACGGAACAGGTCACGGTGATTCCGGTCGGCTTGTGCGTGATCCGCACCGCCGACGCCACTTTGTTCACATTCTGCCCGCCCGGCCCGCTGGCCCGGACGAACGCCATGATGTCCAAATCCTCTTCTGGCATTTCCACTTCCGCATCCGCATCGAGAAACTCCGGCACCACCGTCACCGCTGCGAAGCTGGTTTGCCGCTTACCCTGCGCATTGAACGGGCTAGGCCGCACCAATCGATGCACGCCCGCTTCCACTTTCAGGTAACCAAATGCGTAATCGCCTTTCACATACAGCATGACATTTTTGATCCCCGCCTGCTCGCCGTATTGCCGATCGATTTCGCTGACGTCCCAGCCGCGCCGCTCGAAAAAATATAGATACATCCGCAGCAGCATCTCCGCCCAATCCTGCGCTTCGGTGCCGCCGGCCCCCGCCTGTATCGTGAAAAAACAATTCAGCGGATCGTTCTTGCCGTTAAGCAGCGATTGCAGCTCCACCCGCTCGGCTTTTTTTTCCAGTTGCGTGAGCTGTTCATCCGCTTCCGTGAGCGAAGCCGCATCCCCCGCCTCAGCCCCGAGCTCCTGCAGCGCCCGCACATCACCGATCGCGCGCAGAATCCCCTCGACCGGCTCGACCACCGCCTTGAGCGTTTTGGCTTCGGTGACGACAGACTTCGCCTGCTCCGGCCGATCCCAGAATCCCGGCTCGCCCATCTGTGCTTCTAATTCTTTCCGTCGTGCTTGCTTGGCTGGAACGTCAAAGAGAGTCCCGAATGGCAATCATCCGGGCGCTGAGGTTTTCGATGGACTGGGTCAGATTTTCGTGCGGCATGGGAATCCTTTCGCGGCTGGGTTTATCGGCCAATGGGGCGTGTTAGTCAAGGCGCGCGATCGTGGTGGGCACAGATGGGTATTGTCTTAATTTGAATTTCTCACCTTTGGATAGCCCAGGCTGCGCATGATGCGCAGGGCCGATCGAGTCAGCAATCCGCACAGGATAAACTCGATCGCCAAGATAATGGTTGAGTCCGTGCGCATGTAGATGGCTTGGTAGAGGGAACCCACCAAAAGAAAAAACAGCGCCCAAGTAGTTTTTGGCCGCTCTCGCTTCCGATTCAAGATAAAGACGATGATGGCGACCGTAGCAAGCCACGTGGGAAGAACTATGAGAAAATAGCGGTTCTCCGGTCTGCTGAGAAAGTCTAGGAGGTGAAATAGGCTAAATTCATTCACTCCGATATTGTACAGGATCGTCCGCTATTACCCCATCACTGCATCGTAAAGATTCTCGATCGTCCAGACCCGCTGCGGCGCATCCTCACACACCTGCCAGAGTGCGGAGCATGATCTGCCGGACCGGCCCCACGCGCTGCAGCCGAGGCAGGACTACATCGCGAGCAATGCCGATCAGAGTGGAGCGGCCTTGGAAACTTGGCGTCAGGGCAGCGCTGAGGATCGAGTAGTAGCCGTTGCGGTAGCGCTGCCGGGAGTTGTAACGATTCAGAGCGGCGGCGACCGAAGCCTCGGCGTTGATGGCGGCGGATAAGTCACGGGCGTCGAGCATGGCGAGATTGATTCCGTGGCCGAGCAGCGGGCTGCTGGCGTGGGCGGCATCGCCTAGAAAAGCGATGCATCGGCAAACCGTCCTCGGCATCCACACGGCGCGGTAAGTTGCGAAGACCAGATCGTCGAACGATTGAAATGACCGAACCAGCGGTTCGGCAGCGGGCCTAAGGTCGATTACTTCTCGCTGCCAGGCGGTGAAGGAACTGGTCCGCAGCAGTGGCCAATCGGTGACGCGCAGTCCCCAGAAAAAGCTGGTTCGGCCACTGCCCATCGGTAGCAGGCCGCAGAGTTGGCGAGTGTGCCGGGCATGTTGAATGAGCCGGCCGCGAATTGTGTCGTCGTTTCCCACTGCCCAGAGCGCCGCCGATCCGTAAGCGTGGACAAACGCACGGACTCCGCAGGTTTCTCGCAAGCGCGATCGGCTGCCATCGGCGGCGATGATCAGATCAAACTTTCCGACTGCATTGCCGGCTGCGTCCTTCAGTGTGTGGCCATCTCGGTCGACACCGCCGATTGCGCAGTTGAGTCGCAGGTTGATGCCCGAAGCGATGACGGCCGCATGCAGCACGGCGAACAAATCGCCGCGATGAACGCCGTAGGCAATATGGCCGCCCGGCGCATCGGCGAAACGTAGACGTGACAGCAACCTACCGTGATGGGTGAAGGCGACGATTTCTTCGATGCGCTCAGCACCCGCGATCACCGCATCGAGAAAACCCAGCGACTGCAGCACGCGCTGTCCCGACGCCTGCAACAGTACCCCCGCACCGACCGGCCCGACGCGCGGCGTCTGCTCGAAAAGCGTTACGGCGTGCCCTTGGCGGGCCAGCATCAAGGCCGCCGTACATCCGCCGACACCGCACCCGACGATGCCGATAGAAAGCCGTCGCACGGCCGCATCATCGCTAATCCTCCAGCCGGGGCAATTTCAAAATATTCGACAGGCTCGGGGCGCCGGACGCTTCGGGCGATCCAGGCTCGCCAGGTGTATGATTATTCCATGTCCCCCGCCCCATCATCTGTTGCCGTTGAACCGCAACTCATGGCGTGCATGGAGATTTGGGGCGGCAATGAAGCCATCGATACTTCGATTCAACTTCCCGGGCTGGATGCGTGGGTTTACGCCAAACCTTACAAACTCTCGGCGCTTGGTGGCGATGTCCGTTATGTCTCAACATGCGCCACTGGCCGAATTACCCGGCTGCTGCTGGCGGATGTTTCAGGCCACGGCGATGAAGTCGCCGGCGTGGCCCGACTGCTGCGCGATCTGATGCGGCAGTATGTCAACTTTCTCGATCACACCAAGTTCGTCCGCATGATGAATCGGCGATTCACGGACCTCTCAGCCAGCAACATTTTCGCCACGGCACTGGTGACCACTTTTTTCTCCCCGACGCGCGTGCTCACCCTCTGCAACGCCGGCCACCCGCCGCCCGCCATCTATCGAGCCGCCACCCGGAGCTGGTCCCTTCTGGAAACGCCGCGCTCCGACAGCCGCGATCCCGCAAATCTTCCGCTTGGCATTCTCGACATTGCCGACTACGACCAACTCGATATCCACATGGAAGTCGGCGATTTCGTTCTGCTTTACACGGATTCCCTGATGGAAGCTTCCGATGCCAATGGCAAATTTCTCGGGCCCGCCGGTGTTCTCAAGTTTCTCCAATCGCTTGCGACAAATAACGCAGCCATCGACGCCGCCAGTCTGATCCCCAAGCTTCTGCTGGCCATCGCTTCCGCCCATCCGAACAACCTGCATGATGACGATGTGACCACCCTGCTGATTCGCGCCAACGGCTCCGCCGAAAAAGTGTCCTTCAAGGACAAGCTCCTCGCCCCAGCCAGAGTGGTTAAAGGAATCTTCGCCTCCCTCTTGTCCGGCGGAAGAGCGATGCCGCTGCCCGAGATGTCCGTGAAAAACATCGGCGGCGCGATAATTGATCGTTTGAGTCAGCGATAGAAAAGGCTCAAGTGGCAAACCAGAGCCCCCGAACAATCTCTAGTTGAAGTTTATTCTTGTGACATCTGCTGGTTCAAAACCTATTTCTTCGACTGCAATTTATTGGATTTGAGGAGGGATTCTTCCGAAGGCGATTTTGTTGTCCATGGGATGATGAAAGCCGTGCATGGATCCAAAATAGATTGTGGCGGCGCCCCATCGCTGGTTAATATTGTCAATTGCGTGTGAGACAATACGCGGCTTCTCTATTTCGTAAAACAGCGAGTTCGGCACCTGTGCGTTCGGCACCAGGCCTGCCACCTCGACGCCCACTTTGATCGGTGAATCGCCGTGGACAATGCGCTGCTGCCAGAGTTTTTGAAATTTCCACAAAAGGGTTGGCGTGTCCTGCACGCAGGGCAGAGTGGCTTCTTTATGCCAGTATTGACCGTGGACATTTTTCAGATGCACGCGCAGAGATTGGGCAAAGTAGCCGTCCTGGCGTAGCCGTGCGCCCAATCTGCAAAGCAATCGGATGATGATGCCGTGCGCGCCTTCGTCATTTCGGAATTTCGGATCGAGCACGTTTTCATGGCTCATCGATCGACGCCGAGTTGGAAGTTCCGGTTCATCATAACCATGAAAGCCCGCCCACCAGTCACCGCCGCAAACCGATCCCCACACTTGAATCGCCTGTTGTCTATGGAGCATCCATAAATCCTGAATGGTCCGAATACCATGTGCGTGGAGCCGGGCCAGCATGCCGGGACCGATCCCGCACAGATCATCGAGTGCAAGGTGATTCAGCCTGTCGGGCAGTTCACTGGGGTCCAACACGGTTAATCCGTCCGGTTTCCTGAGTTCACTGGCGATCTTTGCCAGCAGGCGAGTCGGAGCGATGCCGATGGAGCAAGTCAGCCACGGACTAAAATCATTCAGAAGCTGCTGTTTGATGCGGTGTCCGAGCGTGACGGCGTTTTCCCGCTTTTGCTCTTCGCCGAGCAACCGAATTGTCCATTCATCGATCGAATACACCTTATGCACCGGTAAACATTGGTCAACGCTGCGCAGAATCGCATGATGTATTCTGACATAGACATCCGGCCGCGCTTTGACCAGCACGATTCCCGGACATAATCGCCGAGCGTCTCTCACGCGCGTGCCGGTTTTCACGCCGTGGGACTTGGCTTCGCAACTGGCGGCGATCACACAGGTATTTTCAGATTCAACCGGAATAACCGCGACCTGACGGCCACGCAATTCCGGACGAAGATGCTGTTCGACGGAAGCAAAGTAGCTGTTCATGTCGATCAACATCCAATTCAGGATGGAATTGGGTGACGGCGATGGCCTGGTGGATCTGTCGCTCATGTTTTGCAATCAAAATAAACTCATGAAGAAGTTGCCTTTGCTTGGTAGAGGTATACTCTGAGGTCCGCCATTTTTTCGGGCCTGCCGTATAATACCCGGCATGGCAAAACACCCAAAACGCGAGGATGCGAATCAGGCTGCCGCCAGGATCGTCGGGGCAACGTCGGCACGGCATACCGAAACACTGCCGGCGGATTTAGAGGCCGCGTGGGAGCGTTGGAGCAGGGGGATTCAAAAAGTCGATGAACGGGGAATGCTGTTGCTCAGGGCGGCGTTTGAGGCGGGGTGGGAAGCGGCAAAAAGGGCGACGATCTAATGGGCGTCTTGTGGGGCTAATGGAAACGGCATACGCTTAGGGGCTGATGCCCGACCTTCAATTCATTGAAGCACTTTTGCAGCAAGCGACGCTCAAGGGGTCGCGCACCAACGTTCTAAATCCTTTGTATTGGTTCGCAGGCATCTTTTTAACGGCCCTAATCGGAGCAATAAGATTAAACGCGCCCCATTGGATTGATGTTGTAATTGTGGGCATCTTATGCGCCTGCTGCTGCCTATTTCTGGCTGCGTATGTCTATTTTGCCATGAAAAACCCCGACGCGCTTCGGTCAGAGCGATATGGCTTATCGAAGATGGCATTGCAAATGAGCAGGCTCGGCGATACCGCGAAAGGATTTGAAATCAAAGAGGTGAAGTCGCTTCCGTCAACAACCACGCATACGGAAAGCGAACAATGAGACTGATAATCGTTATCAATTCTGCTACCGCCTCAAAAGATATCCGCGACGCGGTTACTTCTTTTCTTGAGTCAAAGGGATGGGAGATTTGGCATTGGTTCGAGGATTTGTGGCTTTCGGCGAATGCTCCAAATGATCTGGATTTGGAGAAACTGCGAGACGAGATTCGCAGTATTCCGCTGCTAGTGGCTCGCAATACGCATGTGATGGTTTTTGGGACAAACGATAAATTGCGTAGGGCTGGCTGGGTCCCAATACCATCGATTGATTGGCTTATGAAGCACTGGTAAGCGCGCCGCCCATCTCTTGCGGAGTCGGAATCCGAACATGCGTGTACTTTTGCAAGGCCGGATGTACAACGTATTCCAGATGATCGACAAGCGCGAGCCAATGCTTCCAACATCGCTCATGCGATATGTCTTTCAGGTCTTCTCTTGTTACTAATTTTCCGCCACCGGTGATGGCGCATGCTCTGCGAGAACGCGACATCAGCTGGGTCGCCGCGGATCTTGCGAGCTATCCTCGGGTTGCGGAAGTTCCCATCCAACAACAATTAGGATTGTTTGGGCTGCGCCCGATTATTGCCACCGCCGATTTCCTATATGCACGTTGGCTGGGAAAACATCGACAATTTCAGGTGCATGTTGAGGAATATTTTGATTCGACGCCTCGCGTCATATGGTGGTTTGAAAGATTAACACATGTCTTAAAAAAATATCCGAGCGTTCGTCATGTCTATGCTTTCTTTGACAACGATTTCAGTGGACATGCCCCGACTGCCGCTCGCCGATTTGCAGACAAAGTCAATCTGCCTCGTTTCTGGGAAACACCATCTGCACGCAAACAACCGAGTCTTTATCCACTTCAAAATGCTTGAAAGGCGTTTGGTTTGATATTGTTTGGAGATTTTTGTTGACATTCACTGACTCGCCAGTAACAATACATAGAAATTCTATGCATCTGACTGTTATGCTTAGAAAGAGCCCATGGATACAGAGCTGATCAAAGGAACGTTGTCGTTGTTGATCCTGTCGCTGCTGCGGCGAAAGGCGATGTACGGATATGAGATCGCGGCGACCGTGCATGAAAAAACCAAGGGGGCCTTCACCTGGAAGGAGGGGTCGCTCTATCCGAGTTTGCACAAGCTGGAAGCGGAGCGGCTCATTGAGGGCAAATGGGAAGAGAAAGACACCGGACGGAAGCGGAAATTTTATCACATCACAGCTGCGGGGAAGTCGACGCTGGAAGCCAAGCTGGAGTCGTGGAAGGAACTGGTGTGGGCGGTCAATGTGATTTTGGAGAATCGCCATGGAAAAGATTGAGCGATACGTGGAGGAAGTGTGCCGCCGTCTTGGCGGGCCACGGGAGATGCGACTGCACGTGCGGCAGGAATTGCGGGAGCATCTGCTCGATGCGGTGGAAAGCCTGCGCGCGGGAGGGATGAGCGAGCAAGAGGCGGTGAAGAAGGCTTTAGAGGATTTCGGTGCGACTGCTGAAGTGCGGGGTGCGCTGGAGGAAGCGCATGGACAGCGATTGACTGCGGTGATTGTCGAAAAAGCTATGCAATGGAAGGAGAAAACGATGAAAGCGCGATGGCTGTGGATGACGGTGGCGCAGATTGCGATCGTGACCGTGATTTTGCTGGAGGTCGCGTTTGTATATGGACTATTGATTTTTGTTTTGCCTAAATTCCACGATATGGTGATCAAGGGTTGGTTGGTTGCGCCGGATCAGGCCACGGCCAATCTGATTTCGTGGTCGAGTTCCTACCTCGGCAGATTGGCGGGATGGTTGTCGCATCCATGTTGGCTGTTTTTGGCGATTGCGGCGGTATGGACATTGTTTGAATGGCGCGTGCAAAGTGAGAATAAAGCGTGGATGCGGCTTTTCTCAATGGGGTTGGGAGCGGTAATTCTATTCGTTGTGGCGGCGGCGGCGATGATTCTGCCGTTGATGGTGGCCTGGCCGAGACGGTGAAGTTTGGCTGCTCCTATTACCGGCTCACTCCAGAATCTTCAATCCGCCATCGTCCATTTTCTGCAGGCGTTTCCAGTAGGAATATTGCGGCGTCCAGTTGTCTTCGCCGATGCCGGCGAGGCTTAGGATGTGCCAGATGGAGCAGTACAAATCGCCGGGACCGAAGACCGCAGAATTGAGTTTGAGAATCTGATCACCCTTTCGCTCGTAGCAGACCATACCAGGATAATTGGTTTCGCCGGGTGTTACGCTTTGTTCTTTGATGTAGTCACCCCCGGCGTGGGAGGCCATGCGGAATCTCCAGCCACGCGAATTGGCGAAGGCGCGCTGCGTTTCAGGCGCGTCTTTGGAAAGCAGAACCACCGCGAATTCACTTTCAAGATGCGGCAGGAAAGCGTTGATCCCATCCGCCCAGATCGTGCAGTAGCGGCAGCCCTGGCCCATGTTGTGAATGGCAAAGAGTTTGGTCTTGCCGGCAAACAGGTCCAGAAGCGATGCCTTGCCGTCGAGGGTTTTGAATTCGTAATTATTCACCAGGGTCGGCGTCGCATTCTTGCGAAGTTCGTTCAGCCGACCGACTTTTTCCTGAATCTCGTTTTCGAGTTGTTGGATTTCGTTCATATATTGGAGCGTACGCCGCAATCGGGCACGTGGCAATCGCCGGAAACTCGCCTGGGCGCTGGCTTCGAAAGAATCAATGATACCGGGTAAGCGCGTGGCGCGCGTGTTGAGGGAACTCGCCGGTCATGAGCGGCGGCCGAGCCAGACTGCGGTTATAATCGGTCCGAACCCATGAACAAGCCGCTCCAGCTTGCCGTCCTCATCACCTTCCTACCGGCACTCTTGCCGGCCCAGGCACAGAACACCCCGACCACCACCACTGGCGATGGTTTCTTCACCAGACTCTTTTCGCCAACGGCAAGAGCGGAAGCCAAAGTCACCGCAAAATCCGCATATGAGCCGGCAGCGCGCGATTTGGCGCTGCTGTGTCAGAGCGATCCGTTTTTCTTTTTGGACGAACCGCCCTTCGCGCCGGCATGGACGCCATCGGAAATTCTGAAGCTCGGTCCAACCTGGGTGCAAATCGACGCAAACAGCGCCCACGTTGAATTCGGCGGCGGATTTCATCATTTCGGTTATGACCTGAAGCGCGACCCGTCGGCCGATACCGCTATGTTGAATGGCTGGGTACTCAGCTTTTACAGCGAGGACAATCCTACACGTCAGTTGATGAACTTCACGCTCAAAAAAGCGGACCATGTGGACCGGCAGCAATTTGTCGCTCGGGCACTGGCTGATTATGAAAACCGAACCGCCGGCCAGGACGTCCGCAGCCAGTTGGTGAGCGACCGAATCGTCTTCCTGCTGAAGTTCGACGAAGTGGAAAAGGCGCGAATCTCGATTCGAAAATGTGCCGCAGCTAATCCGCACGACTGGATGGATCAACTGCTGGCGTACCTTATTGATATTCACACGGATCCGCGCGGAGCAGGCCAGCGCCTTGATGCCTGGGCCGGTAAGATCAATGACTTCACTGCCTGGATCTTCGCCGCCTATGTGTATGGGATAGCCGGGGACGAAGACGGCCTGGAGCAATGCGTTAAGACGGCGCTGAAGCTCGGTGTCGACGAGCCGATTTGGACGGAGAACAATGCCCGGTTTCGTGCAACCACCATCTGCATTCAACTGCTCAAGGCAAGGCGTTACGAAACATGCGCCGCACTCTGCGAGGCCTTGAGCGCCTACTGGGACGGCGGCGATTTCCTGCTGCCGCAACTCACAGCGATCGACAAACTAGCCAAGGCTAAACACGGCGCGGATGCGCCGCCTATTTTGCCTGAAGGTACCGTTTTCGAACCGTTCAAGGGAATCGAATTAACTCGGCTGGCATTGGCGAAACCGGCGACGCAGCCGGCTACCGTAGCAAGCCGTGATCGAATGCTGGACTATTACGATCATCGCATAGCCGCCGACCCGGCCTCGCAGGATAATTATGCCGTCAAGATTGCCTATCTGCTCAAGAACCACCGAGAGGCCGACGCATTGGCCACCTGTAGAAAGGCGAGCGAAGTGTTCCCGAATTGGTGGCGGCCGCGGATGGCGCTGGTGCTGCTTTCAAATGACGAGGATCGAAGCAAACTTGAACCGCAGTTTCGCAAATGGATAGAAGCGCATCCATCGTTCATTCATTGGTGGTATTTGTCGCGGTATCTAAAGGATACCGGCCGCGACATCGATGCGGTGGCCGCCCTGGCCAATGCGGTGAAATATCCATTGGAAAGCGTGGATCAGGATGAAATGTGGGTGCCCGCGGCGTTCGCGTTTGATGCCGCCAGTTATGCGCTGCGGCAAAAACAATTCAATCTGGTTTTGGATATCGCGCGAGTCTGGTCGAAGCCGAAGGGGATTTATAACTATTTCAGCGACGATATTTATGCGTTCCGCGCCGCCGCCGAATTATCGCTCGGCCAGTTCGCGGCAGCGAAGGATGACGCAGATAAAGTCGTTAAGGCCGCTGCCCATCACGCGATTTGGGCTGAGAATTTAAAAGAATTAAAGCAGGCCGCCGATGCCCAAGATCAACATTTTATTTACCACCCTGGAAACAGTTGCGGCGGGGATTGGTCGTTGTTTCCAGAGCAATGATTCTGGAAATGGTGAATCTAGGATATCTCGGATGAAACACCGAGGAGCGGCCCTGGGGTTTTTCGCTTCTCACGACCGTCACTTCTCTGAATCACCCGGCAATGCTTTTTCCGGAAGGTTTTTGAACCGAACCTGCCCATCGGCAAAAGTGAGTTCCCACACCCGGTCGAACTCCTCCCCCTTCCATTTATCCGGGGCATCATTGGCTCCCAGTGCCTTGGCCAGAGTGGGAATTTCACCGTGGTGCCAGCAGATGAGGATGGTCTTTCCAGAATACTTTGGGTCGGTAAGAAGTTCATGAGCGAGTTTCGCAAAATCCGCGTCGGCGTATTCATCCAGCACTTTTTCGTGAACCGCACGGGCCAGCGGCTGGACCGTTTCCAATGGTCGGGAACTATGTTTGGATGGAGCGGTGGCCCAGATGAAATCAGGAACGAAGAATTGTTGCGGGAAGGCGCGGGCGAGTGCGTCGGCTCTTTGGCAACCCTTGGATGTCAGATTCGGATCGTCCTTGGAGTCCGGCTTTTCGCCGTGCCGAATGATGCAGATCGTCGTCGGGCCATGCGGTGCATCATGCTCCTTGGCCGTTGTCGGAGAAGACGACCAGGCAAGGGCCAGCAGAGCCACGATGGGCAGGAGGCGAGGAAAATAGTGACGCAGCCGTATGAAAGCCATCGCTATGAGTATACCAAAATGAGAATCATGAGGGAGTGAACGCGAACCGCTACTCCGTGACTCTCAGGCTTCCGATAAAAGTATATCTCAACTTCCGTTACCCATGGGCATGTCTGAGATCGATGTGCGCTCAACTAACGGGGCGGCCTCAAAAGATTGGTGTTGCGCGAGGCCGTGATGTGGCCCCGGTCAGGTGCATCGCAGGTTTGGCCGCGCATCGTGCAACGCAAGCGCCAAGCCCGCCCACGAGCTTAACCCGCGCGGCGTGAACCCCAAAGTGCGCCCCGCCGCATCCCCGAACAAACACTCGATGCATGTCCGTTTGTCCTCCGCGTCGAGGTACGGGACCAACATCTCCCGCGTATAGGCGATGTCCTCTGGATCGAGAGCCGGTTCGGTACAGCCCGACAGCGCTAGGACGTATCCTTCTTGGGCAAGCATATCACGGAGCTTGCGAGCGGGTCCGTGACGGCATACGTACGCCGCCCGATAGACAGGAGCAAGGATCGCCTCGCGCGCCGCTCGCTCACTAGGAGGTTCGCTGGTCCATAGGACCCCGAAGAGCCAGAAGTGATTTAGCCACCTCGGCAAACTTTGCTCCGCACCGCCCTGACTCCGCCCGCCTCCGAAACGGTAGTCGAACTCGTTGGCATAGCGGTTCGTCCATCCACCCATCAAATCATCGGCAACCACCAGGGCGGTTTTGAAAACCCCCGGCACCCCCTCAAGTTTGGCCGAGGCGTCTGCCACAACGCGTGCCGCTGCAGCGTCGGCGTCCAGCGCAAGGAGACCATCCAGCAGAGCTTTCACGTGGTCCTTGCCCATCGGGTTCATTGCGAGCAAGGGTGCGCGGGTGCCGAGATCGTCCTGCTGAAAGATCGTATCCAGATAACGCTTGAAGCGCGTAGGACCGCGCGGAATCTCATGAAGCTCCCGCTGGATCCGCAATAACGGCACGTAATCGAGATTCATGGGCCAGCACCCTCGTCGCACTCGGATTCTTTTTGACAAGTGTCGGGACAGCAGGTCATTTCTCCTGCTTATCTCAGAAACAATAATTCTCCACCACGGTTGCGATCCGTCAAACGGATTCACCGATATGTTCCCACGAAATCGGAAACGCAGACAACCGCTCAATGCGTTGCAAGAATTCGGATGAATTTAAAAGCGAAGAGCGCCAGGCCCCACCGATCAGCCTTGCGTTTGTACCGCTGGCTGGGACAATGCTCTTGCGAAAAAAAGCGACTTTCCGGGGCGTAGCTCAGCTTGGTAGAGCGTCTGGTTTGGGACCAGAAGGCCGCAGGTTCGAATCCTGTCGCCCCGATCGCCGTATCCGCCGCCTGCGCCATCGGCAGTTTGATTACGGGGTGAGGCTTGGAGGCGAAAATGTATCGTTATTTCATCGAGCGTGGTCGCACAGCTTTTGTAATCGGCGTGGTGCTGCTCGCGATGGCGATGATGGGCATCGCGGTGTCCGCAAAGGCCGATGATGCGACGCCTCATTTTGCGGGACGGTATTCCAACCAAGCGATGACGGTCGAATTATCCGAATCCGGAGGCGGATATGTCGGCACGATCACCAAGGGTGAGAATCAATTCCCGCTCAAAACCAGTGTTACGCCGCAAGGCTTGGCGGGAGCGTTCACCGCATCGGGGACGGAATTCGCCATAACCGCGACGCTGGTAAATGATCAACTGCTACTGGTCAGCGGCGGACAGACCTACACGCTCACCCGAGCAGCGGCCCAAAGCGACAAGGGAAGTTCGACGAGCAACAATTTCGGCGGTAACGGGCTAACCTTTGGTTCCTTCAGCGTTCTTGGTTCCAACCAGGCGGGACAAACGCTGTTTCTCAAACTGCCCGGCGGATTGAAATTCGACACGGCTATCACTCAGACCGCCGACGAATTGGGCAAGGTCCTCGACGCCAAGCCGGATATCTCCGGCGCATTTGTCGACTCCAAGACCCAAACCAAGGGCGGCGCAACATTGACCGGCAAGTTCAAGGGGCAGAATATCAAGGGCACGATTCTCGTCGGCACCGCGGCGGACAGCGGTTCGGCCGACGTTATCATCGCCCGGGCAGATGCATCAAAGGAAGACACCTCCGCCTTAGCCGATTTTCTGCCCAAGCCGCTGAAGATGACGACGAACAGGTTTCCCGACAACAGCGGGAGCATCGATCTGCCCGCGGGATGGAAAACACCGACGGTGACTGCTTCCGGCCCGGTTGTCGCCATGGGTCCCTCCGGTCAGACCGTGGTGTTTTGCAGCATCACGCCGATCTATGACCCCAATTGTCGAACCGTTCGGCTGACCCGCAGCAACTACCAACTCGCACAGCAGAATTATCAGCGCCAGATGCAGGCGTACCAGCACTCGGTGGACATGAAAAAGCAGTTTCCCAACATTGCCGGGCCGGGCAACCCGCCGCAGGCGCCGGTTGCGCCAGATGCCGACCCTAACGATACCGCGATGAAAACTAATTCACCGTTGCGGTACTGCAAGTTTTGCGACGGACCGGAAGAGGTGCTCAAGGTCTGGTATCCGCTTCAGGAAAATCTGTATAAAAAATATCAACAACCATACACATCTTTGGACAAGGTTATCGCGATAATAGACAACCCGGTTGATCCCGCCTATCCCGGCACCAAATGCGGCACCGCCTACATTGCGGTCACGGACCATAATGGCGACAAAGCCACGCGCTACCGCGCTCTGAATCAGATTATTACCGGCAACGTCATGGAGGGCGAAGTCTGGCAACTTAACATGTGCGTCATGCGAGCCCCCGATGCGACGTTCGACAAGGACCTGCCGGTCATGAGCGCCATCATGAACAGTGTGAACCTGGACATGAAAGTCGTTACCAGCGAGACCGCTGCTCAAGGCGCGGCGGTCCGGAAAATGGGCCAGGATATGTTTGATTCCATGGAAAGGCAGCACACCGCCTGGCAGGATCAGCAGGCCCAGCAGTTTCACGATCACGAGGTGCAGATGGCCGCCCAGCAAAAGGCGATGCACGATTCGAGCTCGGATATGATCGAATTCGCTTTGGGTCTTCGCAATGTCTATGACACCAATACGGGTCAATGGCATCAGGTTGATTTGCTCAACGCAACCGGCATCGTGGAGGCCGAGAATGCTTTGGTCGGCGATCCGAATCGCTTTGTTGCCGTGCCGTTGCGATACACACGACAATAGTTGTCACGATTGGCCTCAAAAGCACAGGGATACATTATGAAACTTGTGTCAATCATCGCATGGAGCACCGTGCTTTTTTGTCTGGCGTGCCGAGTGCCCGTGGCGCATGCCGATGACGCCAAGACGCCGCCGGGAACCACGGTGCCAACAGCTCCTCTTAGTGCGGACGCTGACGGTGATTTTGTCGTCGGGCCTGAATATGCCAATGCTCCGGAACTCGCGGCCAGAGACGGTGTTCCGAAGGGCGTTGTCAAAACGTTCAAAATGGAATCCAAAGACAGCAAGATGTACCCTGGCATCAGCAAGACCGCGCCGGGGACGGTCCCGTATACACGCCGAGTCGCGGTCTATATTCCCAAGCAATATGTATCCGGCACGCCTGCTCCACTGATGGTTTGTCAGGATGCGAGCAATCAAAAGGAGCTGCCGACGATTCTGGATAATATGATCCACGATCGCCGTGTGCCTGTGATGATCGCGGTCTTCATCACCAGCGGCGGCGGTGACGGCAAGGGCAGCGAACGGGGATTGGAATATGACACGGTATCAGGCAAATACGCCGAGTTTGTCGAATCGGAAGTGCTGCCTAAAATCGCGGCGGATTATCACCTCACATTCACAAAGGACCCCGATGCCCGCGCAACCTACGGTTGCAGTTCCGGCGGCGCGGCGGCTTTCACCATGGCATGGTTCCATCCCGAGTTGTATCACCGAGTGTTGACATACTCCGGCACATACGTGAACCAGCAATCGCCCGAGAATACGCAGTCGCCGCATGGTGCGTGGGAATATCACGAGCATCTGATCCCCGGCTCCGACGCCAAGCCGCTGCGGGTTTGGATGGAAGTCGGCGAAAATGACAATCGCTCGACCGATCCCGAATCGACGCTGCACAATTGGGTCCTCGCCAACTTCCGCATGGCCGCCGCCCTTAAGGCCAAGGGGTATCATTATCAATTTGTGTTCGCCAAGGGGGCCAAGCACGTCGATCCGCGTGTCGTGAAGCAGACATTGCCCGAAGCGCTGGAATGGTTGTGGCAGGGGTATTCGGGGAAGTAGTTACTACAACGAAATCGAAGCCGCTACTAAATGATCGGACTGATCCCGTTATCTTTCGGCACCCTCATCCTCGCTATTCTCGTAGTCAGGACGATGCGCAGATTTCGCCACGTTGCTGAATTGCGATCTCGATTAACGCCACTCACAGTTCCGTCCACCCACCTCAAACCATCGGACAAATTCCATGATCAAACGTGGCTACCGCTCTGCCAGCGCGTTGCTGAAACGGCCCAGCACAAGCTGAGCCGAGGTTTGTTGCCTGAGGAAAGGCGAATTGTCTGGCGTGCTCGGACACCACTCGTGCTTGAGATCGTGCTAAAGGAAATTGAATCCTCATCCAGCGCGGAGGAAATCTCCAAGTTGCTCGGAAGCATCCCTTCCGGGCTGGATCGGCCTGATCCAACCGATTGGTGTATCGCCAGAACTGCGACCTGATCGCTTGCGACTTCAACTCAACAGCATCGCAGCGAGCGTAATCTCCGCGTTCTCTCAATCCATCTACGGCTGTGCCGCCGAAGTGTCATCAGCCAGCGTCGTATCTGTCGTCGCCAGCATGCCGGTGTGCTGGACAACATCCACCCGTGTCAGTCCGAGATAACTCTTGAGTTTCTCGGCGGCGGCTTCAGCGCCAAAAGCGCGGGCGGTGAGAATGCCGCCCTTCATCCCCCAGACCAATCCCGTGCCGGCCCACGCCATGCACTTGAGAAATCCTCGGCGATCGATGCCGTCATGCGTCTCGTCTTTTTCGATATAGTCTGACATTTCAAACTCCTAAATGAGGAAGGAAAGCTGTAGCTGCGACGCCAGTGCCGCGGCTGCAATCAAAAGTTATTTCACCACCACAACGCCTGTCATGTACGTATGAACTTTGCAGTAATAGGGGTATGTGCCCGGCTTATTGAACGTGAAGGAAAATTTGTCGTCGGTATCCAGCGCTCCGGAATCGAAGGTCTGCGGATCATCCTTGCTGGTAGCGGTGTGCGGCACATCATCGGCGTTCTGCCAGGTCACGGTAGTGCCGGCGGGGATCACCAGTTCCTTAGTCTGGAAAACGAAATTATCGATCTTCACGCCCACCGCCGACTGGGTCGTGGGAGCGGAAACCATGGCGGCAGTGTGCAGCGCGGAAATCGTCACAGCGCGCGTCTTGAATACTTGTATCGCAACGATAGTCGATACAATCGATACGGGAAGGAAAAAGTAGATAGCGGCTTTCATGGCTGTCTCCTGTAAATGAGGGTTAATTCCCTCGGTATTTTCCAGACTCGGTTTGGTAGTCGCTTATTCCGCTGAATTCCGGAATTTCCTGGCGTCGTTTCGGTTGATCGCATCGGGGTATGGTGTGCCGTAGTGGTCCAAGCCTGCTACCCTGTTCCCGCTGTGAGGCGATGGATCGGCGCCGGCGTCCGCAGCGTCAGCCTGGGACGGCCTCAGCCAGACATCGCCAGCGATCGCCAGCACGAGCAGCAACATGACGAAAGCAACGTAAATCTTCATTAGTCGAAAACGTTGCATTTTTTCTCCTTGCGATTCCTGGACGGCCTTAAAATGAAAAACTATCGCAGTGAATGTGGCGCGGACTGACTCCGAGATTCCGCAACCCCCGAACCAACTCCGCGTTCATTCGAGTTGGGCAGCACATATAGAATGCCTTGTCTTCCAGTCCCCCGCACCATTCCCGTAATCTCCGCGCATCGACGTGTCCGGTTTCTCCGGTCCACCAGGACGGAGGCCCGGACAGAACGTAGATCACTTTCAGCGCTGGAGATTGTGTGGCTTCGAGAGCGACCAGCTCTGCGGTGAAAAGAATGTCATCCGGTCCGCGGCTGGCGTAGATCAGCGTCACTTGCCGTGATTCGCGCCGATCATACATCGCCCGCAACATGCTCATGAGCGGCGTGATTCCGACGCCGCCGGCAACGAACACCAAATCCTTTTCGCCCGGATGCAAATCGTGCGAGAAGCGGCCAAAGGGACCTTGAACGGTGGCGCGATCGCCAACTCGAATTCGCTCGATCAGCGCGGTGAAATCACCGCAAGCCTTGATGGTGAGGCCAACTCGGTCAGTTTGTGACGAGCTTGACGCGATCGAGAATGGATGCTCTTCCGCCGGCGCGTCTGAATCGAGCAGGCGAAGGAACTGGAACTGTCCGGGGAAAAAACGGAATGGCCTCCCTGGCGGTGTGCTCAGTGTCACCGTCCATACGCGGGGTGCCTCTAACTTCACGGATTGCACTCGGAATGGCCGCCGAGCAAGCAGATGCGGGCGAATCGCGCGACTATACAACCACGTCGCCAACCCAACCGCGGGCATGACCGCCCACAGCATTTGCCCGCCGACATTTCTCAGCTCGTCGCCCGTCCTCATGCCATGAACAAAGCCCAGGGCCAGGATGCTCAAAGCGACCCCATTGTGAATCTGTTTCCACCGTTCGTAGGGCAGGCGCATCACACGCCGCAACATTGCGGATATGACCTGCGCCAAAAGCAGAAGCAGCGCAATGCGCCCGGTCCAGATATACCAGCGGGCATGAAATCTGGTGATAAGTCGCCAACCCTGGTCGCTGGCGATCAGCACGGGGTGGGCGCATAACAGGGCGACAATCACCAGGGCCATCACTCGGTGGAATCGCACAATGAGATCGAGGCCGAAGGCCGCTTCGATCCATGGCAGCCGCGCCGTCAGCACAAATTGCATCGACAGCAGCGTAAACCCCACGAGAGCGCAGTTAATTCCGAGTTGCGTTGTCATGGAATGATCGGTGCGCGGGCTGAGGATATGCAGTGCAACCAGCGGTGCGATGGCCGCCAGAGGATAGACCGCGCAGAGCAGCGCACCCCAGGGTGTTGTACTGAACCACGGGACGGTCCGCCGATCCACGTTAGAGTCGTGCTTGTGCGCCGGGCGGTAAGCAGCCGTCGGCAGGCCGGCGGCCACCAAGCGGCCTTTGATTGATTCGCCGAAGGGGATGAAGTTGCCGTTACTCATAAAGTTCCTTCCAATGACGGACGCAGCCTCACCATTACCGAATGTCCGATACCCGCATCTCAAGCTCTTCCGGTTGAAAAGCGGGAGGGTCCGCCGATACCCCTGCCGTCACCGGCTGCGATGCGGGACAGTGGCCTTTGCCACACGTCTTGGGGCAGAATCGGCAACTGCAGGATTGTCGTTTCTTTTCATTGCGATAATTTAAGATGCAATCTGATAGGACCAACAATGAAGCTTTAGCGGGTTCCATTTGAATCACCTTTGCTTGAGGGCCAGCTACGCCGGCAATTGCCAGACTCGCCGGAGCGATGGGTTATTCCATTGAATCGGAAACTTTTCAGTTGCGCGTGGAGGCAGGCTTCTGCCCCTTGAACAGTTCGACGAACTGTTGCAATTCCACCGCATTCAGATCGGAAACGGCCCAGCAAACCATTCCCTTGCATTCAAAGCGGATGAGATTGAAGCCCTGCTTTACATCCTTTTGCGGTGATGTTTCGCCGGGCCAGATGAAGAGATTGATGATGTGTTTGTTCCGATGATAAATCAGGGCTGCGACTTTTTTCTGCTCGAGATAATCCAGCCGGCCGCCGATCAGCGGGAATCCTTCACCCGACAAATCCACCACCGGCGGTGAAAAATCGATTTTCCCGGTAAACCACGGCTTGACCGTGTGCTGATCGGTCGATGCCACGTCCATCAAATGATCGGCCCCTAACGACCGCACGTGGGAACCCACCAATTCATCAATCTGCCCACTGGGTGCATGGGTTGGTGCAAACAGCACCATCGAACCAATGACCAGCAGCAACGATGCCGCCAGACCGGAAAAGGCTATGGGCCTTCTCCACCAGGGAGTTATGGATCGGCTACTTGGCGAAATCTCTCGAGTCTCGGCGCGAATCGCCTTTGTCAATCGATCGCGCAGCTCGGATGGTGCGGGATAATAAACCGCTGGTTGCGCCACCGCGGTGCGAACGACCTGCGCGGCCTCCAATTCCTTGCGGCATTTCGGACAGCCCGGCAAATGCTTTTCGATTTGCAAAGTGGTCGCCAGGTCGAGTTCGTCATCGACGTAGGCATGAAGAAGTTGGCGGGCTTCATCGCAATTCATCGCGGCGGCCCTCCAGTGCCCGACTTTTCCGGTTGTCCTTGATCCATTTCCACCAGCAACGATTGCAACTGCATCCGACCGCGCGACAGGCGCGACATCACCGTGCCGATGGGCACGCCGGTGATTTTGCCGATTTCCCTATAGCTCAGCCCCTCCATCTCGCGCAGGACCACTGCCTCGCGCAATCCATCCGGCAATGCGTCAATCGCCCGCCGCACCAAATCCGCATCTCCCGCTCGCAAGGCGATCATTTGCGGGTCATAGATGTCACAATCGGCGGCAACCTCCGCGCCATCTTCCAGGCTATGGTCCGCCACGCCGGCGTGGACATTTTTGTTTCGCCGCAGCCAGGTGAAACTGGTATTGCGAACGATGGTGAGAAACCAGGCGCGAAAGTCGCCGCCCCGAAATGAATCAAAAGAGCGAAGCGCCTTCATGCAGGATTCCTGAACCACGTCCTGCGCATCTTCATCGTTTCGCATTAACCACCGCGCAAGGTTATGGGCAGCGTCCAATTGCTCCAGGACAGCCGACTCAAACTTCGACGTCGCCGCATGCAAACTCAATGTGTTCCTACCAGTTAGACCCGCCTGACAGTGAGTTTATTCCCCAATGCCCCCGTCGGCAAAAATCTAACTGCGAGTGCGGGAATAAGATGGCCTTGCCCGGTGTCTGGAAGCATATCGGAGATTTGAATGAAAATTGCAGATAATGCTTCCCCTCGTGATCGTTGGCCCCTGGCGCGGGTCTTAATCCTCATCCTCGCCGGCGGATTCCCCGGCCTGATGGTCGATATTCGTGTCGAACACGTGGATGCCGTCCGCGAATATTCCGTTGCGTGGCTGCCAATCATCTACTGCGGTTTCATGACGATCGCCTGTTCCATTGCACTTCGCTTCTGGAACAGAACCGCCCGGCTCATCATGCTCCCGCTCTTTGTCATGGCTTTCGTCATCGGCGGCCTGGGGTTTTATTTTCACAATCAGGGCGACGTCAAAAAAGTCATCGCCACGTCCATTCACGCCTGGACTGATCCGCACATGAATCATTCCGATGGCCCGCCGCAAGTTGCCCCGCTCGCCTTCGCCGGGCTTGGGGCCATCGGCATTCTCGCTTCGCTGAAAAGGTTCAATGCGTGAGAAGAGGCGGTTGCGGCGCTCAGCTAACCAGCGTCGCATCCAGCGTAATTTCCGCCTTCAGCAATTTGGAAACCGGGCAACCCGCCTTGGCTTTGCCCGCGAGTTCCTTGAATTTCGCCTGATCCGCGCCGGGAATCTTGGCTTTGATGGTCAGATGGCTCGAAGTGATCGCAAAGCCGCCTTCGACTTGCTCGATCGTGACCTCCGCCGTGGTGTCCATCTGCTCGGCGGTGAGCTTGGCTTCTCCCAGAATCAGGGAAAGGGCCATCGTGAAACAACTGGCATGGGCGGCGGCGATCAGTTCCTCCGGATTGCTGCCGCGCTGGCCTTCAAAACGGCTGACAAAACCGTAGGGATATGCGTTCAACGCGCCGCTTTCGGTGGAAATGGTTCCCTTGCCGTCTTTGAGACCGCCCTTCCAACTGGCCGAGCCTTTTCGTTTGATCTTCATGTTCAATTCTCCTTGCTTTGAAAGATGGGGAAAGTGTACACCCGATGTGCGTGGGCGGATACTGCCGGAATCCGCCGGTCACGCACGCATTATCTGGCCTTGTGCTCCCGTGTCAGCAAAAGGATAACTCCGACTACCGCCGCAGCCAGCATGAGCGCCGCGCCACCGACAGCCATGGCGATGACGCCGCGGAATATCGTGATCGGGCCTTGCAATTCGGAGGGTTTCATCGAACCGGGTGGCCTGTCGCCGCCGCCCGCAAGCCAGGCCGCAGGGATCAGCATGACGAGGCCGAGGATTAACAAACTCGAGCCAACCGAAAGGCCAACGGCGACGAAGATCAAAGCGTATCTCCTTCGCGCCTGGGCATCATTCAGGATAGCCTGGATGACCGTCGGCTTATGCGGATCCCTCGTGGTCCGCCGGTAATAATTGATCGCCAAAAACAATCCGATGATCGGTCCGCCGATCGCCAGAACCGCCGCGGCCAGAATCATCGCCGTCGCGGTGGATGAAGTGCGATTGGCCGGCAGGAAATGCCCGAGCAGTGCGGCACAAGACCAGGAGATCAGCGTAACGACCACAAACGTGGCCAGTGCTCGAATGGATGAAGATGGCATCAACTGCTCCGAAGCGCGCGTTCGGGTTGATACTTGGTTATCTGGAAGACCCGACGAACTCTACCGATTCTAACCCACCGCCGCATTCGCGCGCACTTGCTTCTCGGCGTGATAACTGCTGCGAACGAGCGGACCGCTTTCGACATGGCGCAAACCACACCGTTCGCCTCTCAATTTCCACTCGGCAAATTCATCGGGATGTACCCAGCGGGCGACGGGCAAATGCTTGGGCGACGGCTGCAAGTATTGGCCGAGCGTTAAAATCTCCACGCCAATGGCGACCAGATCGTCGATGACAGCTTCGATTTCATGTTCATGTTCACCAAGGCCGAGCATCATGCCGGTTTTGGTGACCAGGCCTTGCTGGCGAGCGATGCTGAGCAGTTCTAATGACCGGTGATATTTCGCCTGGGGGCGGACTTTGGGATACAGCCGCGGCACGGATTCGATGTTGTGATTCAAAATCTCCGGCCGCTCGTCCAACACTTTTTGCAGGGCATCCCAATCGCCGCAGAAATCGGGGATGAGCACTTCCACATTCGTGCCGGGCGCTTGCAGACGGATTTGGCGGATGGTCTCGGCCCAAATTCCCGCGCCGCCGTCGGGCAGTTCGTCACGATTTACGCTGGTGATGACGGCATGCTGCAATTTCATCTGGGCAACGGCTTGCCCGACACGCCGCGGCTCATCGGTATCCAAAGTTCCCGGCCGGCCGGTGGCAATGTGGCAGAAACCGCAGCTTCGGGTGCAGACATCGCCGAGGATCATGAGCGTCGCCGTTCCTGCCGCCCAGCATTCGCCCATGTTGGGGCACTTGGCGGATTGGCAAACCGTGTGCAACTTTTGATCGTCCACGAGATGCAAAAGATCGAAATACGCCTGCCCGGCCGGCATTTTCATTTTCAGCCATGACGGCTTGCGGGCCGGGGCGTCGGCGGTCGGCAAAAGCAAATGATTCAGCGACAAACCCATTGGTGACAATTCTATGAGTGACAAGCCGCCTCAGCAAACGCCATTGCTGTTTAGCCGCGAGCTTGCTCGTGCCTCTTCCTCAACACCTATCTTCGGCGGTAGCGGCAGAATATATTAGCCGATGTCATGGAGCCCGTCGGCAAGATTCTCGTTGTGCAACCGAGTTGGGTAGGTGATGCGATCATGGCCACCCCCACGCTGCGGGCCATTCGCACCCTTTATCCGGACGCCGAAATTTCCTATTTGCTGCGACGTTACGTGAAAGAAATCTACACGGGAATGCCTTGGGCCGATCGGCTCATCACCTACCGCACGGGCAAAACCAAGGCCAAGGCCGGCAAGGGATTATTCGATCTGGGCGCCCGGTTGCGGTCGGCTAAATTTGATCTGGCGATTTTGCTTCCGAACAGTTTCAAGACAGCGTTGATCTGCAAGATGGCGGGAATCCGGCGGATTGTCGGTTACGATCGGGACGGCCGGGGATTTTTGCTCAGCGATAAACTGCTGCCGATCAAAGAGCGCGGCAAGTTTATTCCAACACCGATCATTAAAACGTATTTGGGGATCGCGCAGTATCTCGGCTCGAGCGAGCGCGATCTCTCGTTGAAGCTGTTCGTCACCGAATCGGAAAAGCGGCAAGCCAATGATGTGCTGAGCCGCGCGGGATTGGATGCGTCGGTGCATCGCCCTGCCACCCACGGTTCTGGCCCTTGGGTGATGCTGAATCCCGGGGCCAGTTACGGAGCCGCCAAGTGCTGGCCGCCGGAATATTTTGCGGCATTGGGAGATCGGCTGGCGGAGGAAGCCGGGGCGACGGTGATGCTGTCGTCCGCACCGCGGGAACGGCGGATTATCGACGCGATTCTCCGGCTAATGAAACGCCCGGCGATCGATTTGTCATCGCTGGGGCTGACGCTTGGGGCTTTGAAAGAAATCGTGCATCGCTGCGATCTGATGATCACCAACGACACCGGCCCCCGGCACATCGCCGCGGCGATGGATGTTCCCGTGGTGACGCTGTTCGGCCCGACGCATCCGCAGTGGACGGAAATTTATTATCCCAAGGAACGCCAGCTTGCTATCAAGGTGTTCTGCGGGCCTTGCCAGAAAAAGGTCTGTCCGCTGGATCATCGCTGCATGACGCGGCTCACGCCGGCCATGGTTTTTGACGCCGCGGTGCAGTTGTTGCCGCAGATTGCCCCACCGGCTCTGGTTCCTTCTCCCAGTACTCGGGGAGAAGGGAAAGATTTTTGAGTCCATGATTTATCGCATTGATGTGCAAACCAAAGAAAATGCCGCAGACTCGGTCGGTGAGGCGCTGCGTGAGCAGATTCGTGAATTCGGCGAATCGGTCGGCCAAGTCACGAGCACGCGCATTTTCCTGATCGACTGCGACGCCACGGAGCGCGATATCCAACGAGCGGCGGATGAACTGCTGGCCGATCCAATCATCGAATCCGCCCAGCTCATGTCCAGCGCGGTTCACGATCACAAACAAAGCCGTATCGAAATCCATTTGAAGCCCGGCGTGATGGACCCCGTGGCGGCATCGACGGAAATGGCCTTGCGCGATTTGGGGTTGGCCGTCAAAGAAGTGCGGACCGGCCGGGCATATTTAATCGATAAGGCATTGGGTCGGCCGATTTTGGAGCAAATCGCCGGGCGGCTATTGGCCAATGGCGTCATCGAAGCGGTGCATTTTGAGCCGTTTTTGCCGAGCGAGTTTGTGCGGACACGCCAGGAAACATTTGTGCTCCACAGAGTTTCCCTGACCAAATTAAGCGATGAAGAACTCCGGAAGCTCAGCCGCGATGCGCATCTGTTTTTGTCCCTGGCGGAAATGCAGGCAATCCAAGCCTATTTTCGCCGGCAAAAACGAGAGCCGACCGATGTGGAACTGGAAACCATTGCCCAAACGTGGAGTGAGCATTGCGTACACAAAACGCTCAAGAGCGGCGTGGAAGTGCAGGTGCGCGATGGACAGGGAAAATCGCTCGGCACCCGGCGATATAAAAATCTGATCAAGGAAACGATTTTCAAAAGCACGATGGAATTGATGAAAAGCGCGGCGGCGGAAGCGTCGCCGTTTTGTCTGTCCGTATTCGCCGACAATGCCGGCGTAATCGCTTTTGATGAGAGCGATGCGGTCTGCTTCAAAGTGGAAACACACAATCATCCGAGCGCCATCGAGCCATACGGCGGCAGCGCAACCGGCATCGGTGGCGTAATTCGTGACATCCTCGGCACCGGATTAGGAGCGAAACCGATCGCGAACACAGATGTGTTTTGCGTGGCCGACCCGCAATACGGAAAAAGTTCATCCACCGCTCTGCCGCGCGGTGTGATTCACCCCAGGCGGATTTTAGAGCAAGTGGTGGCCGGCGTGCGCGATTATGGCAATCGCATGGGCATCCCGACGGTAAACGGGGCTGTTTATTTCGACGACCGATATCTTGGCAATCCCCTGGTTTTTTGCGGATGCGTCGGATTGATTCCGCGGGACAAGATTTCCAAGGCGGCGGAAGTCGGCGATGTGATTGTCGTGATGGGCGGCCGCACGGGGCGCGATGGCATTCACGGGGCGACTTTCAGCAGTGCCGAGCTCACCGACACGCATGCGGATGAATTTTCCCACGCGGTGCAGATCGGCAACGCCATCACTGAAAAGAAGGTGGCGGATGTGATTCTGCAGGCTCGTGATCGGAATCTTTTCACGGCCATCACCGATTGCGGAGCCGGCGGACTTTCCAGCGCAATCGGCGAAATGGCGGTGGAAGTCGGAGCAAGCGTGGAACTGGATCAAGTGCCGCTGAAATATGCCGGCTTGCGCTATGACGAAATCTGGATCAGCGAGGCGCAGGAGCGCATGGTGCTGGCGGTTCCGCCGCAACATGTCGAGGCGTTGTTGGCATTGGCCAAGAGCGAAGATGTCGAGGCCAATGTAATCGGCGTATTTGGCGTGGCAGGCAGGGAATTGTTGCTGAACTACCAAAAGCAGCAAGTCGGTTCGCTATCGATGGAGTTTTTGCACGAGGGGATTCCGATGCCAATGCGGACGGCGACGGTGATCGAAACTGCCCCACCGCCGAGCCGGTCGATGTTTTCATCGGAAGGCGATATCGGGACCAAACTCCGAAAAGCTCTGGCTAATCCAAACATCGCCAGCAAGCACTGGATCATTCGCCAATATGACCACGAAGTGCAAGGCGGCTCGGTGATTAAGCCGCTGGTTGGTCCGCAGCAGATTGGGCCGAGCGACGCCGCGGTGATTCGGCCCAAGCTTGCCAGCCAACGCGGCGTGGTCATCGGGTGCGGCATGGCTCCGTGGATTGACGATCCCTATTGGATGACGATCGCCGCCATTGACGAGGCGATCCGCAATGCGGTCGCCGTCGGTGGCGATCCAGCCCGGATGGCGATGCTCGACAACTTCTGCTGGCCCAGCGTGGATGATGCGGCCGCCATGGGAACGCTGGTGCGGGCATGCGAGGCGTGCTACGACGCCGCCAAGGCGTTTGGCATTCCATTCATCAGCGGTAAGGATTCGCTGAACAATCAATTCACCGACGCTCAAAGCGGGCAGGTCATTCGTATTCCCAATACACTGCTGATCAGCACGATCGGAATCATCGAGGATGTGAATCGCTGCGTGACGATGGATTTCAAACAGCCGGGAAACGCGGTTTATCTTGTTGCTGCAAAGGAGCCATGGGATTTGCGGCACTTGGCGGCCTCGCATCGTCAGATGGCGGCGCTGATTTGCGGCGGCCATGTCGCCGCGGTTCACGATTGCAGCGATGGCGGATTGCTGGTTGCCTTGGCGGAGATGTGCATCGCTTCACAATTGGGATTCACTGCGGATGGCGAACTGGCAAATGCCTTTGACGAATTGCCGGGGAGATACGTGGTCGAGCTGCGGGATGGCGCAGACAAAATCGCGTCACAGTTCGGCGGCGATGTGTCGGTCACCAAATTGGGAAAGGTAACAGAAGATTCGTCGCTTCGATTGCCGGGCGAGCAGATAGCCATCGCCGACCTCACCGCCGCATGGCGCGGCACCTTGGATTGGTGAGTCGCTTTACCGCTTCAGGTATCCGCGGATGGTTTGATTCTCGAGCTTGTCGTCAAAAACTTCTTTCAATAACGGCGGAATCGGCACGCTGTCTTTTTTAATCAGCACGAGCATATGCGGACTCTGGTGCAGGACGTCGTTGAGCTTATAGATGTCGTCATACTGCCGCACGATCCGCTGCAGCGCAAATGCCAACGGCACACTTTCCTCTTTGCCGTAAAAGCAGATCGGCCTTTTGCCGAACTTTTTTTCCAGATTTTGAGCGACCCGGGAATGGTTATATCGCACGAGTGAAGGGGCCCACTTGCCCAGGGCATAGGGCATCACCACGCCGGCGGCGAAGAAAACCACCATCGCGGCGACCGGCGGATTGCGCGTAAAAACGGCCAATCCAAAGGCACAGAAGATCGCCAACATTGCTGCCAGAACCACATCCTGAAACTCGATTGCCCCACGACTGTGCCGCGCGAAAAAGAATAGAGCACCGGCCGCGATCGGGCCACTGAGCAAAGTAATCAGCAGCACCAGGCGAAACCACGAAAACTCGCCTGCTGAAATTTGCCCTTTCAGCGCCCGGCGAACTAGCCAGCCTGTCAGCACCATGAGCGGCATCATCAGGGGTAGGAGGTAGTGAATCTGTTTGTTACCGATGCAGCAAAGTGGAAGCAAAATAGACGCGGCCCAGATAAGAATGAAACGAAGCCGGGAGTCAAGCGTCCATTGGCGGACTGAGCCGATCACTGCCAGCACAACCAAGCCGACCCACGGAGCTACGGCCACGGCAATCCAGGGAATGTAACTTAGCATTGTTCCGGGATGATCGCGGCCGTAGGTGATATCATGCATTTCCTTTTTCAGCGTGGCGAAGCCGAAGATTTTTAGAATGGCAATCCACCACGGAGCTCCTACGATCAAGATGGTGATCGGAGCGCCGCTGGCGAGCCACTTCCAGCCATCCGCCCAGCGGCGTTCGACGATGATCCAACCGACCAAAAACAGCAGCGGATAAACGACGTCGCCGTGCTTTGACATGAGAATCAAGCCCACGGCGATCGCGGAGATTTGCAGATCGATCCAGCGGTCAAAATTCAGCCCACGCCATGCCCACCACACGGCGGCGGTGGTAAACAATGCGGCAGGCCCATCGGTTTCGGCCAATCTCGTGGCCCAAAAAAACAGGTAGCTCCCCAGCAACGCGGCCGCGGCGGCGATTCCAGCCTGGCGATTAAAAAGTTGGTACCCGATCCGGTAAACCAGGCCGATCATCAACCAACCGATGAGTGCGAACGGCAATCGGCCGGCCCCGGCCCCAACGCCAAAGATTTTGAACGACACCGCCGCCAGCCAATACGCCAGCGGCGGTTTTTCCAGGCGAACCTGGCCGTTGATATGCGGCACGATCCAGCCGCGCCAGCCGCTGGCGAGCATTTCACGGGCGGTTTCCAGAACGCGCGCTTCCTGGGTGCGCGACACATCGGGACCGCCGACGAACAGCAACATGGCGATCGCCGCCGCCAGCCACAGCAGCAACATCGGTTTCCGCAGGGAATCTGATCGGCGAGTTTCCGTCGCATCCGTAAAAGACACGCGCTGGAACTTACCGCCGGTAAGTCGGCTTGTCATGTTGCGGCGTTAGCTCGACGGCAGATCGTTGAGGAAATCGATGAGAATCCGCAGCCGGCCGTGATCGCGCTTGTTGAATGCGAAGACCAGGCGGTGCAGCTTCGATAGCGACGGCTCATCTTTCTCCACGGGCAGCGGACCGGAGACACGGAAATCACCTTTGACTTTGATGTCGCTGAATTTCGACGCAATTTCCTCAACCTGCTCGTCGGTCGGCTTGCGATGCAGGCGCAGGATGATGTCATCCCTCGTGTACCTGACGCTGTGGAAATTGCTGTAAAAATGAATGATCTCGTGGATGCCGTCCTGCACGTTGTCGGTGACTTTGTAAAGGCGCAGATCGTTTTCGCTGATCAAGCCGCGGCCGAGTAGCTGCGTCTCGACATAACGCTGCCACCCTTTCCAATAATCGCCGCCGGGAATGTCGACGAGCACGATCGGCATCGGCACGCTTTTGCCGGTCTGCACGAGTGTCAGCACTTCGTATCCTTCGTCCATGGTGCCGAACCCGCCGGGGAACAGGGCGATGGCATGGCTCGAACGGACGAACATCAATTTGCGGGTGAAAAAATATTTGAAGTTGATCAGCTTTTTGTCGTTCTCGATGAACGGATTGGTTTTCTGCTCGAACGGCAAACGGATAGCCAATCCGAACGACGGTTCCGCTCCCGCGCCACCATGCCCAGCGGCCATGATGCCGCCGCCCGCGCCGGTGATGACCATCCAGCCATGATCCGCCATTGCTTTGGCGAACGCCGCCGCCTGAACATAGTCGTCGTGTGCCTCCGGCGTCCGCGCGGAGCCAAATATGCTCACCTTGCGCGTCTCCCGATAGGGGGCGAAAATTTTCAGCGCGTAGCGCAGCTCTTTGAACGATTTGTTGATCAGCTTGATATCACCACGGTTGGTTTGATCGCGCAGCAGCTTTAATGCATTGGCGATGATTTCGCCGACCATGTCGCCGTCGGGAACATCCGCCAGTGCGGTGATCAATTGCGAAGCGTGGCGATGCACGGCCGTCAGATCATCGCGGCTGACCACGTGCGCCGGGGCGGAGGATTCCTGCGACTGCTCTAAATTTTCAGAAATATTGTCGGTTATCTTCATTTGATTCAAACACCTTCGGATCAATATGCCTTCGTTGCCGTCGCATTATTGCCGCAGATGCGCGCAACGTACAGCCAGCCCACTAGCGCTGCCAGCGCGAGGATGTTACACTCACCAGGTCGATTTGTTTTAAGGCGTGTGCTCAGGAGCCCGTTTTGGCGGGTTCCTGATACTGCTTGACGACGCCTGCCCACATGGTTTGGAATTGCCCGGCCATTTTGTCGAACGCTTTGGATTCGGTTTTCTGCCTCGCATCGTCGACAGCCGCGTCGCTCGACCAGCCGATGGTCAGGCCGCTGCGATGCTCGGTTTCTTCGCAAACGCCGTAGACATATCCGTTACGGGTATCCAATAGGGCGGCCGATGCGGTTGAGATGACCTGGATTTTTTGATCCGGGGCAAGTCCCAGCGTGATTAACGTCAGTGGTTCAGCCAAATCCTGCTGCTGAAACACGGTGTCGATCGTGTAAATCAGCAGCATGTCGGCGTGTAGGGCGCCGGCGGCTTGCCGCAAATCCCGATAGCTTTGCAACTCCTGGGGCAACAACAGCCGATTGATTGGCGCGAGGCCGGCAACTTGTGGTAACTTTTGTAATGCCTCAAATGTGACTGGCGATTCAACATCATGGGTGGTCACCACGCTGAATTTGCCGCTACCCCAACCTTGGGCCGTCGGGGATTTGTAACCAGAAGATTCGATTCGGACGATGGCGATCGACGCCGGGAATTTGGCCAAAGGTTTTTTCGCCAAAGCTGCGGCAACATCCGCGTCGGTTTGACTTTCCCGCATCGCCGAAAAATCCGCGCCGCGGCTCGGAGTCGTGTAGCTTGCGCAGCCGCTACAGGACAGCAGGATCAACGTGGCAACGACCGGAACATTGCAGAGCGATCGCATGGTTTGGTCTCCCGTGGTTGATTGCGACGGTCTCAAACCGGACGTTTCGATTTCTGCAGCCTCAGCACCCGCTTCATCGCGCTGGTGACCCGTGAGCGAAGCTGCATCACCCGCAGGCGAAATTCCAATTTTTGGAAAATCGCTTCGGATGGCTCGGCCGCCAAAGCCGATCGCACCCATCCCAGGGCGGCATCGAATTGGCCCAGATGTTCAAATGCGACGGCCAGGTTGTACATCGCCATGACATGCCGAGGATCGCACTGTAGCGATTTCTTGCACGCAGCGATGCCCTCCTCATACCGATCGCAATGGAAATAAACGACCGCGAGATTCTGAAACGCGTTGGCGTTGTTCGGTTCCATGGCCACGAGGCGCTTGAGACAACTCAGGGCCGTGGTGGTTTCGCCGGTATCCAGCAGCAGATTGGACAAATCCATGAGCACCTGCGGATTCTCGGGCATGAGCATGTGCTCGTTACGCAGATGGCGGCGTGCTTTGCCCGGCTCCTGGCGCTGATGGTAAATGCGGCCGAGATTCAGATGGGCACCGGGATAGGTCGGATCGAGTTGCAATGTGCTTAGAAACACGCCAATCGCTTCTTCGAAGCGGCCCATTTCCAAGAGCCAGCGGCCGTGGCAGAAATGACATGATGGATTATCCGGAGCCAATTCGATCGCCCGGCGAAATTTTTCTCCCGCTTCTTCCAGGCGGTTCATATCCATCAACAATTCGCCGAGATCGAGTAGCGTTTCGGTGTCGCCGGGATTTTGCCGCAGCTCCATCAGATAATGCTGCCGCGCTTTGTCCAGCTTGCCGTTGCCGCGGAATGCCTCGGCAATACGCAGATGTACCTCGGGACGATGCTCATCCAAATCCAACGCTTTTTGCCAGCAGTACAAAGCCTTGTCGAACAGGCCCTGGTCATAGAGGCTCATACCCATGTTGTAAAAGCAATCGGGGCATTCCTCTTTGTATTGCCGGGCAACGTAAAACATTTCCTCGGCGCGCTCGTGATCGCCAAGCTGGCGATAGGCGTCGATGCGGCTGCAATACGCCGGCTCGAAACTGGCGTCGAGTTGTTCAATCTGATTAAAAACCGTCAAGCTTTCCTGCGGCCGGCCCAAGCGCAGCAAATCAATGCCAAGATGATCCAGGGTGTCCAGGTCATTAGGCTCGATCTCCAAGGCTTCGCGGTAGGCTTCGATGGCCTCGTCAAAGCGGCGCATTTCATCGAGCGTCAGGCCGATGTTGAAAAACCAGCCAGCGTTGTAGGGATTGAGCGTGACGGCGGCGCGAAGCTCCTCAAGGGCTTCTGGCCACTTGTGCTGATCGAAGAGCTCCTTGGCCCGTTCGACTCGTTGCTCGGCATCATACCAGTCGTTCATAGGGTCAGGCTGAGGTTCGACGACTAAATAGTTAAGCGGATCCGATCTCGACCGGTCGCGGCCACACATCGCAGACCGGCGGGCCGGTACAATAATGTACCGACACAGCCAAGCGATTAGCAAGAGAAAGCCGCCGCACTGCAAACATCTTTTGAACTATGACGATTTAGCGGGCATACAGGTTTCCGGGCAACTTCAAAGCGGACGGAAAATACGTTAACTTGAAAACCCGCCGCACGTCGCCGACCGCTTGGCTGCGCTGGGCGTAACGTGCCGGGCTGGTGCAGGTTGCATAAACAGTGGTCAAAGCCGAACGAAGAAAGGTGAGCGGTGTGGGTAGAAAATGGGCATGGTTGCCGGCACTGATCGCTGTCGGCCAATGGTCCATCGGCGTTTTTGCTCAGGCACCCCCGCCGACCACATCGCCTGATCCCACCGAAGATGCGATCAAACATGTCATTGCGGATCAATCGGCGATTCTTGGCAGCGCCGATGTTTCTGTCACGCCTAATCAGCGAGAGCAAGCTGCCGAGCGATTGATGAGCATCAATCGGCCGGAGGCCACTGCCGTGCTGTTACGGACATTACAATCGACCGGCGCCGCTGCCGTTCAACCAGCTCAGGCCGCCGTCGCCGACGCCATTGCTAATTCTGCAAAACCGGACCCGCAATTCTTGCCGTTGTTGCAAAAGCTTTTACCGACCGATCCTGAGAGCGCTGTTCCTGAGAGCGCTGCGGCGGCGATGGCTAATTACTCAGGGGGGCCGCAGAGCGATGCAGCACTGTCGGACCTGATTGCCTCGGCCAAAGATTGGCATCTAGGGTTAGCCACGCGCGAAGCTGCATTAGATGCCATCGGTTCTTTCGAGCAGAAGCGCGCCGCCGATTATTTGATGTCAGTCATCCAAAACGACAACGAAGAGGACAATGTTCGCCAAGTCGTGCGAAACAAAGCTGCCGACGCCATGACGCACATGACGGGCCAACCATTCGGTTACGACTTGGCCAAATGGAGCGAATATTGGGCAACCAGCGGAGCGGTTACGGACGAGCAATGGCGGCAGCAATTGCTCCAGATAAAAGCCGCGAATAGTGCGGCCACTCAACGGCAAATGGTTCGCCTGCAACAGCAAGTCAATGAACTGCTCGATAAGGTTTTCCTGGGCGCAGCAAATGCGGAGCAGCTGCAACTACTGCTGGACTGGCTGCGATCGAAGGATCCGACGATTCGTCTCCGCGCGGCGTACTTGGTGTTTGTAAGGCACCAAGGCGCGCGGCGCATCGACGATCCGATCATGGCACAGCTGATGATGATGGTGGGCGATAGTTCCGTCGATGTGCGTACCCAGGTGATCGTCGATCTGAAAGTGATAAACGATCCAGCCGCGGTCGAGCCGTTGCTCGCCCAGCTTGCCGTGGAAACCGATCCCAACGTGAAGGTAAACATCGCGGTGACCCTGGGTGAACTGCGGCAACTGTCGGCGGTCGCCCCGCTGCTGCAACTGTTGAACGATCCGAATCTTCGAGTCGCCGAGTCCGCCGCCGAGGCATTGGCGACACTCGGTCCGCAAATCCGGGATAATGCCGAGCTGCGCGCCGCAGTGGGTGACAAGCTCACGGCCAAACTCAAGGAGATCGATCAGCAACCTGGCGCGGAGAGTTTTCGGGCCGCCATTTTGGACGCCGAGGGGCCGCTGCAGAATGTGGATATGTATGAAACGTTCGCCAAGAGCCTCAGTTCCCAAGATCCGAACAACACGCTGCGAGTACGCACCGCCGCCGTGCGCGGACTCGCAAAACTGGGCGACTCGAGCAAAAGAGAATCGGCAGCAAAGGAACTGACCAGCACGATGCACAGTGACCCCGACGCGGCGGTCCGCCTGGAAGCGGTCAAGGCCGTCGGAGATGTCGGCACGGAGGTTTCCGAAGGCGACGCGTTGTATGAGCGGATGGACACTCAAAAGGAGCCGGACGCATCGGTTTCCAACGCCGCTTGGAAGGTTCTGCTGGATCTTTGCAGCCGGCCGGATGTCACCGCGGATAGGCTGCAAAGAGCTTGGGTTACTCGGCAATTGATCGAAGCTGATCCGCAAAAGCTTCTGGCTCTTAATCAAGTGCTGCGCAAAAAACTGATTGCCATGGGTCCGAACGATCCCAAGGCGCAAGAGGCTTTGGCGAATGTACGGCAAAACATTGGCGATCTGTGCATGAAACTTAGTCAGTGGGACGAGGCCATTAACAATTATCGCCCCGCGTTGGAATATTGGCTTTCTCACAACGGGACGGAGTCCACCAAAGCGGACATCAGCGAGAACCTGCTAACGGCGTTGCTCAAGTCGGGCGACTATTCCGGAGCGGTGCAATTTGCCGCCGATCGCATCAAAGCGGACGATCAGGAACAAAAAGATATGGGGCAAAAGCTCCGCGACGAAGTGGACAATCTGCACAAAAGTCACGATTTGAAAAATGCCGCGGAACTGGCCGACTTGGCGCTGAAGATGCAGCCGCCGCTGAAAAGTGATTACGAGTATCAGATTCGCCAGAGCCGCGAGCAGATTCGCCAGGAGCTTGCCAAGCCTTCGACAAACAGCACGGACACAGGCACTCCGAACGGCAATAGCCAGTGAATCGCCATCGTCTGGTCTGCAAGGGATATTCCGCTTATGGCCGAGATCGAACTTCAACGCCTGATCCTGATCATCGTCGGCGTGCAACTGAAAGCGGAACTGGGGGACCGTCCGCTGGCATATCGCATCGAAACGGAGATTCGCAACCAGCTAGCCACCCTGCTCCCGCGCGGCGATGCCGCCAGTTTGCCCAAGCTCGCTCCCGTGGTGGTCAGCGACGTTTTCTATTTGAACAACGAGGACCTGCACGATCGGCCACTGGTGAGCATAGGCGGGCCCGGCATGAATCTGGTTTCCGCCAATCTCGTCGAAGAATTGCCGACCGCCCTTGCCATCGAAGATGTGCTGGTGATTCAAATGGACCTGGAGATGAAAGATCAGCGGTGCGCGGTGTGGGGCATGGATCATCTGTCCACGGTGCGGGCGGTGGAAACCTTCCTGGTCAAAGGATATTTAGAAACTTTCATCCGCGGCGTGGTGCAGAGCCTGCCGCAGGAAGACGCTGCCGATTGATCCGCGCCGCTTTGAGCTACAGAAAAATTGGGAAATTTTCCGTCGACAATGTATGACTGTAGCCATGCGCCTTTGGATGTCTGTCGGAAGGGGATTGGTTGCGACGCTTTTGCTCGGTGGATCGGGCTGCTCGATTTTCAAATCACGCCCGCCATCCCCACTCCCTTCCCCAAGCAGTGATCTGACCGTGACCCATTTTTGGGGCACGCCGCTCTCGGGTCCGCAGGTGCCGGCGCCCAATGCGCCAGCGTCCACTCCCGCCGCGGCCTTGCAACTGCATATCACTTGGCTCGGTTTGGCAACGTTGCCGACCAATCTGCCGCCGCCGCTTGGGGCATCCGCCCGCCTGATCCTCGCCAGCCGGCATGGCCAACCAGTACAACCCACAGCCGTCCTCACCTTGGCGACGCATTATGCCGAGGGTGCCGATGCCGTCGCTCGATTCGACCAACTCCAAAAAATGCCCGCGCAGAAGCGCGTCACGATCAACTCGGTGGATGATCTGCTGCCAGCCGGTGCAACCAGTGCATGGTTTTTGACTGACACCGCGGACATGCAAGCGATTACGCCGCATGAGGTGGAGCTGGATATTAGTCGGCCGCCAGCGACGACCGCCGCGACAAAGAGCATCTCACCGGTGGAGTTGGCGCTCGGTCTGACCGATGCGGTGACGGCATCTACCGCCGCTTCCGACTCCAGCGCCGAATCCCAGCCGAGGCGCGAACAGGTTTTGTTCGATGCGCCGGGCGGTCCGTTACCTCATCAGTCCCTTTTGATTTTGCCGCTCAATTTCGCGCACTCGCCGTGCAAGGGCCTGGCGATTCTGTTGACGATCCAGACCCCAGACAGTTCACCGGGGATCATCAACCAATTTGCGCAGATCACCGACGATCTAAAACTGTCGGCGACCAACGCCGCGGCTGTGGTCCCCGGTTCATTCGCCGCCGCAGCAATGCAATCCAACGTCAATAGCGCTTTGTCCGCCATGACCTTTTTCGACCAGCGCCGCCAGGGTTTGGTTTATCTCGCCGGCCGATGCAACGCCCCGCTTTGTCAGGACGTGGCCATGGTCGCCGACAATGCCACCTTGCAGCAGTTGAGCAATCAGATCATTAGATCGACCAGGGGAATCGACATGAGCCAAGCGGCTTTGCTCGGCTCGCTTCTCGACGTGACCACGATGCAATGGCTCGCAAAACAACAGGCAGAGGGCAAATTATCAGATGTTCTGACCGGCGTGCTGCTGGAACATACCGGCGAAGCGGGCCGGCATTCCTCGTCGCTGGAATTGGTGTGCAAAAACCTCTCCAGCCAGGCTGATTTGCGAACGCGGCTGATCGCCGAGAATTTGATTTACCTGGAAGACAGCTCGCCGGCCTCTCGTGTTCGTGCTTATGACTGGTTGGCGGCGCGTGGCCAGGCGCCGGCGGGTTACGATCCGCTGGGACCGGCGCGGCAGCGCCGTGATGCCCTGGAAAAAGCGCTGGCCCAGCCGCATCAGTAACCTTGATTCGGAGTAATCATGGCAGACGATCCGATTCCCACTGACCCCGCTCCGACACCGAGCGCCAAATCGAAAAAACCCAAACGCAAAGGCTGGCCCAAATGGCGGCATCGGCTTGCCTGGTTTTGCGGCATCGTCTTGGCGCTGCTTTTCATCGTGCGGGGGGCGCTGCCCTTCTGGTTTCCCATGGCCCTGCGCCAATTGGCCGCACGATACAACTTCGACATCCGCTACGAGCGAACCGAATTTCATCTGCTCAGTGGCGATGCCGCGCTGTGGCATGTGCAGCTCATTCCGCACGGTTCCACGGACCCTGTGCTGGAAACCGACTACATCCGGGGCAACATCTCGACCCTCACGTTGCTGCGCGGCCGGCTCGATGCCTGGCGCGTCGAAGCCGACGGCGTGCAGATGATTGTCGACCGATCCGCTGACGGCAGCATTCCGCTGCTTGACCAAATCATCAAGGGGATGCCCAAGAGCAACACCACCAAGGCGCCGACGGCACCGTTGCCCCCGTCGCCTCTGAATTTGACGCCGCCGCTGACGATCGATGCGTTTCGTTTGTCACAGATCGATCTGGTATTGCGCGACAAATCGGTATCGCCGCCGTTTCAAACGCATGTCACGATGAATTTCCGCCTGTCGGACCTGGCCAGCCCGGTTCGGCCGACGAAGTTGTCGATCGAAATCTGGGCCGAGCATGTGCTAGATTCGCTGCGCATCTCCGGCGTGGCGAAAAATACCGGCCAAAGCCTCGACGCCGATGTGGAGCTTCACATCTACGGCCTGCGACCCCGGTCCGTCGCTACCTACCTTGCTGCTTTGGGAATTCGGCCCATCGGTAAAACCATCACCATCGGCGCCACGGCCAACATCCACGTCGCCGCCACGCAGCCGACCGGCAGTGCATCCGTCGCCATGAAGCTCACCGATCTCCACGCCGATTCCGATGGCATCGAAGCCGCCGGCTGCGACTCGGTGAATATTGTCGCGCCGGTGGTGAATTCCACCGAAGCCCATGTGTCGGATATTGCCGTGGAGAATGTGCGGTTGGATGCCGCTCGGTCCAGCCAAGGAGCCATGCGATTTCTGGGATTGGAATTTTTCACACCGCCCAGTCCGACAACACAGCCGACGAAAACCGCGGCCATGCCCACCCCCGCCGCCACAGCCACCACCAACCCAGCCGGATTTCAACTGACCGTCGATCGGCTGGATTTCAAAAATCTATCAACCGTTTTTGAAGATGCAGCCGCGACGCCACCCGCGAAGTTGGCGATGATCGTCGATGACGTGTCCATCGCTCCGATCGTGATCGATTCACGCCACGCCGATCAAGCGACCAATTTCAAAATCACCATGCACGCGCCCGGCATTGCCCAAGCCATTTCCATCGACGGATCGGCCCAATTGGCGTCACAAAGCAAATCGGCGCATGTAAATGTGGCCGCCACCGGCCTGGGCCTCACCGCCATCGAGACGTATCTGAAGCCGCTCGGCATCGAATCGACATTGGCCGACGCCCGGTTCAAAGCAACGCTCGAAGCGAATTGGTCGATGCTGCCGAACCAGATCAAAGCGGCGTTATCCCTGCATGATGTCGAACTCGCCGACGCCAACGGCAGCTTGCTGGCTCTAAGCGCCGCGACGATCGACGGCTTGTCGCTTGACACCAACACCGGCGGCATCAGCTTCGACCAAGTGCAACTGACCGGCCCTGCCCTCATCGCCCGCCGTGAAGCAACCGGCGTCCTGGATCTCCTGGGTTTGCGGCTCCATCCGAATACCGTCGCGCCTGTAGCGGCAACAAATGCCACCGCTACGCCTGTACCCACCGCACCGACAACTGCCGCGCCATTACCGCCGATCGCCATTCATTCGTTTAAATGGTCCGACATTCAATTTCAATTCGTCGATCAAACCGTTTCCCCCGAAGCACGATTCGATATCGGCAATGCACGTATCGAAGCGCACGATCTTTCCCTCGATCTGTCCTCCACCAAGTCCGGTCCGCCGGCTCAAATCACCGCCACCATTGATGCCCCCGGATTGATCGATCATGGCCAACTTGATGCATCGCTGCACGCAGTTCCGCATGGATTGGCGATGGATTCCGTGGAAATGACGGCGAACGGCCTGAACTTGGCCAAGCTCGCCCCATATCTGAAACCGCTGGGAATTCAGCCGACCATCGCCACCGGGGCGTTTCATGTGCATGCTGCCGGCGCCTTCACGCAGGAGGCCTCCGGGCCGCAAGTCTCGGTGGATGTGTCAGCATTGCACTTGGCCGAAGCGCAGCGGGAATTGCTCGGACTCAATCAACTGCACGTAGACGGATTGTCGCTGGGCACGCCGTTGACCGCACACGCCATCGACATCGATCATCCCCATTTATTTACGGAGCGTGAATCGGACGGAACATTGAATATCGCCGGAATGCGGATGGTAAAGAATACCGCGGCAATGCCGGCCGCACCGACTGCATCTGCCGTGGTCGCAGCGGTTGCACCAACGCTGCTGCCCGACATGCCGCTGGCGATTGATGAATTCAAAATCACCGATGCCACAGTCGATTTAGCCGACCACGCCCAGGGCCGATCGGTCGCGCTGCAGGCGATTGCCAATGTATCCGTCGACCACTTGAAACTTGGCTCCGATGCCCCCACATCGTCGCTGCTGTTAAGTTTGCGAGTTCCGGGCGCGATCGATCAAGCATCACTTGGCGGCCAGATCACACTCAAGCCAAAACTGGTGAAGGCGGATTTGTCGGTGAAGGCGGTCGGCGTCAAAGCCGGACCACTGGCGGCATACGTGCCCGACACCCTGGCCGTCGATCTGCACAATGGGCAGTTGGCCGCGAAGTTGAATGCCACCGCCCAGATCGCCGAGCCCAGCGGATTGCAATTGGCCGTGAAGGTGAATGATGTGGATTGGCGGGACGCTGCCGAATCGCTGCTCGGGTTGAAGAACTTGACCCTCGATGTGCCGCGCTTCGATCTGACGGGCGGAGTCATCACCGTCGATCGGGTTTCCACCTCCGGCCTCTCCATGCGAATCAAGCGACTCGCATCGGGGCAGATCGCGCTGCTCGGCATATCCACCAAATCACCGCCACCCGCAACGAGCAAACCAGCAGCAGCCACCGAAACGCCCATTGCACCGATTGTCGTCACCACGCAACCGAGTTCGCAGGATGTCAATGCGATTATCGCCGCAGCTCGCAAACCGTTGCCGTTGATTACGCTTAATACACTCGACATCGGCATCGATCGGATTGACGTGGTCGATGAAGCTCGCCCCACCGCGGCACCACTCGCCCTGCGTGCGTTTCATGTGGCTACCGCCAAACCGATCTCACTGGGCGGAAAAGATTCGTTTGCGCACGATCCGATAGTCGCAAAAATCACCGGTTCGATAGATCCGATCGTCGGCCACTTCGCCGTGGACGCCACCGCATCGCCCTTTGCCCAGGAGCCAACTGCGAAGGTGGACCTGAAACTGTCCGGCATCAACGGCAAAGGGTTGCTCCGCGCCATCCCCGAAATGGCCGGCACGGTCGATGGCTCGCCGCTTTCCGAGGGGCAATTCACCACCCATTTGGAAACTTCCCTGCATCTGCAGCGACGAACGCCGACCGATTTCGATTTCGCTCACGGATTTGATCTGGACCTCTTGCTCAAGAATTGCGAATACCGCGCCAAGCCGGATGGCCCAGTGCTGCTGGGTGTTGAGCAAATCGAATCGGACGGCGTGCATATCGACGCCTCGCAGAGCAGCATGATCGCCAAGACGGTGGATATCCACACGCCGACCATGCGAGCCGTTCTGGACAAGGCCGGCCTGCATGTTCTCGGTCTGACGATTCTTTTACCGAACCAAACGCCAACCACCGGACCGACAACCAAGGCTTCGGAAACGGCCAAAGCACCCGAGCCGACAACGGTTCCGAAGGTCTCCGCCGCGATCGGTCCGCCGCCCAAGTCGGTGATCCGCGTGGACAAATTGCTGATCAGCGGCATCGATGTGAATCTCGAAGATCGCCAAAGCGAACCGGCGATGATTATTCCGCTGAATTCCCTTGATGCAGAAGTGCGTGGGTTGTCGAATCAGGATTTTTATGTCGATCAGCCGATCGATTTCAGCGTGTTGATTGGAGCCGGCAAAGTGCCGCTGCCCAAACGAATTGGCGGACAACTCGACATGGAGCAGACCGAGGATCGCGATCTGCTTTCCCAGATTGCGGTGGATGGGCATGTCTCCCTCTATCCGCAAATGCATGGCTGGGCAAAAGTCGCCGTGAGTGGGTTTGATCTTTTGAGTTTGTGCGGCCCCGCAAGCTTGGCGGGCGTGAACGTCGGCGGAGGTACATACGACGGCACGGTCGACCTGCGTTTTGAAGAAGGAAACAAAATCTCCGTGCGCTCCAAACATGTGTTGACCGATTTGTCGCTCACGGAGGGGGATAACGGCCCGATCCGCAAGGCTCTCAAGCTACCATCACCGCTGAACATAGTAATTGGCTTGCTCACCGATGCGGATGGAGCGATCACGATGCCGCTCAACTTCCCGATCGACGGCGGAAAAATCCAGGGGATAGGCCCGGCAGCCGTCGGCGCACTTGCCGACGTGATTGCCACGGCCGTCGCCTCGGCGCCAATCAAAATGGCCAAAGGTGTCGGATCCATGGTGGGAATCAAATGGGGCAAGAAAAAGCCTATGTCACCGATCACGCTGCCCTTCGCCACCGGCTATACCGCCCTGCAGCCCTCGGAGGTGGCGGAACTTGCGACAGCCGTCAAGCAGTTGAAGCTATTCCCCCAAAGTGTGCTGTCGCTGCGTCACGATTTGTCGGCGGCGGATTTGGCGCTGGCGCGGCAGCGGGCCAATCCTTCCCATGATGATGCCGTGAACCTCGCACATCAACTGCGTGACCGCAAATTGGAATTGCTTCGGCAGCGCCAGGAAATGGCCGGGGCCGCATCGGGCGTGCTGGCGATTCTTCCGGCGTATCAAGCCGCTCAAACCGTGGCACGATTACAGCAGGTCGATCGAGATATTGCCGCCACGGAAGATGCGCTGGATCAGGTGTATGAGCTGCTGCGTCCCGGGGCGGACCGGCAGGCGGACCGGCGGACGCGTGCCGCCGCTCTGCGAATCGGCAAGGAACGGTTGGACGCCGTGCGGGAAGCGTTGCTGGCGGCGGCAGATATTCCCAAGGTCGCCGACCGCATCCACGTGAACAATCCTTCCTACACGAGCGCGGATGGGGTTGCCGCGGGGCAAGTGGTGATCAGCCCAGCCTCGGCAAGCAAGTAATCGTCGTCGTAGTTCACCAAGGGGTAGATCAGTATGTGAGGGCTTTGCGGGGTGCAGCGGCGCCGCTTAGCGATACCGTCTGTCCGGAAACGTTTACCGTCATGTTGACCGCCACGCTCGTTCCCGTGGAGCCGGTGAGCTGCGTGAACGACACCGACGTAAATGAAACCGGCAAGGTAAATGTTGTTGTCGTGGTCGATGTCGTCGTGATGGCGTGTTGGACCGTCAAAGTTGAAGCGGTTGAGCTAAAGGTGTATGTGTCACTAATGGACGCGGCAGTGATCGGATCGGTATACGCGACATTCAGCACACTGCTGCCGGTGAGTGTCCAGGTGTTGGCAATTCGCAGTTGCGTCAACATACGGTTGAGCATCACACGGGCAGCTTGGGCAGCTCGATAATAATTGTCATTGCCCTGCATCGCATTGGTGGCCGCGCAAAAAGCGGTGGCGATGGCGATCAGCAAACCCGACATGATCACCAGGCTGATTAACGCTTCAAACAGCCCAAGGCCGCTGCGGCGACGCAGGGCAGGGGAATCGCATGTGCGCCTTGGTTCCCTCCTCCGGTAATCCGGGGGAGGGTTAGGGAGGGGGACATTTGCAATCTGAAATTTAGAATTTGAGATTTCAGATTCGCCCCCACCCCGCCCTCCCCCGGAATACCGGAGGAGGGAGAAAGACCTACACGCGATTGCTGTGTGACACACACTGATTCTGCTCACGGCGTCACCTCTGAATAGCTATTGGCGATGATCTGCATATTGCCGCCCACGGATATCCCGGCCACGGTTGTTGAACCCTGGAGGAAGTTAAGCACCGTGCCGCCGACCATGCTGAATGGCGTGGGCGACAGATTGAGCACCGCTCCTTTGATCAGACCGCTGTAGCCGTTGGACAAACTGATCTGGCTGGCCGCCAGGGTGCCGCCCATGGTGGTCGAACCGCCTGCCAGATTCAGGCTGTAATATGGGGCCAACACGCAAGCCCCGCCCATTGCCTGCTCCTGGGCCAACGACAAGCCGGTCGGAATGAAGCTGCTTGGCACATCGGTCGCCGTAATCGTGCTTAAATCGCTGAGAGTCGCGCCGTTGGCAATGGTAATGCTGCAACTGGACGGCACGCTGGTAACGCTGCCGACGGCCGGCAACGGAGTGATCGGCGCATTTCCGTCGGTCACGATAACACCTTTGATCGTGCAGCCGCCGCCGACGGTCAGCGTGTTGGGTGATTCCAGATAAATCACGCCGTCGATGACCGCCCCATTGCCGATGGTCGGATTGGTGTTGGCCTTGATGCGGATGTTGGCCAAATGCGTGCCGGAGCTGTTCAACGTGCTGGCATTGCTGGAGTTGATGACCTGCGAGCCCGTGGCCGTGGCAGAGGGCACCCACGAGGCAAACTCACTGGTGCTCACAACCGGCATGGTCGGTGGATTGGTCATCGCTGACACGGTGCCGGTGATGAAAGTGGACGCGGTGCCATATCCGTAAACCGGGGGAGCGGCGCCGGACACATAATTAAAATTGCCGTGGATCATCGCGCCGCCGGTGATGTTCAGGCAGGCAGTGCTGGTGCTGGTGCTCAGACTCGTGACGGAACCTTCAATGCCGATGCCGTTGCTCAGAGAAAGCGTACCGGCGGTCATCAAGCCCGTGCCGCTGAACGTGCCGCTGGTGGAGAACTGATATTCGAATGCTCGCTGGGGCCGACCGCTGTCGCTGCCATAGGCCTGGCCGACAATGTGCGCAACCGGCGTGGTGCCGTTGTACCAGATCAGCATGCGGGTGGCGTCGCCGGCGCTGCTGAGCGGCATCCAATTGAACACGGTTTGCCCATTCACCGTTGAGACACCCGGGATGACGATCGCCGTGTGCGCTGTTCCGTCTACGGTCACGCTGGAGAGTGTCGGATTGTTCCCCGCCATGTTGGACGTGCCGGCCAGCAGATTGTCGAGTGCGGTGTATAGCGTGTTGATGTTCGTTTGGGCGCCGACGGTGTTGAGCCAGGTCCGCAGCGCCGCCAGGCCCGATTCTGCCCCGAGTCGCGCGCTGTTGCTGCGTTGATCACCATCCGCGCTCAACACGGAAATATTGGTGCTGGCGTAAAAGCCGATGGCAATCGTGGTGAAAAGCACGAGAAAGAGCATCGCCAAGACAGCAGCGACGCCGCGTCGGGGTCGGATCAATCGAGTCATGGAGCCTCCGTGATCAGCCAACTGACCTGGCTGACCTGCGCACTGTTAAAACTGACGGTGATCGTCGCCCGCACAATTCCGCTGGTGGTATTCCCCGGCAGCGGCGTTTCACAGTTATCCGGATCGGTCGGCACCACCGATATGGCCTGGCTCCATCCGCTCAAACCGGAAAGGTTCGTGCCCGTCGCATCGACTGGAGGCGAGTAACTGCTGCCGTTGAGGGCCAATGCCTGCGTGGCGGTTTTCAGCGCAAGGTATTCACGGATATTGTCCGCCAGGTTGGTCGCTGTCGTGCGGTCATACGCCGATCGGCTGGCAATCGTGCCATTGGCCAGCAACTCCATTAACGCCATCACCCCCACGCCAACGATGAGAATGCTCAGCCCCACTTCCATCAGCGTAAAGCCGCGCCGTCTCGTTACACGACGGCCGGTCGCACATCCCGAAAAATCTGCCCGAAGACCCACTCGCATGCTAATAACTTCCAATCCATTTGCCCTATCGACAAATAGATCGAATGCCTTGGCGATTGGCGAATTGCCCAGCCCAATGGAGTGATTTTTATCGGACGTGGAAGGTGATCAGGCGTTGGCCAGGGATAATGGCGCCGCTTGGGCAGTCTCTCGCTGCACGCGCCGCACATAGGCTTCGTGAAGTTGCCGGGTGATCGGGCCGCATTGCTTGCTGAGGGCTTTCCCGTCCCAGGTCGCTACCCACTCCAGCTCGTGGGTCGTGTTGCAGATGAATACTTCCGATGCCGAACGAGCCTCTGATTCAGTCAGCGGGCGCTCGGCCACGGAAAGCCCAATCTCCCTGGCGATTTGCAGCAACACCAGCCGCGTGATCCCGGGCAGAACTTTCGGACCGACCCGATGCGTCACCAGTTGATGGTTGATGATCGCAAAAAAATTGCTCGTGGAACACTCGGTAATCAGGCCATTATCGACGAACACCGCTTCATCCGCGCCGGCATCCACCGCCTCATTTTTGGCCAGGATGTTGGCCAGCAACGCAATCGACTTGATCCAGCATTTGTGCCAGCGTTCATCCGCCACGGTATGCAAACTGATTCCTTGACCCGTTCCAGGAGGAGCAACCGCCGGCAGCGGGCGGCAATAAAAAAGAATCGTCGGCTCCCAGTGCTTGGGGAAAACGTGATTGCGCGGAGCCTCACCGCGGGTGATCTGGAGATAAACCATGCCCTCCGACGGGCCATGTTCTTCAATGAACTGCGTGATCTGCCGGGCCAGTGTCTGGCGATCGAACGCCTTGCCAAGCCGCACGCCTTCACACGATCGCTCCAGCCGCTGCAGGTGTTCGCTAAGGGTGAACGGCCGGCCGTTATAAATGCGGATCACTTCGTAAACGCCGTCGGCAAACTGATATCCACGATCCTCCGCGCCGACTTTGGCATCGGTCATGGGCATCGTTTTGCCGTTCATCCAAACGTACTGCGTCATGGCAATCAATATACCGCCACTTTTGAAAACTGACAGGCGGCGGCCCATCCCTATAATCCGCAGTGATGGCTGTGACCAAACCCAAGCCGCAGTTCGAATCCCGCTGGGATTCCATCCTGCTGCAGAATCCGCACACCGTCGCCGACAAACGGCTGCGCGTACAGCGAATGTTTACGGCCATCGCGCCCAGCTATGACCTGAACAACCGCCTGCACAGCTTATGGATGGATCAATGTTGGCGCAGCAAGGCGGTGAAGCTGGCCAATTTGAACCCAGGCGATCGGGTGGTCGATGTGGCCTGCGGGACGGGAGATCTAAGTTTCAAATTCGCCGCAGCCCTGCCAGGCGGCGAAGAACCGCGCGTACTTGGCATTGATTTCACCTACGCGATGCTTCCGATCGCCGTCGGCAAAGCGGAACGTCGACAGGCCGATTGCCGTTTTCTCAGCGGCGATGCCCAGGCTCTGCCACTGTCGGATGCGTGCTGCGATGTCGTGTCGATCGCCTTTGGCATCCGCAATGTGCAAAACCCCGCAACGGCGCTGGGAGAATTTTTTCGAGTCCTGCGACCAGGTGGACGCTTAATCATTCTGGAATTCTCGCTACCCACGAACCGTGTGCTTCGCGGCCTGTACAATTTTTATTTCCACCACATTCTCCCGACCACCGCCACGCTCATCAGCGGCGACAAAACCGGGGCGTACAAATATTTGCCGCAATCGGTCAACACCTTCATCAGCCGTGATCGCATGATCGGCATGATGCAGAAAGCGGGATTTACCGACGCCGCCCAGTTTCCCATGACCTTCGGAATTTGCGTCTGCTACCGCGGAATAAAACCGGGTCGTGTATAATGAACCAGCCGATGTCACCCATGCCCAAACAAATCGTCACCGCCATCACCGGAGCCAGCGGAGCGCTGTACGCCCAGCGGTTGATCCAGGGCTTGGTCGTCGCCGAGGTGCAAGTACACTTGGTTATTTCCCCGCTCGGTCGCCGGCTGCTTTACGATGAACTGGGCATGGAAAAGGTCGATCTGCCCGCACTGGCCGGCGGTGAAACCAACCGCATCACTCTCTACAACTACAACGATGTCGGCAGCAAATTGGCCAGTGGATCATTTCTGCATGATGGCATGGTGATCGTCCCCTGCTCCAGCAATACCCTCGGCGAAGTCGCCCATGGCCTGGGCGGCAATCTGATTTCCCGCGCCGCCGCCGTCACCATGAAAGAACGCCGCCGCTTGATTCTCGTACATCGGGAGATGCCCCTGTCGCCGATCGATGTGAATAATTACAAAACGCTCTCTGACGCCGGCGTGATTCTTTGCCCGGCCAATCCCGGTTTTTATTTGAATCCCACCACTGTCGGTGAAGTGGTCGATTTCGTGGCCGGCAAATTGCTCGATCTGCTCGGGGTTCCGCATGCTATGGAAACACGCTGGGAGCCCAAGCGGCCAGCTCGTCCGGTGGGAGAGTAACACCGTGTCCGCCCCGGCTTCCGATGCCATGCTGCAGCCGCCGCCCGCCAATGGGCTCAGCTCAAAACTGATTTGCCTTGCCAAAGATATCCGGCTTAGTCACACAATTTTCGCCCTGCCGTTCGCATTGCTCAGCACTTTTCTCGCGGCCAAAGGAATGCCCAAGTGGGGCCAGCTCGGACTCATTCTGATCTGCATGGTCACCGCCCGAAGCATGGCCATGGCAATGAACCGCCTGCTCGACGCCCGGCTCGATGCGCTCAATCCCCGCACCCGGCTCCGTGCCCTGCCGAGCGGACAACTCTCCCCCGCTTTTGTCATCACCGCAGTTGCCATCTGCGCCGGCCTGTTCATCGCCGCCACCGCCCTGTTTAAGTTCGTGTACGCCAACCCCTGGCCGCTGCGATTGAGCGGCTTGGTGCTGGTCTACATCAGCAGCTATCCATTCCTAAAACGCTTCACCCGGCTTTGCCATTATTATCTCGGCATCGCCCTTGGCCTGGCGCCGATTTGTGCCTGGGTCGCCATCGCCGGCCGACTCGCCATGCCGCCGATCTGGATGGGCATCGCCGTCACCCTCTGGACCGCCGGCTTCGACATCATTTACGCCTGTCAGGATTACCAAAGCGATGTCGAGCACTGCTTGTTTTCCGTCCCCGCCAAAATGGGCATCGGCCCGGCGCTGCTGATCGCCCGGCTCACGCATGTTCTGTGCCTCGCCACCCTGGTGATGATCGGCGTTTCCGCAAGCCTCCTTTTAGGAACCGTCTATTTCATCGGTGTCGGCTTGGCGGGATTGCTCATGGTGATCGAGCACAGCCTCGTGCATCCGAATGATTTATCCAAAGTCGGTCTCGCCTTTTTCACCATTAACGGCGTCATCAGCGTCCTGCTCGGGACACTGGGCATTATCGATATCTTTCTCCGGTAGCTCGCCCCGTTCCCAATCGACAAACCAATCGCCGCCACCGGTGTCCGTATAGCGGGGATACTCGGAGCGTCGAGGTTGCAATGAAATTGAGCAAATTGATGGTGGCGAAGTTGTTCGTGGCAGTGTTGGCCGGCACGGCGGTCGGATCGGCAGCCCGTGCGGATGTGCCGATTTATCCTTCGCAGTCAGCGGTGGATGACGCCAATGCCCGTCTCCGTGCGGATCAGTACGCTCTAGATCAGGACCGCACCAATCTGGCAGGTGCGCAGAATTCGCTCAATTCTCTCTTCGCCGATCGTGACAAGGAGGCGCAACGTTTGGATTATCTCCAGCACCAAGCATCGACGCCCCAACCGCCAACCGTTGCCAATCCGCTGGCTGATTCCACCACACTCAAACAACAACTCGAAGCCGCTAAATCCGCCGTCGACAAAGCGCACGATGACGCCGTTGCCAAGTTCGAACAATCCGATGCGTGGAAGCAAGCCAACGATTCGTTTGAACGCGCTCGGCGGGATTTACAGGCGCCCACCGACGCGGTTTTGGACCGCTTGGCCCAGACCAAAGATTTTCAGAATCTCGTATCCATCGCCCGCACCGCAAAAATGAACGCCGACAAATTGCATGACGATCCACACGCCGATCCGACAGCCGTAAAGCAAGCACAGGATGCCTTCACCGCCGCCGACAACCGGGTGCAGGAACTGGAAGAAAAAACGCTCCAAGCCGATGCGACGGTGATAGCCGACCGCAAAGCAGTCGACGCCGCTCAGGATCATCTGCAGCAACTGCGCGATCAGTTTGAACACAATCTGGCCAGCGATCCATCCTTTGCCCCGCTGGCAGCCAGGGTTCAAAATTTGCAGCAATCATTGGACGCTAACGGTTCGACCCTTTCCACTCAGACTCCGCCGCCCGTTCCAGCTGTCGATCCTCAACTATTACAACAGGAGCAAGCGCGGCTCGATCAAATGAACGGCGATATCGCTCAATTGCAGCAGGATGTCGATCGCCTTTCGGACCGTGTGCAGCAGGATCAGGAAGCCTTGGCCGATGGGCAGCGAGATTATGCCGCCGCGCAGAATGCACTCCCCGCTGTCCCGCCGCCGCCAGTGGTGGTTGATGCATACGCCGCGCCGGTTTATGCACCGCCCGTGTATGCCTATAGCGCGCCGTGCTACGACTATTATTCAGGCGGCGTTTACGTCAGGGTCGGCAGCGGGCCGTATTATTACGGCAATTACTACCGCGGCGGATATTCGCCCAACTACGGTTACGTCTCCGGCGGATATCGCGGATCGGCCTATCGGAGTGTTCGCAGCTATTCCATGGCTGGCCGCAGCGACAGAGTTGGCCGATCGGTCTATTCCTCGCAAAGCATCAGCCGCGGCTATTCCGACCTTGCCCGTCCATTGCATCACAGCGAGGAACGATACCTCGCCGCCGCACCGAGAAGTGAGCGTTCCTCCGACGCCCGTTCCTTTGAATCATTCAGCTCCCACGAGGGCGAACACAGCGACCGTTCACCGCATGGACATTCGCATTGATTGAGCCAAACGACCTGCGGGTCCGCTTACTGCGTGCGCGACTCTAAGGAGCCGCGCACGCAGTAAGCGGACCCTGTGCGTTCCCGGCAATCGGCGATATCATCCGATCATCGTTGCCGCTGCGGGATTTTTGCGGAGGGTTGCGCGTGTTCCGAATTGGTCTTCTGCTGACTTTCATATCACTGGTGGTTGTCTGCCGCATTTTCGCACAAGACCGCCCGCCGAACGTTGTGCTCATTCTGGCCGATGATCTCGGCTACGGCGATTCCGGCTGTTACGGCGCAACCAAAGTCAAAACCCCCAACATCGACAAGCTTGCGGCCGGTGGATTGCGATTCACCGATGCCCACAGCACCTCTGGCACCTGCACCCCCAGCCGTTATTCCATCCTCACCGGCGAATACGCCTGGCGGCAACGCGGCACGGGAATTTTGCCGGGAGATGCGTCGCTGATCATCGAACCGGGCCGCGCGACACTGCCGGACATCATGCACGCCGCCGGCTACCGCACCGCCGCCATCGGCAAATGGCACCTCGGTCTCGGCCGCGGCAAAGTCGATTGGAACGGCGAAATCGAACCCGGCCCGCTCGAAGTCGGTTTTCAATCCTGTTTCATCATCCCCGCCACCGGCGACCGGGTGCCGTGCGTGTTCATTCAGGATCACCGTGTCGTCGGTTTCGATCCGAATGATCCGATCGCGGTCAGCTACAAAATCAATGTTGGCAACAGTCCGACCGGCAAAGACAATCCCGAATTGCTCAAGCTCAAACCCAGCTCGGGCCATGCCGACACGATCATCAACGGCATCAGCCGCATCGGTTTTATGTCCGGCGGCAAAGCGGCCCTGTGGAAAGATGACGAAATCGCCGAGCGGCTCACCAAGCAGGCGACCGATTTTCTGGAGCAAAACCAATCCCGCCCCTTTTTCCTCTATTTCGCCACCCACGACATCCACGTGCCGCGCGTACCGGGACCGAAATTCAAAGGCTCCAGCCAATGCGGCGTGCGCGGCGATGTGATCCAGGAACTCGATTGGTCCGTCGGCCAGGTCATGCAAAAACTCGACGAGCTTAAACTCACTGACAACACGTTGGTGATCTTCAGCAGCGACAACGGCCCCGCTGTCGATGACGGTTATCAGGACGGAGCGGTCGAGAATCTTAACGGCCACACCCCCGCCGGCCCCTACAAAGGCGGCAAATACTCCAACTGGGAAGGCGGCACCCGCATGCCCTTCATCACCTATTGGCCCGGCCATATCAAACCCAACACCACCACCGCAGCGATGCTCTCCCAAGTCGATCTATTGGCGTCGCTGGCCAAAATCTGTCATGCGAAAGTCCAGCCCGATTCATCTCCTGACAGCGTGGATTTGTCCGCCCTATTGCTCGGCGAATCGGATCAAGGCCGCGATGTTCTGGTCGAACAAGGCAGCGGCCCCATGACACTCGCCATCCGCCAGGGAAATTGGAAATTGATCCCTCGATTCCCCGGCGTCAAAGACACCCGGCTGCCACCGAAAACTTCCTTGTTCGATCTGAGCACCGATATCAGCGAAGAACACAACATCGCCGCCGATCATCCCGAAAAAGTCGCGGAACTTTCCAAATTGTTGCAGAAGATTCGGGATCAGGTGCCGACGACCAAGCCGTAGATCATTTCGGCTTGGCGGCCGGTTGCGTTGCCGCTTGCGTCGTGGCCGGTGGTGGTGGCGGCAATACTGTTAACCAAGGGTCACACAAATAGATCATCTGCTGCGTGATGTCTTTTTCCGTTGAGAGATTGAACACCGCTGGATCAACCTCCGGCCGCAGCGGATCGACGCCGACGAAGAAAAGATGAATCAGGCCATTGAACGGTTTGGCGTCCGTAGCGGCAGATAGCTTTAGAACCACCGCCCCGCCGGCGGGGGGAAGCTGAGCGCTGGTGGCGATGATGCCGGGCGGGAGATCGCTGGCGATTGCCACCAGCGGCGTGGCGTGGCCGGTTAATCGGATGCCGGTCATTGTCACATCAATAGTTTTTCCGGGACCAACGACGTACGCCGCGGCGTTGGGATTCGCTTGAATCGCCGGCTTGGGATGTTCGATGCGCAGGCGATAACAATAATCATCGCCGCCTTTGTGGTACTGATCGGAGATAACCAGCCGATACGTTTTTTCCTCCGGCGCGGTCCAGTCACCCACGGCCTGCAATTGGTCTTTGGCCGTTTCAATGCGGATAAGCGGATCGAGTGCGGAGCCCATCACAGTTGCCGTTGCCGAGAAGTGAAATGCTTCACCTTTGTGAGCGGCGATTTCAAACGAATCCTGCTGACCGATTTTTTCCAGGCAACCGTTGATATATGCCGGTGCGGATATGGATTTGCCGGCTACCTGCGACGCCAGCAATTCCGGGCCATCGCCGACTTCCACGCGCAACATTTCGCCGCTGGGGGTTGGAGCCATGAGGTGATCCCATACCGCCGCCACTGAGCGGGCATCGATGGGAAAATCAGTTTGGCCAGCGGGCATGTTCCATCCGAGCGCGGTTAAAGTGGCCTGCTGTCCGCGCTGCACGCCGGCGGGCAGGACATGGGTGATAAACGGACCGGTGGTCAGATGCAGGCGATAAATATCCGAGGGATCGCCGGCCAATCTGGTGTTTTCATCCGGCGGATCGTGAAAGCCGGAAACCCGCACGATAAAGATTCCAGCACGTGGAGCGGTGAATTGCAGCAGCGGATCGAGGCCAAGGCCGTCGTGGGCAAAAGCCAGTTCGTAACCCGCTTCATCTAGCACATGCAGCATCGGATCGAGTCCCGCACCCAGCCGCCGACATTGCAGGTTGGCAATCAATCGCTGCCCTGCCGAAAGTTTCACCGCGAAACAATCCGTGTCATCGTATTGTTGCAGTTTGCCATTAATGGTAACCGGCAGATTGCTGATGTGCTGGGCATTCCGCGGCGTGTCGTTCGGCTCCACTTCAAGAATCTCCGGATCGCCGCCGACCATGAAGACACGGGGAAACGATGTGCCATCGGCGGTAAAAAACCGCACCAGATGCGGGCCGATCGGGGCATCTTTATCGCATTGAACGGTGAACTCGCCCTTATCTTTTGCGCAGGTGAAATGGATGCCGGGCGAATCGACCCAAATCAACGCAGGCCAGATGTCGAATTTACCGGCGGCGGTGAGATGGATGGTCGTGCCGCGCTGGGCTCCGTCGGGGAATAAATAATCAACCGCCGGCGCTGAGAATGCTCGGATTGTGAGAAGCATTCCCAGCCCGGCGATCATCCCCACCGCCAATCGGCGTCTCACGTGAACAATTCCTTGATCGGCTGGCCGTCCGCGACCAACTGCACCGGCCGACCGGAACCACCTTGCAGATATTGCGCTGGATCGATGCCCATTTTGGTGTAAATGGTGGCCGCCAAATCTTCCGGGCCGTGGACATCATCGTGAGCGTAATATCCCTTGGCATCGGTCGAGCCGAGCACATACCCGCGCGGTATTCCCGCCCCGGCCGCCAAGACCGACATGGCATACGGCCAATGATCGCGGCCCGCCGTGGCGTTCACTTTTGGCGTGCGGCCGAACTCTCCGAAGCACAGCACCAGCGTCGAATCGAGCATTCCCCGCTGATCCAGATTATTGACCAACGCGGCGATACCCTGATCGAGCATCTGTCCCTGCGGACCCTGGAAAGCTTTGAAGACACCCGCGTGATGATCCCAACCACCGTAGCCGCAGGTGACAAACGACACACCGGATTCAACCAAGCGCCTTGATAGCAAAAGCCGCTGGCCGAAATCGTTGCGGCCATACGAATCGCGAACAGCGTCCGGTTCCTTTGCGACATCAAAGGCCGCTTGCGCCTTAGCAGAGGAAACCAGGTTCATCGCCTGCTGATAATTCGCATCGAATCCGACGGCCGGATCATCGGCGGCGCTGTCGGCCATCCGGGCAAGCTGGTCCAACGAATGCCGCAGTGCCATGCGATCCAACTCTCGGCCGCTCGTGATGTTCGACGGCAGCACCACATCGCGAACCTTGAATGCTTTATCGTTGGGCGATTCGGCGATCACAAACGGAGCATGCCGGGCGCCCAGAAAATTCGGCCCGCCGGAGCGCGGCATGAAGGGCGTACACATATACGCCAGCACACCGTTCCGAACGCCGCGCTGCGAGGAGACGACCGAGCCGTAAGACGGATGGAACGACAACGATGCGCCGCAGAAGACGGGCACGGGCGGATCCATCCCGGTGTTCATGTAGTGATTGCCGCCGCCGTGGAATGGGTCTTTGTGGCAGATCGAGCGAATAACCGTCAGCTTATTAGCGACCTTGGCCAGCTTGGGCATGCTCTCGCAAAAATGCACGCCGGGGATGGCGGTGGGAATCGGTTTCAGTTCGCCCCGGATATCGACGGGGGCGTCCGGCTTGGGATCGAAAGTTTCAAAATGGCTCGGCCCGCCGTCCATCCATATCAAAATGCAGTTCACATCCGATGGACTGGTTTTACCCAATGCCCGGGCAGCCGTAGCAGCTTTAGCGCGCTCGGCCAGCAGATCCACAAAACTAAGACCCAACATGCCACCAACACCAAGGCGCAAAAAATCACGCCGCTGCACTCCATCGCATCTTCGATTTGACATACGACCTCCATTCCCAGTCCTAGCAAGCACCCGTACCACCGTCACGCTTCGGCGTGCTCAGCTAAGCTGAGCACGGCCACCCGCGCCCCATCCCTCAATAGGCTTGCCAGCCTCTTCCCGTTGAACGGTTTTCAATGATTTAACACAAATTCCGCCGAGTTCAGCAGCGACCACATGATGTCTTCCGTGGCCGTTTGCCGAGTCGCCTTTTCATTCATGAACGCATCCAGGGCCAAGCGCCGCTCGTCCGCCGTGGGATATCGGCAATACGCCGCCAGATACAACTGCGTAACAATCCCGTCATCCGACCACGGGCCGTTGGCGATTGCCGCGGCATGGCCGGCAGGATGGGTAATGCGATACATCAGCGTATCGGAGTTCATCAAATCCAAAGCCTGCACAATGGTGCCGCCGCGGTCGCGCACACACGGCGGATCACTGCTGGAATTGGGCCGGCCAAACGCATCGAGAAAGTTCGACGGCAACGAAAAATTCCATTCCAGAATTTCCCTGCTGTCGTGTGGCAAACCGAGAATCGGCTCCGGCGTCCATGTGACATCCCCCACCACATCCGACAGCGCCTCAGCCGTCGGCCGATGCCGGTAATAGCGCGAGAAATATTTCGTGTCGTGCATGTTGGTGTCGTTAGGCAGCGAGCTGAGTTGGTAGATGCGCGAATTGACAATGGTACGGATCAACTGCTTCAAATCGAAATGATGCCGCACAAAATCCGCAGCGAGAGCATCAAGCAATGCCCCATTGGTCGCTGGATTGGAAACACGGATATCATCCACCGGCTCGACGATCCCCCGGCCGAGCAGTTCAGACCAGACGCGATTGACCAGGGCCTTGGCGAAAAACGGATTGTCGGGACCAGTCATCCAATCGGCCAGTAGCTTGCGCGGATCGGTATTGGCATCGAGCGTGGGCGGCTTACCGTCGAGCACCTTGGGATGCATCACCTCGCCGCTGACGGGGTGATGCACTTCGCCGGCTCCGGGAGAGAAAAAGAGGAATTCCTCACCACCGGAAACAGGTGGCGAAAGCCCGGTCCCCTTGCGGCCCAATGGAGCGAAGAACGCCGCGAACTGGTAAAAATCATCCTGGCTCCATTTTTCATTCGGATGGTGGTGGCACTTGGCGCATTCCAACCGCTCGCCGAGAAAAACCTGGGTGAAGAGCGTGGTCAAATCCGCCGGTTCACGGCGATCACGATAAATCACCGTCGCCCCATCACGATGCGCCGAACCCTCGGCCAGCAAAATTTCCCGCACAAACTGGTCATACGGCTCGTTATGCCGGAACCGATCCCGCACCCATTGATCGAAAATGTATTCGCTCTTGATCCCGACGCGCGTCGGATTGGGCCGCAGCAGATCGGACCATTTGCTGGCCCAGAAATCCCCGTAGTGCGGATCGTCCAGCAGCCGATCGACGAGATGCTCCCGCTTCTGCGGATCCCCATCAGCCAGAAATTCAGCCGATTGATTTACCGTCGGCAACGCCCCCAGAATATCCAGCGATGCACGCCTAAGAAATTCGCTGTCTGTGCAGAGCGGCGAGGGCAGCAGCCCCAGACTTTGCAATCGCTGATAAACCAGCGGATCGATGAAATTATTCACCGGCAGCGCGGAATACTGCGCATCGGGCAAAACTTTGTCCGATGGAACGGTGACGCGCGCGACATCCACGAATCCCATGAACCGTGCGACGATGACGCCTTCACCGCTGATGGTGCCGACGCGCACCAAGCCATCCTCCGTGACTTTGGCCAGTTCCTTGTCATTGGAAACAAAATCCGCCAGCTCAGTGACATCACGCTTGGAGCCGTCGGAATAATTGGCCACGACACGCAGTGGTTGCTGCGCGGATTTGTGATAACGCTGCTGGTGCGGAGCAACCGTGATACCGATCAGCGACGGCTCACCGGGCCGAATGTACGGCATGCCCTGCTGCATCCAGCGGACCAGAAGACGATACGCATCGGAATCGACTTCGAGCCGCCTGCCGCCGCCGTGTTCGACGGCTTGGGTCGGTTTCAGCAGCAGCAAACTCGCCTCCGGATCAGCCGGAAAAACCCGCCGGCCACGAACATCCTTGACGATCTGCCGATAATCGGATTTCGGATCGAACGCAAACACCGACAGCTTAAATCCCGATTGCCCGTGCGGCTTGGCATGACACGAACCGGCATTGCAACCGAGACGGCTCAGCACCGGCAACACATCGCTCACAAAACTGATGGTCCGCTCAGAGGAAACCGCAATGGGCTGCGATGCGGGCGGTTTAGCCGGCGGTTGCAAACGAGCCTTCAATTTCCCGTCCGGGGTCCACACCACGATAGAACCGTCATACGAAGCGGCGTACACCGTTCCATCATGCGCCGCTGTCGCCGCACACAGCACATCGCCCGCCCCGCCCAAAAGTTTCACGACGTTGTCACGATCATCCACCGTCGAAATTCTCGCATACCCATCGTCACCGGCCGATAGAACCTGCTTGGCGTCGATCCATTGCAGACTCGTAACCCCCTGCGAATTCGTCAGCATCGACGCGGCTTGCTCGTGGCTTTTCACGTCCCAAACCTTGATCTCGTGATCGGTGGAACCGGAAGCCAACTGCGTGCCGTCAGCATTGAGAGCCACCGCCGTTACCTGCGCGGTATGCCCCTCGAATTTGCCGTTCTCATGGCCGCTGGGCAAATCCCAACTCTTGACCAATTTGTCCGCCCCCGCTGTGAAAAGCTGCTTACCGTCACTGGAAATCTGAATGGACAGCACCGCATCGGCGCCCGCAATCCAGCTTTCCATCGCCTGGCCATCGGCCAATCGCCAAGAGCGAATGTGGCTGCTGCGCGCGGGATCCCCCTCCCCAGCATAAAGCCGCGTACCATCATGCGTAAACGCCAACGCTGTCACGCGCCCGTCCAAATCATGAAACGTATAAGTCGGCTCCGTCGACCACCCATTCCAAAGCCGCACCGTGCGGAAACCACCGGCCGCCAACCACGCGCTATCCGGACTCCATGCCAGCGATTGAACCAACTCATTGGGCATCGCATATTCCACCTGAACCTTGGCGGCATCTTTGTGGGTCAAATCGTAAATGGTGATGCGATCCGCCCAGGCGGCGGCCAGCCGATGCTCATCCGGCGAAAGGGCTAGGGCAACAGCCGGATGATAATCCCCCGGCAAAGGATGCAGCGTCACCGGCCGAGTAGCCGGAACAGCGGCAGCCAGCAACGCCGGCTCATCCCACGCCGCCCCGCTGTCGATCCAGGACCGCAGCAAAGCAATCTGCGAATCCGCAAGCTGCTTCTTCGGCGGCATATGTGGATCGCTATCTGCGGCAAGCGCGGTAATCATCGCACTGTGGCCCGCATCGCCAGGAACCAGCACCGCCCCATCTTCGCTGCCCTTTAGAGCCGCCGTCCGCGTCGCAAATGACAGCCCGTCTTTTTTCTTCTGCGAATTATGACATGAATAGCACTGCTGGCTGAGCAACGTCATGGCTTGGTGAGTCAACTGCGAATTCGCCGGCACAGATTTCTGTGTAGCCGGCGCACTGAACGCCCCCATCGCCCCGTAGCACACCATCACAAACGCCCAGACGTTCCTTCCCTTCATACCTTGCCATACCCCCCACAAAGCCCGACGTGGCCAGTTTTTTCGACCAAAATGCCCGTATCTCCCCGCGTCCCCACTGCGTCAAGATCTCCCGCGTCCTCAAGAAAACCGGCAGCTTCTACTACCACTGTGATTGGCGCGCCTCTCATTGCGCCAAGGTGATCTTGGGCCACGCTCCGGAGTTGGTTAAGATTGACAGCAAACAACAACTGAATAAAGGGCCGGAGATAAGCATATGCCAGAAAACGAGAAATTAATTCATCGGAGAGCCATCTTCCTTCGAGTATACGAGCTGGAGGGGTTCTGCCACGGGCTATCGCAGGCGCTAGCAGTCGGCCAGTCGCCCGGCCCGATGACACAGCAATACTTCCGCACATTGGTCAAAGGTGCGAGTGATGTCTTGGTCGGGCCCGGAAAGGATGAGATCCCGGATATTGAGCCAAACCCCTCGCCTACGGACATGCTAGTCGTCGCGAGCATACTGCGCAGCCTCCTGACGGCGTTTCTGACGCCGGACGAGCGCGAAGAACAACAATCCGCGCAGCCTTTTGGTTTTGCCGCTGGTACTCGAGCCTCGAAGGACCGGTGAGGCAAGGCGCAGGCAGGAATGCAGCGCATTTCACAAGCGAGCTGGTAAAATCATAAAGCTTCTGACCGTTCAGGAAATCCTCGACGAGGAGCATGTGCAGAAGATGTGAGGCAGGGAACAACGTTGCAACTCTGTACCTTTCCACCCTTCCGCGCTTCACGCCTCTCGAACCCGAAACGGAGGAAGTTGTGCGAGCAAACTTAGGCGTTATCGTGCTCTTAATCGCCGTGTCGTCCGGAATAGTTGGCTGCGGTAAAAAGGATGCCGGGGCCAATTCCCCCGAAACCAGCGCCGCGCCCAAAGACGCCCACGCGCATTTCAAAGACCGCTATGTCGGTAGGTGGTTCTGCGTAAACCGGTACGGCACGATGAACATTACCGACGCGGGTGACAAGCTATTGATCGTCGACGACCACGACCAGCGCTTTACGGCAACGATCAAGCCGAGCGGTGAACTCGATTGCCCGTTCTTCAGTGGAGGCATGTCGTATATTTCAGCTAGTGGCCACATCATGCAACCTAACGGAGAGTTTGAAAAAGAAGGAGTCCCGGCTGGTCCCACGACACAAGTTGGTTCACACCCGACCGCAACACGCCCCGCTTGGCGACCCTCTGGAGCTGCCGTCGGGGGAAACACCACCGCTGGTAAGCGGCAAGTATGAGGATCGAGGGGAAAACGTGACGGTAGAGTTTATTAACGGCAAGGCGCACTGGGCGGTGGAGGGCCACGGTGAGGGCGACTCGAGCGTAAAGCAAGATGAGGACAAGATCACCTTTGACTGGTTTGGCCGCCCCCTTGTCCTGACTCAGAACCCAGATGGCACTTTAACCAGCGACGGTGACGACCAGCTCAAGCTAACGAAGAGGAACTAACAAATTAGCACCCCGTGGTGGGTGGCGAAGCCCTTGGCAACATCGCCAGCGCTTGCCTGGGTAAATTCGCTCAGGAGATAATCAAAGGGGCCGAGGGATTGGGAATCTCTGATCGACCCAACCCAAAACCAAACCTCGCGCACCCGTCAACTGCACCAAAAACAAATCAACCTACTACCGAACGCGCCAGTCACCTCCAACAAAAAAGCTTCCCGCGCTAGCGGAAAGCAAAAACCCCGCATATTCATGCGGGGCTTCGGGTCCGCATTCGGGAACTTTGACTGTTCAAGCGAACAACGCGTTGACCGCTTTGCCTTTGCCGTCCTTGGTCACGTAAAACGGCCGCTTCTCAAATTCGTATTCGTGCTTCGGCGAAATGCCCATCGCCGTGTAAAGCGTGGCGTGCAGATCCTCGATGCTGATCGGATCCTTGATCGTGGTGCAGGGATGCTCGTCGGCGGTCTGGCCGTAAACGAAGCCCTGCTTGAACCCGCCGCCCCAGATGACAACGCTGCCAGCGCTGGTGAAGTGGGCGTGCATGCCGTAGTTCTTCATCTCTTTCATCGTCGCCGGTGTTTCAGCTTGCTTTTCAACCAGGACGTCGGGCTTGCCCTCAACCAGCGGATCGCGGCTGAATTCACTGCACAGGACCACAGCCGTGCGGGAAAGGAGGCCGCGCTCGTCGAGATCGGTGATAAGCTGCGCGAGCGGGCGGTCGATTTTCTTTTTGACATCGACCGTTTTGGTGTGGCCGTTGTCGTGCGTGTCCCAATGGCCAAACGGAATGTAATTGATATGCACTTCGATGAACCGGGCGCCGGCTTCGATCAATCGACGGGCCATCAGGCAACCGAGACCGAAATCACTGGTGTTGTAGGTGTCGTAGATTTCCTTTTTCTCCAGTGACAGATCGATCGCCTTGGCCGCGGGGCTTTTCAGCAGGCGGTAGGCGTTCTCCATCGACTTCATCAGCGATTCCTGCTGATAACTGCTGGCCATGTCGGTGGCGGGGCTGGCCTTGATCAATTCGTTGTAGCGGGCAATGCGCTGGCTCAGCCGCTCATCGCTCATTTTCGCTTTGATATCCTTGGCGGCGGTCGCGGGGAACGGCACCCGGAATGGGCCGTATTCACTGCCGAGGAAACCGCTGGTGAGATACGCTTTGACGACTTCCGCTTCACCCGCCTGCAGCGGCTCGGCGATGTCGATGAACGCCGGCACATCGGGATTCTTGGACCCCAAAGTACGACCCATCCACGCGCCCATGTGCGGAGCCGGCACGCTTGTCGGCGGAACATAGCCCGTGTGCATCTGGAACTGGTGCCGCGAATGGAGAATCTTTCCAAGGTTCGCCGCCTGCATGGTGCGGATCAGTGTCGCCTTGTGCATCACCTTCGCCACATTCTCCAGACCAGCCGAGATTTTCACGCCGTCGAGCGAAGTCGGGATGGCCGGGAAAGTGCTGAGCACTCTTTTGGCCTCGATGCCGGGCGTGAACGGTTCGTAATGCTTCGGGTCAAATGTTTCCGTTGACGCCATGCCGCCGGCCATGAACAGCAGGATCATCGCATCGGCGCGGGCTTTGGGCTGCTCGACGGGATCGCCGAAGACACGCGGCACTCGAATCGTCATCGCTGCCGCGGCGGTTGCGCCCAGGCTGGTCTTCAAAAAGTCACGTCGGTTCAACATGGCAAATTCCTCAATCTTTGCAATTTACAATCTCAAATCTCAAATTTGAGATTTCTAATCCAAAACCTGAAACTCCGGCAGCGAGATCACGGACCAGACTAAATCGCTGACCGAATCCTTCGTCATTTTAGTTCCCAAAATCTCGCGGCTCAATTTCAGTTCGTCAGCGCTCGGCTTTCGCAGTAATCCCCGGGACCATACGGTGTCGATCAAACCATCGGCATCAAGCCCCGGCCCGTCGAGCTTCTCGGCGATGAGCTTATCCGCAATCCGAGCGACCACGGTGTTCAGGTCCGGGCCAGTCAGAATCTGCAGCGCCTGCAACGTCGAAGCATCCGTGTCCCGGATGGTCGTGACATTATTACGATCCGGCCGACCGAGTGCTTCCTGCAACGGGGAACGAATGTGCGTCCACGCACGGTCAGATTTCGAATCATTCTTCAAGTCCGGTTTGGTGGGCCAACCCCCTTGCGGCGGCGGGGCAACCAGTTTCCACTGCGTGCGTCCGATCGCACACACAGCATCGGCATATTGCTCGGCCGTGATCCGCCGAAAACGTGGACCGGCAAAAACGAATGTCACCCCATCGCGCGGCCCGCCGTTGGTTACTTCCGCATCATCGGTCGCCGGCATCTGATACGCCTTGCTGGTGAGAATCAGTTCCAGCGTGTGCTTGACATTGTAATGACTCGCCACCAAATCGGACGCGAGCCAATTCAGCACATTGGCATCCCAGGCCGGGTTTTCCATACTGTCGATCGGCTCAACCAACCCGCGGCCCATCACTCGATTCCACAACCGATTCACAATCGTGCGGGCAAACAGTCCGTCGTCTTTGCTAGTCACCAGCTCGGCCAGGCGAGCGATTTTCTGATCCTTGGAGAGCTTCGGATCGATCGTTCCGATCTCCGGAAAAATAAATCCCGACACCGCTTTGCGGCCGGTGGGGATTTCGCAGCGGGCAATTTCCATCGGTTCATCCGCAAACACGCTGGCCATGCCCCACAACTCATTTTGCGTCCACTTACTGGTGAAGCTGTCGTGGCAGGTGGCGCATTTCAATTGCGTGCCGAGAAACACCTGCGAAATATTCTGGGTGGCTTGAATTTCCGTGCGCTCGGATGCGACGACGACGCCGCGCATTTTCAGGCCATCGACAAATCCACGCGGGCCATCCTTGCCCGGATCGATGAGCGTGCGGACGAACTGATCGTACGGCATGTTGTCCCGCAGGGCGGCCAGCAACCAGCCGTTGATGTTGATGTCGCGGCCGTCGATGCCGAAGGTTGTGCCACTGCGGAGATGGTCGGCCCAAAAGCTGATCCAGTTCTCGGCGTAATCTTCTTTGCGAGACAGCAGTTTTTTCACCAGATCAACCCGCTTGGTTGGCGAGGAATCGTTGACGAAAGCCTCCAGCTCCACCGGCGTTGGAGCCAGACCAATCGCATCAAAGAAAACCCGGCGGGCATAGCGGCGGTCGTCCACCGTCTCGTCCGTTTTGACATGGTGCTGCGAGAAATAAGCGGCAAGCAGCCGATCGATTGGATTGCCATCGCCCGGCGGCAAAGCCACGGGATGCGGTTTGACATCCGGCTTCGGCGGCAATCCCTGCACGGTGACATCCCACACCGCGCCCTGATCGATCCAGTTTTTCAACGTAGCGATCTCCGCCGGGGCGAGCGGATCGCCTTTGCTCGGCATGCGATCATCCGGATCAACCGAGGTCACTTTTTCTATGAGCAGACTTTTAATGCTATTGCCAACGACCATGGCCGGGCCGTTTTTACCGCCCTTGAGTAATGCCTCGCGGGAACTCAGGTCGAGGCCACCCTTTCGCTTGCCGTTGCCGTGACATTCAAAGCATTGGTGGGCCAAAATCGGTAGGACTTCGGGGCCGAATCTGACCGGCGGCGCAGCGGGAGTCGGGCTGGCGAGCGCGGCCAGAGCCGAACATAAAACAGTGAATGCAACTAGCGGTTTCAGCATCGCAAGCCTTTATACACCTCAACCAACCGCTTGGTGCGGCCGGCGTCTAATTTTTGTAAAATGGGCAAGTCCCCAAAACGGCGGCGGCCCTGGGGACAACCTTATCGGGCTCCAAACGTAATTGTTCTCGTGGTTTCGCCTCCGCCGGCACGCCACATGGTTCGTCTTCAATTATATCCGAAGGATCGAGCGAATGAAGTTACTGGGCGCCGCACTTGTTGTCATCTTATTTTCGCCGCTCGCCTGGGGGCAGAATTCGCCGTTGGTGTTAAAGGATAACGACCGCGTTGTCTTTGTCGGCTCGGAATTGGTCGAAGTCGATGCCCAGTACGGCTATTTCGAGACCATGCTGCAGGCGAGGTTTCCCAAGGCACATTTCACTTTCCGCAACCTCGGCTGGAGCGGCGACACGGTTTGGGGAGACGCCCGCTCCGAATTCGGCACGCAGCAGGACGGGTATCAGAAGCTGGTGGACGAAGTGATTTCCGCCAAGCCGACGGTGCTGCTGATTGCGTATGGCATGAACGAATCATTTGCCGGGCAAGCGGGATTGCCGCACTTCATGCAGCAGTATGACAAGCTGCTAAGCGATCTGGCCAAAACCGGAGCCCGCATTTGGCTGATCGGTCCTAACCCTCACGAAAATTTGGGCCCGCCGCTGCCCGATCCGGCGGAGCATAATGCCCAATTGGTGTTATACAATGACGCCATCGCGACGCTTGCCCGGGACCACAGAGACGGATTTATCGACTTGCTCAAATCCATGAAGCTGTCGGCATCGGCGCCACACTTAACCACCGACGGCATCCATTTCACCACTCGTGGTTACTGGTCATTCGGGCAGACCATGACCGCTCATCTCACAAACACCTTCGCTTATGCGAGGCAGCACCGGCCCGAACAATTGGCCGCGCTGGAATCGCTTCGACAACTCATTAACCAAAAGAACCGCGAGTTCTTCTACCGCTGGCGTCCGCAGAATGACACCTACATCTTCGGCTTCCGCAAATCCGAGCAGGGCCGCAACGCCGTCGAAATTCCGCAGTTCGATCCGATCGTGCAAAAGCTGGAACAGCAAATCGACGCGGCCAAAAAATCGCTCCCGGCTCCAGGGGACTGGGAGCTCAGCCCGCCCGCCAAATAGGAAGTCCATCACGATGATCAAGAAGCTCCTGTGTCTACTCTGCCTGATATTGCCGTGCGCCATTCATGCCGCCGAAGTGCCGCCGATTCCGACACCGGATGAGGAGAAGGCGCAATTCGAGCTTGCTGATGGCTTTCAAATCAATCTTTTCGCCGCCGATCCGCTGCTGGATAAGCCGATTCAGATGAACTTCGACCCGGCCGGCCGGCTTTGGGTCGCCAGTTCTGAAACCTATCCACAGATCAAGCCCGGCAGCGAAGCCGATGATCGAATCGTGATGCTCGAAGATGACGGCACCGGCCACGCCAAGAGCGCCAAGGTTTTCGTCGATCACCTGCTGATTCCCACGAGCGTGATTTTTGGCCATGGCGGTGTTTATGTCGCCAACAGCACCGAACTGCTGCATTACGATGAGGGCCCAGACGGAAAGGCTGTCAACAAACGCATCGTCCTCAGCGGCTTTGGCACGGAAGACACGCACCACATTCTGCACACACTTCGCTGGGGACCCGATGGCCGGCTGTATCTCAATCAAAGTGTGTACATCCACAGCCACATCGAAACCCCCTGGGGCGTGAAAACCCTGCTCGGCGGCGGCATCTGGCGATTTGAACCCAGCTCCATGAAGCTCGAAGTTTTCCTCCACGGCATGTGGAACACCTGGGGCCATGCCTTCGACGATTTCGGCCAATCCATCGGCACCGACGGAGCCGGAACGGAGGGAATTAACTTCAATGTCCAAGGCGCGTATTACCCCGCCGCAGTCGGCAGCGACAAAATTCTGCACGGCTTAAATCCCGGTAGTCCGAAATATGCCGGCTGCGAAATCCTCGGCGGCCGATCGCTCCCCGCTGATTGGCAAGGGTTGGTGCTCACCAACGATTTTCGCGCCAGCCGGGTCTGCCGCTTTCAACTTAGCGATGACGGCTCAGGTTTCGCCGCCAAGCAGTTGTCGGATGTAATCAAAAGTAAAACCAATGTCTTTCGGCCCGTCGATATCAAAATGGGCCCCGACGGAGCGATTTTTATCGCCGATTGGTGCAACCCGATCATCAACCACGGCGAAGTCGATTTCCGTGATCCAAGGCGCGATCACACCCACGGCCGGATTTGGCGGCTGACTTATCACGGGCAGACGCTGCCGAAAATTGATTTTGTTCACGCCAGCAATGCGGAGTTGATGGAAGATTTGAAAGCGCCGGAGCCGTACACACGCCAGCAGGTCAAGCGAGTACTGGCCGAGAGAAATCCGGACGAAGTGTTCGCGGCGGTGAAGGCGTATCTCGCTGGCTTGCAGGCAAATGATCCGTCGGTCGAGCATCAGAAACTCGAAGCCCTGTGGGTATACGAATCCATCGATCATGTGGATTTGGATTTGCTCGAGCAGCTTCTAAAATCATCGGAGCCACGGGTCCGAGCGGCGGCAGTGCGGGTGGTCGCGCATTGGCACGATCAACTTCCGGATGGGCCGAATTGGTTAGCCAAAGCGATTGCCGATGATTTTCCCCGTGTGCGGCTGGAAGCAATTCACGCTTTGTCGCAGTTTCCATTGGCCGAATCGGAAGCGGTTGCACTACAAGGCCTCGACAAGCCGCGGGATCGTTTCATTGATTATGCCCTGTGGCTTACCAGCAATGATCTAAAAGCGCAATGGCAACCGGCCCTGGAGCACGGCCAACTGAAATGGCCGCCGTTGCACGAAGCGTTTGCGCTGCAATCGATCAATTCGCCGGAAGCCCTCAAGCCGCTGCTGGCCGAGCTGGCCGGCGGGCATATGGCCGATGAGGATCGGGCCGCCTTTTTTAATCTGCTGACCACCGCGGGCACTCAAAATGATTGCCAGGCGGCGCTGGATTTGGCGATCGGCAAATCGCAGCCGATTCCGCAGCGGGTCGAATTACTTAATGCCTTGAGCCAGGCGCCTGCCACCAAATCGCTGCCGCAGGAATCGCTTGCCAAAGTTCAAAAACTTTTTGACGCCAATGAAGCGGTCCGAATCGCCGCAGTGCGATTGGCGGGAGCGGCACAGGTGCAATCGCTGCGGCCGGCCCTGTTGGAATTGGCAACATCCGCCAACGCACCTCTGCCGGTTCGTCGAGCGGCCGTCACGGCGCTGGGATCGCTCGGTGGAAAGCCGAGTGTTGGTGCATTGGGTCAATTGAGCAGTGGAGATCAACCCATCGAGTTGCGATTTGCGGCGGTGGAAGCCCTTGTTCCCCTCGATCTAAAAATCGCCGCGGCACGAGCTGTGGATACACTAGCCTCTGGCGGTTCCAGCGACCCGACCAAACTGTTTGACGCTTTCCTGCAACACACCGGCGGCGACAAAGCCCTCGCCGCGGCATTGGCGAATCACAAAATTTCCCCCGACGCCGCCAAGCTCGGCCTGCGCGCGGTGTATCAGGCCTCGCGCACCGATTCGCCGCTGCTCGCCGCGTTGCCGATCGCCGGTGGAATCGACGCCGCTCCGCCACCGCTGACTCACGAGCAAATGGTCAAGCTGATGGCCGAAGTCGTTGCCACGGGAAATCCCGCCAACGGAGAGCAAATTTTCCGCCGCAAGGAATTAAGCTGCCTGCAATGCCACGCCATCGCCGGCAGCGGTGGAAATGTCGCGCCGGATTTGCTTAGCCTCGGGGCCAGCGCGCCGTTGGATTACATCATCGATTCGGTGCTGCTGCCCAACAAAGTGGTCAAGGAGGGATTCAACTCGCTGATCATCACCACCAAGGACGCCCAGCAGATCACCGGCATTCGTGTCCGGCAAAGCGCCACGGAATTGGTGCTGCGCGACGCCACGCATGATGAAATTCCCATCGCCATTTCCAACATCAAATCCAGCCGCGACGGCGGGTCGATCATGCCATCCGGCCTGACGGATATGCTGACGCATCAGGAATTCGTCGATTTGATTCGCTTCCTTTCGGAGCTTGGCAAAGGCAAATACGCCGCGGCGGGAATGCCCGTGGCCAGGCGGTGGCGGCTGCTCGATCCGCCCATCGCCGGAACCAGCGCGACACCGGCGGAGCTCAATAACAATCCATCCCTAACGTGGATTCCGATGTATAGCCAGGTGGATGGCGTGCTGCCCATCGATCCGAAAATGCCCGGCCGAAATTATTTGCGGACTCAGTTGGAAGTCACCACGCCCGGCCAGATCGAAATTACGTTCAACGATCCCCACACAGCGGTGCTGGCATGGATGGATAATTCACTTGTTGAGCCAAAGAAAAAAATGTCCTTTGATCTGCCGAGCGGTATTCATACCCTCAGCCTGCTGATCGAAGCTCCGCGGTGCATAGATGGACTGAAATTGGAACTCACCGAGGCGCCAGGATCGGCTGCCAAGGCACAGTTCATCGGTGGGAAATAAGCGACTTGCGCATTCTAATTCGCCGTTACTTCGCTTTCTCGGAAATGGGCGTTCCACATTCCGGGCACACGCCACTGACATTGCCGGTGAGATCGTAAGAACAGGCGCGACATAGACCGGCCATGAGGCGGCGATGATGCCGCCGATGGTGATGAAGGAACAGACGCGCCGCTGGAAGGACTGCAAAAAGCAGACTCATTAACCAGTAATCGCATCTCAACCGCCACGTCCAACCGTGTACGACCATTCGTGACGCCGGCGACGGTACCACTATTCGGGATTCACCAGCTTGCACCTTCCACCGCATGATGGTCATGCGCTCCAATCGCAGCGATGGAGGTCCGTAATTGTGAATACCATCAGGAACAATCGACGCCCAGCTCCCTTGGCTAAAATCTCCCGGAAGCTGAGTCTCGTGATCGACGCGAAAGACCCCAGCACGAGAAATCATCAGGTCGTTCCTGCCGGGCTGGGAGCTGGACCACCACATCGGGTAGTAACAGCTTAACGGCCAAATAACCGCAGTCGTTGCCACGCACAGCACCAGTGATAGCACCGCCAGCCCGTTAAACATCCATCGTCCAAACCGTCGCATCGCGGCATTGTAACCATTTGCCACCAGATGCCCGACTTAACGAGGGGGCCAAAAGAAAAAACGATATTATTTGACAATTCCGCCTAAATTGTCGATAGATTGATGTTGTTCGCGGCATCGCAAATCGAGGGATGCGGCTGGCTTAAGCTTGGGAGCCGGCTCATTCTTGCCGCGGCAAACGCCTGGGTGATCGATTTGATAAGGAGTCGCCCTGCAATGAGTGCTGTATATAACCCCGAGGCGGACACCAAGGCTGAAATTGAAAAGCTCGAGCTGGAAGCTCGTGAACTGCGTAAGCGAATCCAAGCTGCTACGCAGGAACGATATCGCCAAGCCCTGAGCGGCGAGCTTACGGAAATCCAGGGCAACATCGCCCGGCTTCAGGAACGCTTGCCTTAATCGCCCTCCGCCGATCAATTCTGACATTGGCCGCCGCTTGCGGTATTCTCACCATCGTCTATGACGCAAGCGATCCTCTGCCTGGTTGGCGTGGCCTTCATCCTATCCTGGTTATTCACGTCGCTGGTTAAGGCAATTGCGCCGCGGATTGGATTTGTTGATAAGCCGGGGCATCGCAAGATTCATAGCATGCCCAAGCCGCTGGGGGGCGGAATCGCTATTTTCTGGGCGATCGCTTTGCCGGTGATGGGGGGAATGCTCGTGGCCGTCACCGTGCCTCATTCGCAAAGCCGATTCGCCGCATATTGGTCGGGGGCTCGCCAACAGATTCCGCTGGGCGTCGGTGTGCTCGCGGCGATGGCGGCAATTCATGTTCTGGGCTTATGGGATGATCGCAAAGCGCTTGGCCCACTTGTAAAACTGGCGGCTCAACTGGGAATCACCGCGCTTCTGGTAATCGCCATGGAAATGGCGGCCCGGCACACGCCGTCTCTGCGGCTGCGCGTGCTGACAGCGCTGGGGATGTGGCCTTCGATGGCGCTCACGATCCTGTGGATCGGCTGCATCACCAACACGTTTAATTTCCTGGACAACATGGATGGCCTCAGCGCCGGCATCGCCGCCGTCTGCGCGACCGCTTTTTTGATTACCACGCTGCTAATCGGCCAATCGTTTGTCGCCGCCATGCTGGCCCTGCTGCTGGGAGCGTTGCTTGGATTTCTATGTTTTAACTTTCCGCCCGCCACGATTTTCATGGGCGATAGCGGGAGCCTGGTCATCGGATTTCTGCTGGGCGTGCTGACGGTGCGCACCACCTATTTGCCGCATGGCGTGGATATCGCGCGCGGGTGGTATGCATTGTTCGCCCCGGTGATCGTGCTGGCGCTGCCGCTTTATGATTTTGTGGTGGTGAGCATGATCCGCCTCAGCCGGGGCCGCAGTCCGTTTGCCGGCGACACCAATCATTTCAGCCATCGCCTCGTCGCCCGCGGGATGTCAAAACGAACGGCCGTGCTCTGCCTCTATTTGATCACTGCGTCCACGAGCATCGCCGCCATTATTTTGCCTCACGTGGGCACCACCTTCGAAGCGATGCTCATTTTCGCGCAAACCATTTTGGTGCTGTGCGTCGTGGCATTGCTGGAACAGCATCCGCTGCCGAGTTCGTGATTCGCTTGCAGCCGATGTCACCGCGACGATGATGGATACCAATGCCCCGCCGCGCCGAACTGCATAAATCGCAAAAATCCCCATGGCCGGTGCGGCTCGATTGGCTGGCGTTTGGATTGCTTCTGGCAATCGTGCTGGCCCGCTGCACGATGCAGGAACGTCTGCGGGAACCGTTTCAAATTACCCCGCAATCCGAGGCGACGCCTCGGACCCCGGGACCGGCAACCAGCGTGGGGCTGGATTTGCTCTGCTGCGTGCCGGCGTTACTCGTGCTGCTGCGGCGGTGCATTGATCGCACGTTCGTGCTGTCTCTGCCGCGCAGTTTGATTCCCCTGGCGCTGCTCGATGTGTGGATGCTTTGCAGCACGATGTGGGCGTCGGATCGGTTCGCTGCGCTAGTGACGGCGTGTCACTGGACCGCCGCCGGCGTGATTCTTTGGGTGGCCATTCAACTCTCGCGGGACTGGCTAAAAATCCGGCTCATTGCCGCCGGGCTAGTCGGCTTGCTTTGCGTGCTCATCATCTCGGGCCTGGAATTCCGATTTGTCGAATGGCCCACCACTTTGCAGACATTTGAGAAAAATAAAGACGAAATGCTCAAGGGCGCCGACATGCAACCCGGCACGTATGAAGCCATCCAGTTTGAGAAGAAACTGAAACTGGGCGAGCTATTCGGATTTTTCGATTCGCCCAACACATTGGGCGCCGTTGTATCGCTTCTGCTGGTGCTGACGATCAGTCAGCTTTTGCAAGTCTTTTCGGAACGGGCCAAGCGGCCATGGACCACCGTCACGCTAGTCGTCATGCTGCTCGGCGGGTTGATCATCCTGGGTCTGACCCGCAGCCGGGGTGCTATGACGACGCTTGGACTGGCCGGAATCGCGCTTCTTTTGTTAGCCCGGTACAAATCACAACTCGCGGAGCATAGCCGCCGCGGTTATTGGATTGGAATGGCCCTCGTGCTGCTTGGTTTCGCAGCCGTCATCGGTCACGGGCTGTATCACCATCGCCTGCCTACCAGCACACTCACGTTCCGCTGGCAATACTGGATCGGCTCCATGGGTGTGTTCCTGCAGCACCCAATCCACGGCGTCGGTTGGAGCAATTTCGGACTCAATTATCTGGCTCATCGCCTCGCCCAGGCGCCCGAGGAAATCAAAGACCCGCACAATTTCCTGGTGCGATTCTTTACCGAGCTTGGATTCATCGGAGGCGCGCTGGTAATCGTCTGGTTGGCCCTGCTCTGGTGGGAACTGACACGCCCCATCACTCCAACTCCGCCCGCCTCGGTTGGTCCCGGGGTGATCAATTTCATGGCCAGCGTCGCCGGAGTTGCCATCGCGATTTGGCTCGTCGCCGGGGTGGACTGGGCGCGCGAACCTGCCGAAACTTATTTGCTGCGGCTTTTGTTTCTCGGGGCAATGATTGTCGTCTCGTCCCTGACCGCTTTGCGCTCCATACATTCGCAGGAATCCGATCCCAGCCCCGCTCCGTGGATTCTGCTCGCCATGCTGCTGGGCGTCGGCGGAATGTTTCTGCACAACCTGATCGATTTCTCGATGTTTGAAATCGGGCCGATGATGCTTTTGTTCCTGCTGATTGGGGCAGTGCTTGGCGCTCGTCAGCCGCCCTTGGAGGGGGAACGACGAGGCGGACGGGCCGCGTTGATTGCCGCTTGCCTGATCTGGCTTGCCGGATTGGTCGGCTTTTGGATTCCGCTGGTCAATGCGGAACAGAATGCCAGCGAAGCCGACGAAGATGTGCGCACCGAACATTTCGCCGCCGCCATGCAGCTTTATCTTCAGGCGAATCAGGCGATGCACGGCTTGAACAGCGATTATATCTATCGGGCCGCCGTGGTGTCGCCGCAGGGGGTGAGCGCCGAGCGGTTGCGGGAAGCCATCAAGGCGAATCCGCAAAACTCGGTTTATTATTTCGACGCTGCCCGGGCAGACGTGCGACTTGGGGCGCCGGATGCGGCATTGGTTCGCCGCGATTACGAAGCCGGACTGGCCCTCGACCCCAACAACGTGGCGGCCCGATTGGAATTCGCCGATACCTTGGACAAGCTCGGCGACCCCGCTGAAGCCGCTCGGCAATACCAGCTCGCGCTGGATTTCAATAGTCGGCTCAATAGCGATGAAAACAAACGGCTGACTCCGGAGCAACTGAAGGAGATACAAAAGAAGCTCCGGTCGCTGCCAAAACATTGAAGTTATATATGAGGGAGGCGTGAGGACCAGACGATCTCTACGGTCTCTTACTTTTCCAATACTCCCTGAACGCCAAGAGCCGCGGTAGACTATCCCGATCCTTCTGTCGTTTGGCAGCCACTTTACTGGCAATAATGTCGTCTATATGGCAAACAGGGAAGCCCTCCACTTCCACACGCCGTGACCACGCATCATCGAACCGCTCAATGCCATCGGGTGCGAAAATCAGATCCAAGTCGAACGGACCATTTTTTAACTGAATGAAATCTTTCCCGCGCGCGATCTGCTCAGATTCTTCCGTGGTCAGAGCGAACCCCAGGTCGATCAATGCGCCAACTGCATTGCGACAGTTCTCTGGGGCTTTGGCCAAAAATAAATCGGCATCCTGTGTGGTGTCCGGAAATCCAAGCAGAATCGCGCCGGATTTCCCAATGAACAGATAGCGCACACCATGTCGGGCAAAGGCGTCACGCACTTCTTCGGCTTGGCGATAATCAAATACGGCCATAGCCTAGCCATTCCGGGAGATTCTCCGCACACCAGCGACGATATTGCTCCATGGTGTCAAACGCTCGGAAACGCGCGTCATCCATCACCGGCTTGTAGGTACGAATGAAGGCGTATCGCATCCGCAATTCCAGAGGGCGTCTCGCTGCGGCTTCGAACTCGTCGAGCCATTCCTTCGGAATCGCGGCTTTTGGTTCCGTTTCCATTCTTAGAAGATTATAGCGTGCGGGCAGCGTTTACCGACTGCATTTCACACCCCCACCGACTCCGCCAGCTCCGCGTTGTGCGAGACGGCCTGCACGTCATCGTTGTCTTCCAGATCATCAATCAACTTCAAAATGCGCTGCGACAACGCGGCATCGGCGGGGTTGGTGTTATTCGGCAGATAGGTGATTTCCGAGGCTTCTATCGCCAATCCCGCGGCGGCCACGGCATCCTTCACCTTGTGAAACGCTCCTGGCGCGGTCAACACTTCAAAAACTTCGCCTTCGTTTTTGACATCTTCCGCGCCCGCCTCCAAGGCAATTTCCAGAACCCGATCCTCACTGGCCTGGTCGGCTTTGATGGCGATGACGCCTTGTTTGGTGAACTGGAAAGCGACCGATCCGCTGGTGGCAAGATTGCCGCCGTTGACTTCAAAAATTTTGCGCAGCTCCGGGGCGATGCGGGCGCGATTGTTGGTCAGCGCGTCGATGATGATGGCGACTCCGCCGGGACCGTATCCCTCATAGGTCATCGATTCGTAATTCTCACCGCCCAATTCGCCGGTGCCTTTTTTGATCGCGTTGGTGATCGTGTCCTTGGGCATGTTGGCGGCTTTGGCTTCGTCGATCGTGTAGCGCAATGACAGATTCTCGCCCGGGTCACCCCCACCGGCTTTGGCGGCAATGATGATCTTGCGGGCGATTTTGCTCCAGACTTTGCCACGTTTGGCGTCGTTGGCGCCCTTGGCCCGTTTGATTTTCGACCAATGACTATGTCCAGCCATTTGTTCTCCGATTATCCGCCGCTTGGCCCGTGAATCGCAGCAGCATTGCCGCTGGTTTCCATCAGCGGGGCGACATCCACGGGCTTACCTTGCTGCTGCTGCTTGAGTTTTTGCTCCAACTGCTCGCGGAGTGGCTTGAGATCGTCGCGCTCCTGGTCCACATCGTCCAGGCGTTTGAGCGATCGCTGCCACTGCGAAGCCGCCTCGCTCGGCAGATGCAGGCGATACAACACATCGCCCAAATGATCGAGCACGACCGGATCGGGGCGACTGGCCGGGCCAATCGCACGGTCTAAAAAACCGCGGGCTTCGCTGAATTTGCCCAGCTTGTATTCGACCCATGCCATGCTGTCGAGGTAACTTTGATTGTCCGGCTCCGCCTCCACCGCACGCTTCACCAATACCTCAGCCTTGGCCAAATTGCGCCCTTCGTCCGCCCAGGTGTATCCCAAATCATTGTTGGCCGGCGCATTGGCCGGATCGATCTGCAGCACACGCAGGAGAATCTGCTCGGTCATCTGTTTCTGCTCGATCCGCTGGTAAAGAAGAGCGACGTAATAGAGCAGATCGGGATCGTTGGCGACGGCCACTTGAGCGGCTTCGAGCACGCGCTTGGCCTCGGCGGGGCGCTTCTGATCGGCGTAGATGGAAATCAACATTTCCACGACCGCACGGTTGCGCGGATTTTTTGTGCGCTCAGCTTCCAACTTGGTAATCAGATCACTGGCCGCTCCGTGCCGCAGATAAAAGCTCTGCATGGCCCGCAACACTTGGACGTTTTGAGGCTGCTCGCTGAACAGCGCGTCATACAACGCCCTGGCCTGCTCGGTTGATCCTTGCTCAGCGTAAACCATCGCCGCCACAAGCCGGCCTTCCACTGTATCGGGCACCGCCGCGAGCCATTTTTGCAGCATCGCGAGCGCCTGATCGCCGGAGCGCTGCTCGATATAAACATTGAACAGTTCCGAATAGGCATCCTCATAGCGGGGTGAATCGGTGATCACTTTCGTGAGCAATTGGGTCGCCGCCTGGGCATCGCCTTGGCCGATCAGGGCACGGGCCTGCAAGAGCTGCAGATCGGGCGAATGATTGCCCAAGCTGCTGGCGGCAGCGAACTGACGAGTGGCGGCCACGGACTGTTTCTGTTGCAAGAACGTCAAGCCGCGCAATTCCGCCGCCAGGGCCGGGCGATCCTGATCCTGGCAGGATTTGGCGAGTTGCTCACTGGCCTGAATTTTTTGTGCGGTGGACCAATCGGTTCGCGCCCAATCATCGGCGAGCAAATCACGGTAAGCCGGCGCAAAAGGCGGCTTGATCGCGGCGGCCTGCTGCAGGGAGCTGCGGATTAGCGCATCACGGTTCCATAACTCCGCCAGCCGGGAAATCCAGAATAATCTTGCCGCCTGCTGATCGGGGGGAACCTGCAACGCTTGCAGCGTCGCCAGCCGCAGATGGCTATGACTTGCCGGCGCCAGCAATTCATCCCAAAGCCCGGCGAGATCGCGCAACGAGTCGGGTCGCGCCGCCAGGGATTGCACCAGCAGCCGCATCGAAGATTCAATGTCGTTGCGTGATTGATACAAGGCGAAGAGCCGGCGAATAAAATCCGGGTCGGCCGAGCCCTGCCGCGTTGCTTCGATGAGCAGACGCTCTGATTCATCGGTGCGGCCGATGCGTTTTAGCTCATCCAGCAAAGCATAAAAGATCGGTCGATCGGAAGGATGAGCCTCGTGCAATTGAGTCAGCACGTGAGCCGGACCATTCGGATCACCGTCACGATATACCTCACGCAGGAGCGAGAGGGTGGGCGGCGCGGCATGGGACAGATACACCAAGTCGGCAACGCCATTTCGGGCTTCGTCGAATCGACCGGCGGCCAGGAGCGATCGTACGAGCCGCACGGCCACGTCCAGACTGTCGGGATCGGATTTTTTGGCCTGCTGGTACGCTTCCACCGCCGCGGCGGCAAGGCCGTGCCGCTCATACAATTCGCCAAGCTCGACATAGATCACCTGCGGATGGTGCATGAGCCATACCAGATCGGGCTGGCCGCGGATAATCAGGTCGGGCTGGACGATACGGGAAACCAGTTGCCGATATTCATCGATCGCCGCCACGATGTAATTGCTTTGACTAAGGGCTCGGGCCAGGAAAAACTGCGTCATGATCTGCACATCGGGCGACGCTTCGCTACGATATTCGGTGGTGAGTTGGGCGCAGCGCAATCGAAACAGAGCGTTGGCGGAATCCCCGCGGGTCAGATATTGGCGGCCGAGCTCGTATTGAATATCCAGGTGGTCCGGCTCGAGCTGGGCGGCCTTTTCCAATGCGGCAAAGCATGCTTCGTTGGCCACGCCCCCGTGGGTTGTCGCCAAATAAACCTCAGCCAGATCGTTTTGGACCTCAAAGCTATTCGGATCGAGCGAAGCAGCCCGTTGCAGGAAAGTCAGTGCGTCGGAGGCTCGGTCGTCCATCACCGCAGCGCGGGCCTGAGCATAAACTTGCAGCGCATCCAGCGAAGGAGGGGTTGATGGCTGTGTCGCCGGCGGCGGAAGCGCGATGCCTGCCACGACTTTTTCCAGCGGGACATTCTCGTGAGGATTAGACGGTTGCGTCGCCGGGGCGGAGGCGACCACCGGCGGCGGCTTGGCCGTTTGGTGAACGACGCACCCCGCCAGCAGCAGCGTGGCCACTATCATCGAACATCTGAGCGTGCCGCACACTTTCATTCACACACCTGCAACAATACCGCGAGCCAATCATAGGCCAAGCCAACTCAGGCCACCTTCAGGCAATCACCTTATTCAGGGGATAGGTGATGATTCCGGTCGCCCCGGCCCGCTTGAGGCGCGGGATCAAATCGCGCTCCTGCTTTTCATCAAGGATCACTTCGACGGCCACCCACGACGAATCGGCCAGCCGGCTGACCGTCGGACTTTTCTGCGCCGGTAGAAAACTCACCACCTCGGCCAGCTTGGCTTCCGGCACGTTCATCTTCAAGCCGATCTTGGCCCGCGCATCGATCGCCCCTTTGAGAAGCATGGCGATGTTTTCCATTTTCTCGCGCTTCCAGGGCGTCTGCCAGGCCGCTTTGTTGGCAATGAAACGAGTCGTGCTGGTGAGCAGCGTGTCGACAATCCGCAGATTATTGGCGCGAATGGAGGAACCGGTTTCGGTGGCATCAACAATACCATCAAGCAGGCGGGCTTTAATTTCCGTGGTACCCCAGGAAAATTCAACCGTAACCGCAATTCCCTTGGCGGCGAAATAGCGGCGGGTGGTGTTGACCAACTCCGTCGCAATAATTTTTCCCGCCAATTGCTCGGGCTGGCGCACCGGGCTTTCATCCGGCACGGCGAGCACCCATTTCACTGGGTTAGCGCTGGCACGGGAATATTCCAATTCGCAGATTTCCACGACATCCTGCTCGTTGCCGTTTTCGACAATCCAGTCGTAACCGGTGAGGCCGCAATCGACGATGTTGTCGCTGACATAGCGGCTGATTTCCTGGGCGCGAAAAAGCACGGCGGAAATCTGCGGATCATCAAAACGCGGAAAAACACTCCGCTCGGCCATGGAGATGCGGTATCCCGCCTTGGCGAACAGCTCGACGGTGGCGTTCTGCAGGCTGCCACTGGGTAGGCCGAATCGCAGCGAGGTTTCGGGAAGACGTTCATTCATGTTTATCGCGAGGATGCTTTGGATTTTTTCTTCTTGCCGCCGCCTTCCGCCTCGATTGCCGCGGCCCGGCGCAGCGCCATGTAAAACTCGTAACATTCATCCGGCTTCAGGTGATGCTCAAGAAATTTCTGAGCATCCACCAGCTCGGTTTTGTCTTCGACCACTTCCTCGTTTCGCAGATACTCCAGCATCTGGTCATCCACCGGAACGCAGTGTCCGTCGAAGCTCATGAGCATCACGTACGCTTCCACAAACGGATGCAACTCCGGCAAATCACGCAGGAACTGCCGCATATCGCGCTTGCCCAGCGTGGCGACCCGCTCTAGATTCAGCGTGTGCTCTTTCTCGAAAATCGCATTGAGCACACGCGTGATCATTTCCACGCGGTTTTCGATGTCCGGAAAGCGCGGCCCGAGCAGCTCGGCAACTTCCAGATCAGTGGCGACGCGCAGCTCGTTCAGATCGACAAATTCGCGCTCGATGCGGACCATCGCCTCATCAGCGCGGCTGTCGGGCACGTTGTAACTCATCGCCCCGCGAACCAGGGCCTTGAGCGGGTCCAGCTTCTGCATCGGCTCGGGCTTGTGATCCTTGAGCAACCGCTTGAGCAGCGGACGAAGTTCCTCGGCATGCTTGGTGGCGTTCTTCAAAACCAGGTCCTCTCTTAAGAAAAATTCTGATTCACAACTGCGGTTCTTGTTGGCTCATCGTTCGCCGGCGATCCGTTTCTTCGTTTTCCGCGGCAACCTTGCGAAGCAAATCGAGCACCGCCAGCTCTTTCTTCAAATTCTCATCCATATGAAACTTAAGCCGCGGCACGGTGCGGATGGACAGCATTTTGGCGAATCGGCCCCGCATCATCCCCGCCGAGTGCTGCAGGGCATGTAGGGCCGCGCTTTGCTGGCCAGGAGTGCCCATGACCGAGATAAAGATGTCCGCCAGCGATAAATCATCACTGACTTTGACACGGGTGATGCTGGGCAACCCGGTGAGCCTTGGATCGTTGAGATCGCGCAGAATCATTTGCGCGATCTCATCGCGGATCATGCTGGCGAGTCTTTCGGTGCGCCGGGACATCTCACATCACATCGATCTGAAAATCCACCAGGTTAGCCTGGGGGGTCAAGCGGATGAGATCCACCAGCTTGCTTAAACCGCTCTGCACGTACCGGCTGTCATTGCTCACCATGGCAATGCCCAGAATTGACCGGCGATGCTCATCCAAAGCGCCCACTTCGGCGATCGACACATTGTGCCGGTGGGCAATCCGATCCTTCAAACTTTTCACGACCCGTCGTTTGTCCTTGAGGCTCATGGCATCGGGAATGGCGATCTCCACTTGCAATACGCCAACGGTCATTTATTTGCCCATATCAATCCATGTCAGGCTGGGCGGGCGCTGATGGTAAAGATTGCATCGATGGCACTGGCTCGGCATGCGTGACGGCGACGCCCTGCTTGGAAATGTGCAGGCGATCACCGCCGTAAATGCTCTGGCCGCCCCATTGGTCTTCGGTCGCGTTCTGACGAACCATAAACGCCGGCCACCACATCGGGGCTTCGGCTGCGGCGGATTTATTATCATGTACCACGCATCCGCCGAGCGTACAGAGCATCAGGCCGGTTACGATTGTCAATGTTACTTGACGCATGAACATCTCCGACCAATCAGAGCGTGCGCTGGAACGTTTCACGGATATACGCTTCAAACACATCGCCCACCTTGATGTCGTCGTAACCCGCCACCTTGATGCCGCATTCCAAACCGCTCTTGACCTCTTTGACATCATCCTTGAGCCGCTTGAGCGTTTCGATGGACAAATCTTCGGTGATGATCACACCGTTGCGGATCAAGCGGATTTTGCTGCCACGGGAAATATGGCCATCGCGGACCAGACAGCCGGCGATATTGCCGACCTTGCTGAATTTGAACACCTGGCGAATCTCCGCATGGCCATGCAGCTTCTCGCGGATTTCCGGCTCGAGCATGCCCGACAGCGCCTTCTTCAAATCATCGAAAATCTCGTAAATCACGCGGTACAGCTTGATCTCCACGTGATTCTGCTCGGCCAGCGCGCGGGCCGCTTCCTCGGGAACGACATGGAAACCAATGATGCTGACGCGGTTGTCATTCGGCTTGGACATAGTCGCCATCGCCAGTTGCACGTCGCTTTCGTTGATCGGGCCGACGCCGCTGTGGATGACACGAACTTTTACTTCCTCGGTGTTGGAGCTTGTCACGGTCGCCACAAGCGTTTCCACCGATCCCTGCACATCACCCTTAATGATCAGGTTGATGGCCTGGATTTCGCCTTCCTTCATGACGGCCATGAGGGTGTCGGTTGTCGTCACCTTGTTGGCGGCGGCCAATTCGGCCTGGCGGGAATGGGTCGAGCGTTCTTCCGCAATGGAACGTGCGCGATCCAGATCATCGATGACATAAAACTTGTCGCCGGCCGACGGTAATTCATCCAAACCGCTGACGATGACCGGCGTGCTCGGTGGAGCTTCAGTGATCGTCTGACCGCGATCGTTGACCAGGCTGCGAATGCGACCATAACCCGGGCCGGAGAGAATAATGTCGCCCACTTTCAGCGTGCCGTTTTGCACGAGCACGGTGGCCACGGAGCCCATGCCTTCTTTCATATTCGATTCAATGACGGTGCCGCGTGCCGGGGCGGTTGGATCGGCTTTCAATTCCATGATCTGCGACTGCAAATCCAGCACTTCGATCAATTCCTGAATTCCCTGGCCGGTGGTCGCGCTGGTGCGAATCACTTCCGTATCGCCGCCATATTCGACGGGATTCAGATTCTGAGCCGCCAGTTGGCCCAGGACCATGTCGGGATTGGCATCAGCGCGGTCAATTTTGTTCAGGGCGACGACGATTGGCACTTCAGCGGCCCGGGCATGGTTGATCGATTCGATGGTTTGCGGCTGCACGCCTTCGGCGGCCGACACCACGAGCACCACCACGTCAGTCATATTCGCGCCCCGGGCCCGCATGGCAGTGAACGCCTGGTGGCCGGGGGTATCGATGAATGTCACGCGCTTGGGCGTGCCGTCGGCGCTTTTGATTTCCACGGTCCAAGCCGCGGTGTGCTGCGTGATGCCGCCGGCTTCACCCGCCGCTACGTTGGCGTTGCGGATTTTGTCCAGCAGGCTGGTCTTGCCGTGGTCGACATGGCCCAGAATCGTGACCACGGGAGGCCGCGTTACTAGCTTGGACTCATCAGTGGCATACGTGAACTCCTTCTCGAGCACTTCCTCCAGCGTGTCCTCGGCCTTGATCTGCAATTCCAGCCCGTACTCAAGCGTCAGGGACTCGGCGATATCACGGTCCAGACCCTGGTTGATGGTGACGGAAATGCCTTGCTTGAAAAGCTTGCCGATGATGTCGCTGGCCTTGACGCCGATCGCTGCGGAGAGACTCTTGACGGTGATCGGCTCCTCGATAAGCACGGGGCCGCCCCTTTCCATGGGGCTTTTGGCCTGAATATGGGTGCCGCGCGCGCCAACCTGATCCAAGTGGGCGGAAAAATCCCGGCGATGCTTGGCGGCCTGCTCGATCCGGCGATGGCGCTCAACACGATCCTGTTCGCTGAACTCCTTGATCTTGTCGATGGCATCCGCACTGCGTCCTGTGGCCCCGCGGCGGCGTGGAGAGGACGAGCGGTTGCCTTTGGCCGCCGCCTTTTTTCCTTCTTCTTCCTCTTCACCGGTTTTCACGCCTCGGCCGGTTTGCGGCCGGGAAGTGGCGAAAGGAGCCGGGCCGGCAATATCTCGCTGAACCGGCCGGCGTGGTGCGGCGACCGGATCGGCCTTTTCCACACGGATGACGCGCGGGCCCTGTATCGCCGCGGGTTTGGGCACGAGCATTTGGGGCGGCGGCGGGGCCTTGCGTTCGGCCGGTGGACGGGACAGATTTTCCAGCGTAACCGTAGGCCGCTGCACCGACCGCATTGGATCACCATGCCGGGCCGGCGGGGTGAGAGGAACCTTGGCATCGGCAGGAACTTTGGCGACCGGCGGCGCAGCAGGCGGAATCTCCGGGGGCGGCGGCACAACAGGTGGCTCGACCACTACTGGCACCGATCGTGCTTCGGCAACCGGCGGGGCAACACGCTTTGGCTCCGGCTTCTTTTCGGGAACTTTCTTCTCAACCACTTCCACCGGCGGCTCCACCGGTTGCGGCGGCGGAGCAACCATCGGCGGCGGCTCCGGGGCAATCTTGAATTCTTCCGCGGCAGGTGCTTCGGCGGTCACCTCGGCCGCGCCATCGGTCCCCGTCTTTTTGCGGGACTTGCGCGCAGGTTTGGGCTTCTCTGCCTCCTCCGGGGGCGGCTCGACCGCTGTCGCCACACCTCCGCCAGAAGGAAACCATTCGCGCACCGATTCAGCCAGGCCCAGCGAAATGACGCTCATGTGATTGGGCGCAGCATCACTTAGGCCCTCGGTTTTCAAGCGAGCAAGAATGGCCTTGCTCTCGACACCGAGTTCCTTCGCCAATTGATTGACTCGAATCCCTTTAGCCAAACGGTTCTCCAAAAAACTTTCTATGCCGACTGCTCAAACATCAATCATACGCCGTACCGGTTATTTCGGCTCATCACCGGTTTTGCCTGGGGGCGATTCTCTTCCTTCTGCCAATGCCGCCACATCTTCGTTTTCATCTTCCAGTGGCTTGTCCGTGGAACCGAGGTCATCGGTTTCCAGTCCCGAAATCGCCTCCTCCTCGACGGACAATTCCTCACCATCGGCCCGGGTCATCGCTTTATGTACGGTGACTTCCGGAGCGGAACCTTCGGTAGCTTGCAATGCGCTGGGCAATTCAGTCGGCGTCTCTTCGGAAACGGAGGCGATGGTTTCGGAAGAACCTTCCGTCGTCTCCGGGTTGGCCGACGCACAGTTCAAACCGAGCAATGCATCCAGCGCCCGCTTGGATTCCTGCGCCGAACTGGCCTTGGCCTTGGCTTCGGCTTCTTTCTTGGCTGCCTGCTCCACCGCGACCACCTTGGCCACTTCACTGCATATTTCCACGACTCGGGCGGCTAATGCTTCATCCATGCCGAGTTCTTCCATCAATGGCCCGGTGCCGACTTCTTCAATATCGGCCACATGAATGAGGCCCAAGGCAATGCTCTTATCGACCATTTCACCGATAACGCCTTCAATGCCTTTGAGGGTTTCCTCAAGCCGTTTGACGTTGTTCTGGAATTCACCCGGGGTGAGAATGTCGATATCCCATCCAGTCAACCGGGCTGCGAGGCGAACATTCTGGCCACGCTTGCCGATCGCCAGGCTCAGTTGATCGTCATTGACCACGACGGTCGCACGCCCGAGTTCAAAACAGAGTGACACCTCGGCGACTTCCGCCGGCTTCAGGGCATTGCTGATAAGAATCTGCGACGATTCATTCCAGCGAACGATGTCGATTTTCTCACCGCCGAGTTCATCGACGATATTTTTAATTCGGCTGCCGCGCACACCAACGCAGGCGCCGACCGCATCGACTTTGCTGTCGATGGATGACACGGCGATCTTCGTGCGATGCCCCGGCTCACGGGCCAAGGCCTTGAGTTCAATGGTCCGCTCGCCGACTTCCGGGACTTCCCGCTCAAACAAGCGTCGGATGAATTCCGGGTGGCTGCGGCTCAAAATAATTTTCACGGCACTGGGCGTATCCCGCACTTCCAGAACCAGGGCCTGAATGCGCTCGCCGACCTGATGCGTTTCGCCGGGGATTTGCTCGCTGCGCGGCATAATTCCTTCAGCCCGGCCGAGCGCGACAATCATCGTGCCGCCTTCAAAGCGGGCGATGTTGCCGGTCGTAATCGTGCCGACGCGGTCCTTGTACTCATCATAAATGCTGCCGCGCTCATCCTGGCGAATGAGCTGGATCATCACCTGCTTAACGGTCTGCGCGCCGATGCGGCTCATCACCGACATCGGAATTTCCGACCGCTCCGCGGGCGATTCACCTTCTGCAACCGGAGGCTGGCGAAACGCACGGATTTGTCCGTTGGTGCGATCCAGTGTCACCACAAACTCGCTGGCATCTTCCGTATCAAACTGCTTGCGCAGACCGGAGGCAACCGCCTGCTCAATGTCCGTGTAAATTTGTTCCCGCTCGATATTTTTATCGCGGGCAATTCCATCGACGATACGAATCAGTTCGCTATTCATTTGTGTCTGTCCTCGCTATTCAATTTTGCGTTCCACTGGACCAAACAAAAAAGCCACCTTGCGGCGGCCACATTTTCGAGTCACAAAAACCCTCAATCCGGCTACTCAGGCATCCGGCCTGCCTTTTTTCCACCGATGGAAAAGCGGCCGGCCGAGGCAAATCACGAAGCTGTCATGCGGTTGCTTATGCAAGGGCATGGTTCAGCTCAGTGGTTGCGCCTGGTGTCAGGCTCAGGTTCATCCCGGTATCTCCGGGCTCGAAAAAGTGAATCTTCCGAGAATCGAAAAACATATTGACCTCGGAAGCTCCGCTTAATAGTTCCACCGCTTCAATCCGAGCCACCACGTGATGGCCCGAAGCGGTTTTGCCGATCACATCCATGTCGCTGCCCAACGGCTCAACGACATCGACTTTCAATTTCAACTGCCCGCTCATTTCCGATGAAGCGGACGGCTGCAATTGCAGCAACCGAGGCCGAATTCCCAGCACGATCGGTTGCGACACCCGCGCGGCCAACTTGGCCTGCAGGTGATCCGCCACACTAAGCGTAAACCCATTTGTCGCCGAGGTCAACTCGCCACCCGCCGCCGACTCCCGGAAAACCAGCTTTCCCGCTTCACGGGCCAGCGTTCCATCCACGAAATTCATCGGCGGGGTGCCGATAAATCCCGCGACAAATCGATTCATCGGCTCGTGATAGACCTTCAGGGGTGTATCAACCTGGTGAATCTTGCCATCTTTCATCACCACGATCCGATCGCCCAGGGTCATCGCTTCTTCCTGGTCGTGGGTGACATAAATCGTGGTGGTGCGTAACCGCTGGTGCAGCCGTTTGATCTCCGCACGGGTGGTGACACGCAATTTCGCATCGAGATTGCTCAGCGGCTCATCGAACAGAAACGCCACCGGCTCCCGGACAATCGCCCGCCCCACCGCCACCCGCTGCCGCTGGCCGCCGGATAATGCTTTGGGCCTGCGATCCAGCAGGTGGTCAATCTCCAGCAGTTTCGCCGTCTCAGTCACCTTCTGACGAATCTGATTTTTCGGCATCCCCCGCAGCTTCAGGCCAAACGCCATGTTCTTGTAAACCGTCATGTGCGGATACAGCGCATAATTCTGAAACACCATGGCGATGTCCCGATCCTTAGGCGGCACGTCATTGACCACTCGATCGCCGATGCTGATGTGCCCCGAGGAAAGCGATTCCAATCCAGCGATCATCCGCAGCGTGGTGGTTTTGCCGCACCCGGAGGGACCAACCAGCACGACAAATTCCTGGTCAGCAATGCGGAGATTGATTCCATCGATCGCGCGCACGCCGCCGGGATAAATCTTGGTTATGTTTTCCAGAAGCACACGGGCCATTTATTTCAGTGTACTCGCCGCCGCCAGAAGTGCATCAACAAGCTGTTTCCGCGCCGTCGCCAAGTCGGTGGAAAATTTTAATCCCGCCGCCCTCGCATGTCCGCCGCCGCCGAATTGAGCAGCGAAGGTGGCCATGTTCAATTTCCCTTTGCTCCGCAGACTCACCCGAATCGGCCCGGAATCAATTGGCTCCGAAAGCAACGCCGACACCTCCACCGATGCGATCTGCATCGGCAGATTGATCAGATTCTCGGTGTCGTTGACGCTGGCGCCGGTAGTCTGGAAATCCGCCTTGGTCACCGTCATCACGGAAATCCGCTTGTTGTCCAGCAGCTCCATCGAATCCAGCCCGCGCGTCTGCAACAAGATGCGTTCTGCTCGTTCGTTTTGGTAAAGCAGTTGATACAACCGATCGGTATCGACGCCAGCTTCCATCCAATCGGCAGCGAGACGCAGCGTGTAAGGCCGGGTGTTGGCGAATTGAAACCAGCCGGTGTCGCTGACTGTAGCGAGGAAAAGACACGTGGCAATGGGCGCGGTAATCGTCACACCCCATCGCTGCAAGAGTTCGCCGACAATCTCCCCTGCCGCCGCCGCCTGCGTCAGCACCAGCCGATGATCGCCCCATTTCTCCTGCGTCAGATGATGATCGATCACCACTTTCGGAGCCGCCCACGTTTCAATGCGTTCCTGCAAACCCGGCAATTGCGACCAGGTCCCTGTATCTACCACCGCAAGGCAATCAACCCCCTTCGGCGGAAACGGCTCCGGCCACTCCTGCTCCACATCGTGATGAACGATCTTGTTTTCCGTAAAAATGAACGAATATTTTTTCGGCAAATGACTCAGCAGCAGCGCCTCGGCATCAATCCCTTTCGCCCGCAACCCCAAAATCAGCGCCGCCGTCGATCCCAGCGCATCACCGTCGGGCCGCACATGCGTCGTCACCAGCACACGCTTGGCTCGGGACAGAGTTTCAATGATCGGCTGAAATGGATCACTCATAATTTGTGGTGTTAGCAGTGGGCAAAGGTTACGGATGGGTCGAGCACAAACCGTTCCCGGGTGAAACGAACATCCTCGGCAATCTGAACCAACAGCGCATCAACACTCGGATATTTCTGCTGATCGCGCAGCCAATCCACGATTTCAACTGACAGAGTCTGGCCATACAAATCGCCATCGAATCCGATGAGATGCGCTTCGATCTGCCGGTCATTCTCGCCGAAGGTGGGCATCGTGCCAATGCTCAGGGCGACGGGAAAAGTTTGGCCGTTGATGTTTGTCCGGGCCGCGTAAATTCCGTCGGCCGGAATCAGTTGTTCGGGGCAATGGAGATTCGCTGTCGGCACTCCAAGTTGCCGGCCACGCTGATGCCCACGAATCACCGGACCTTGCAGCACATAACCACGTCCCAAACAAATCGCCGCATCCCGCACCCGGCCATTGGCCAGCAGCCAGCGGATCAGCGAGCTGCTGATCGGCACGATCTGGCAATTCAGCAGAGCGATCTCCATCGGATCGGCGATCTCGACGCTGACGCCTGTTCCCACGGACCAGCGCCGCAAATCCTCGACAGTTCCGCCTCGATTTTTTCCGAAGGTAAACGATCGGCCTTCGATCAGCGCTTTCGGTTTCACTTCATCCCGCAGCACCTGCCAAAAAATCTCCGCGGTTAAATTGAGCACTTCCGGTGTCGGAGCCAATACTACCAGATCATCGACGTGAGCATCCGCCAGTAACGCCTGCTTGGTCGCGGCAGAAGTAAGTCGCGGCGGTGCCAATACCGGCCGAATCACCGTCAACGGATGCGGCTCAAACGTAACCAGCGTTAATCCGGAAGCACTACGCTGGTTCACAATCGACCGTGCCTGATTCAGCAGATGCTGATGCCCACGGTGTACGCCGTCGAAGTTGCCAATGGAAATCACTCGACCGGCGGGCAATTGCCGCAGACCGGCCAATCCTTCGAAAATTCTCACGAGATCACTCCAATCGGCAGCATGGCGGGCAATTGTAGCGGTATAGCCAATCGCGCGAAACTGCGGCTGACGAATTCGAGTGGCGGTCGTTATATTGGGCGGTCATGAAACAAATCATTCCTCTAATCCTGGTGGCGATCCTCATGAACGCAGCAACAACCCAAGCGGCAATTAAATCACAAGCAATCGACTACAAGGATGGGGACGTTCAACTGCAAGGCTATCTCGCTTACGACGATTCCCAGCCCGGCACAAAACCCGGCGTGCTGGTGATTCCGGAATGGTGGGGCCTAACTGATTATGCCAGGCATCGTGCCGACCAACTGGCCAAGCTGGGTTACGTCGCATTTGCCGCAGATATGTACGGCAAAGGCATTACTACCAATGATCCCAACGAAGCCGGGAAATTAGCGGGAGCGTTTTACAAGAATCGGAATCTGGCGCGTTCGCGCGCCGGGGCCGGTCTTGCGGTACTCAAGCAACAGCCGGAGGTGAACGCCAACAAAATCGCCGTCATCGGCTATTGCTTCGGCGGTACCGCTGCTCTGGAACTGGCCCGCGGCGGGGCCGACATCCTCGGCGTAGTCAGCTTTCACGGAGGACTCGATTTTGAAAATGACGCCGACAACAAAAACATCAAAGCCAAGCTGCTGATTTGCACCGGCGCGGAAGACCCGATGGTCACCGCTGACAAAGTGAACAAATTCCAGGAGGCCCTTCGCAAGGCCGATGTCGATTTCCAGATCAACACCTACTGCAAGGCGAAACACGCCTTCACCAACCCGGAGGCAGATTCCCACAACATCCCCGGCATCTCATACAACGCCCAGGCCGATGAGCGATCGTGGCAAGCAATGAAGGATTTCTTCGCGGAGATATTCAAATAGCTGCCAGATTCGCGCCTCAGCTAGCGTCTGATAACCAAGTGCTTAGTTCCTCCGTGCTCATCGTCTGTGCATACATTTGTCAATTCTTGCGGCTGGGTAGGTTCGCTAACGATTGCAAGCGTTCAAAATGTCGAAAATGGTTTGCCGATATGCGTTCTTTTTCTTGCTAGTCAGTCTCCTCTAAATTATAATCGAACGATCAATTCTCGTGATGCAGGCGGAGGTTTTTATGCAGCGTCGGACATTAGCGAGGAATCGCGCTTTCACGTTGGTGGAGCTTTTGGTGGTGATCGGGATCATCGCCATCTTGATCGCCATATTGCTTCCAGCACTCAGCAGGGCACGCCGTCAGGCTTCCGCGACAAAGTGCCTGTCGAATGAGCGGCAACTTGCCATGGCCGTGATTATGTATACCAATGACAATCACGACTGGTTGCCGTACACGGGTTGGGGGGATATCCCCGGCGGCAACAACGGAAACAGTCAACAGACGACCACATCCGATGGCGGCAATAACATGTGGTCAGCGGACTGGCTTTGGGATGCCAAACAGGCGATTAATACAAACAACACTCCGAACACTATCGATCCATCCGCGGTGTCAACAGGAGCACTTTGGCTATACCTGAATGGGAAATATGAGGTGTATCGCTGCCCGCTGGATACGGATTTTCCAAAACTGGCAAGCCCGCCCAGCTCCTTTTCGTGTTCCAGTTACGTAATGAATGCCTGGATGTCCAACGAGTGGTACGACGATCCCACCTCGGGGTCTCACAAAGTCTACTTGATCCACAAGGTGACGGAGTTTCGTTCCTGGCAAGCGCTATTCTGGGAAGGCGCTCAAAGCCAATCCTCGGGCACCAATCAGGATCCCAGCAATAAACCCAATGACACGCCTACCGTATCCATGAATCGCCATGGTACCGTGGCACAGGTCGGACCGACCGGTTCCGTTCTCCTTTCGGGTGGAGCGGTCTGCATAACCTTTCTCGACTCACATGGTGAGATCTGGGACTGCTCAAAATGGCAAGCTGCTATGGACCAGCCAGGCCTGCCAAGTGGGACCTCCCCGCTCTGGGCGGGGCCCAACGAGGTCAACTGTCCTGCGAATGGAGGCTGGGATACCATCATCAATCACGCCTCGCGTATGGCTCAAATCAATGGCGGCCCCGGCTACGTCCAATTCAACTGAGGATTGTCGATCGCTTGCAAACGCCCCGATCTCATCGTCGTGCCCGTCTTCGCGGCTTCCATCGCCGTCCGCACAGCATCAGGCCACCCATCGCCACGCCGAGCAATCCAACCGTCGGCTCCGGCACGCTTGATGTAAACAGCAGCAACTGCGGCGACAGGCTCGAACCATCGGTCACCAGGCTCACCACGTCACCGTCGTTGGCTTCACCGGCGTATTGCTGTTCGCGGACCAGAACAAACGACATCTCGCTGCCGGCGAATTCGTCGAGAAAAGGCGTCACATCCATCATTTCCGTCGATTGAGTGGAAGTGAATGACAGATGCCCGACGGGAAAGGCATCGCTGCCGACATTGGTCATGAGCGGAGCGTTAGAAGTCAGGTCCGGGGCATTTTTCCAATCGAGGGTTTTTGGATCCCAGGTGTTGTTGAGAATCCCGTACACCTCAATCACGGAGGTGTTGGAATTGGCGGTGTTGCCGCCGGTGACTTCGAGGATGGCGCGGGAAACATCGGGCAGGTTCTGCCCGGCCAAATTGAATTGCAAATAGGTGGCGTAATTGTTGCCGTTGCTGGCGGTGGACCGGGCGACCTGCGAAGTGGAAGCGCCGAAAAAATTGGTCGTGACGCTGGAGGAACTCGATGGGTTGTATTGCACTTGGCCTGTGGCAGTGGCGGTCAGCGATACCTGACGCTGCGGAGTCCCCTGTGGAATGGTCAGCAGATCGACACTGTCGGCGGGCTGTGTGATTGTCAGTTGGCCATTGGAGGGAACCGTGAAAATGTTGGCTACTTCGCCGTCATAGCGGGAGCTGACTTGTTCCACCGTCACCAATGCGCCGGTGGGAATATTCCAGCCGCTGAGGTTGAGCGTGAAGCTGTTGGAGCTGGAGGCGGTGTTGGTGGCAAAGGCGTAGTAGGTGCTCGTGGAGGAATCAAAATCGGCGGCCATGGTGAATGTGCTGCCGGTCTGGGCAACCGACGTGGAGACTCGTGTCCGCGCGCCTTGGAAGGCCTTGGTGAAAAGCCGATACACCTCTGCCGCCGGGGTGGAGCCGGTGATGTTGTCGGTGCCACCTGAATCCAGATAGTAAAACCCCGTCGGCTGCGGAATCGTGCCTTGGGAAGAACTGTTGTACGGAGTCTGGCTGAACTTAAAGGCGTACATTCCTTCGACGTTAGCGCTGGTGGCGCCGATCAGATCAGCCCCGATGCCGGCGTAAATCTTCGGCTCGGTCAATGAGTCGCCGTTGCTCGCGAACGTGGCAGTGGTTTCGTAATTAAACTCCGTGATGATCACCGGCATGCTGTTGCCCGAGGCGTTGTTCAGCGGAACATTCGTTTGGACATACTGCACATTGGTGGCAAATGTACTGGGATTGGCCGAATACAGGTGAAAATCGTAAGTATCGAAAAGATCGTAATTGGTCGGCGTACCCTCGTAACTGGTCCGATTGCCCGCCAGCAGCGGCTTGCCCCAGGTGTTGAACGTTGACGAGCCTGAACCGGCGCTGGTCGGCCCGGCCACCGAAGCCACTAGATTTTTTCCATACATCAAGTCGACATCGGCAATCGCGCTGTGAATCGCATCGCTGGCCAATTGCAGCCGCACCAGCAGATCAGCCGGTGTCTCGCCCGAACTATCGTCCGGCTCATTGTAAATCTGAAACTGCGCGACGTTAAAATTCTTCGCCTCGTAAAAGGCCTGTGCGTAAAACTCCTGCCACTCCGTCCACTTGCCCTGCCAGTCAGTCACTTCATTGGCATCGGTATATGAAATCTCCTCGATCACGAGGATGTTTCGCTGATTGAGTTGGCCGAGTGCATAATTCAGCACTTCCTGATTGCTGCCGACCTTTTCATTGGCGGCGAAGTCGGTGTCGAGCGTGTTCCAGTTGATGTAAGTGGAACTGGTCGGATCAGACCGCAGGGCGGCCTTTTCGGCATCGAACTGGCTTTGTGTCGTAATCGACGGCGGCGAAGAAACGGCAGCCGGATAATTCCCCGGCGACGACCAGATGCGAAAAGCATTGGCGTTGGAATAATCAACCCAGGCGGAGGTGTTGGTGTTTGAAACGTAATCGCCCTGGCTGAAACCAAGGTACATCGGCGTCGTGCCGAGCACGGCGTTGGAAACCGTCACCGTCGTTTGCGCACGAACGATCGATCCAAGGGCCGCGGCAAATCCGATCACGAAAAACAAAAACTTTGGCATTGCCGCTCGTTCCGATCTAAAAATTCATGCCCCAATTTTCATCGTCGTCCCCGTCTTAGCGGCTTCCATCGCCGTGAGAATCACATCCAGCGAGCGGTATCCTTCCATACCGTCAATCGCCGGCGGTGTTTTGTTGGCGATCGATTGGGTGAACGCATCGATAATCCCGCTGGCCACTTGCTTGGTATTGGTCGACATCTCGCCAACCTTGTGCAGCTCGCGCTCACCGTTGCGATAATCGACAATCACGCCGTACTGCGGATCAGTGCCGAGCGACAGCACCCCCTTTTGGCAGTAAATCACCGTGTAATTCTCTTCCGGGCCATAATTGGTCCAGCTCAAAATCATCGAGCCGATCACGCCCTTGTCGGTTTTCAACGTCAACAGGGCATTGTCGTCCAGATCGATCAGTTTTCCCTCATCATCACGCTTATCCAATGTGGAAACGAATCCCGACACTTCCACAAACTCCTGCCCCAGCAGCCAGCGCAGGAGATCGGCTTTGTGGACACCCAGATCGCCGGTGACGCCCATGAACGCCTGGCCCTTTTTGAAAAACCAGCTCTTGCCCGCATCAACGCTCCAACCTTCGGGCCCCGGATGTTTGAACGCCGTGCGAAACGCCAGCACATTGCCGAGATCGCCGCTCTGCAGAATTTTTTTCGCCTTCACGTGCGGCGGCATCAACCGCTGATTGAGCCCGATCATGAGAAACTTGCCGTGCTTTTTCGAGGCTTCAAGCATTGCCTTGGCATCTTCCCGTGTGGTGGCCATCGGCTTTTCACACAGCACATGCTTCCCCGCCGCCAGGGCTTCGATGCTTTGCTGCGCGTGCAAACTGTTCGGCCCCGCCACGATCACCGCGTCGATATCCTTATCCGCCAGCATCTTCGTGTAATCGGTGTAACCCTTAGCCCCATATTTCGCCGCCAGTTCCTCGGCCCGCCCCGCCACCGGATCAGCCAAGGCCACCAATTTTGACTGCGGATTAGCCACACATTCCGGAATATGCCGCCGCTGCGCAATCGCTCCGCAACCGATGATGCCGTATCGAACCGCCATACTTGGTCCTTTCGTATTAGAGGTTAGAGGTCGGAGTTTAGAGGTCAGAATCAAAAACAAAAAGAGCCGCGCACGAAGTAAGCGGTCGGCAGCTCCATCATCCGGCCAAACCGTCGCAGCTATCGACAATCCCTTCTTCCTGACCTCTGACCTCCAACCTCTCCCTACACCAAATCACACGCATCCGCCGGCATCCAATGCCGCTCCTTGCCGATCCATTTCACGTTGCAGCCGATTGGATTGGTCACCGGCACTTTCACCGCCCGCCCGGCCAGCAGATCATCCACCGCATCCCGCAGTTCGTGCGTTGTTTCCTTCCCCGGATTCCGCGGATTGTCATCCATCCGGCCGGTGTAGCGCAGCTTCCGATCCGCATCGAACAAATAAAAATGCGGCGTCCGCAATGCCCCGTACTTTAACGCCACTTCCTGGCTGTCATCCCGCAGATACGGGAACTGAAAATGCTTCTCCGCCGCCCGCTGTTTCATGTGTTCCAGCGAATCGGTCGGATGCCCCTGCGTTTCATTGGAATTGATCGCGACGAATCCAACGCCCTTCGCAGCATAATCAGCGACGAATTTGTTAATCCGCTCTTCGCTGCCAATGACGTAGGGGCAATGGTTGCAACTCCAAGCCACCACCAGCAGCTTGGAGCCTTTGAAGTTGGCCAATGAATAATTCTTGCCGTCGACGCCGGGCAGATTGAAATCGGGAGCCGATTGATTGAGTTGTAGCGTGAATGCCATGATTTTTCCTCTCTGGGTTAAGCGGCCTTATCCTATCACGTTGTCGGCAACCTCAAAATCAGGTTTCGCCATTTCTGTTGGCAGCATAATATGTTTGGTGATGAAATCATTGTTTATAGCCTTTTGTATCGCCGCCACTGGTTTGCAGGCACAAACCGCCCCTCCCTCGATCAATCTCCGCCAAACCATCATTGTGGACGTGGTCAAGAAAACCAAAGACGCCGTGGTTTACGTCTCGACGACCAAAATCGTCGCCCGGCGGGTCAGCCCGTTCGGGAACAACGATCCGTTCTGGCAGGAATTCGGCCAGGTCATGCGCGTGCCGGCCAATTCGCTGGGCAGCGGATTTATCGTGCATCCAGACGGTTACGTCATCACCAACAATCACGTGATCGACCGTGCCCGTGAAATCAACATCGAGCTGGCCAACGGTCACAAATATCCCGCGGAGCTGATCAGCACCGATCCGCAAGCCGACCTGGCCGTGCTGAAAATTTCCACGGACAAGGCGACGGCTTTCCCCACCATCGAACTCGGCGAATCATCGGACCTAATGATCGGCGAACCCGCCATCGCCGTCGGCAATCCGCTCGGTTACAGCCACAGCGTCAGCACCGGCATTGTGTCGGCCGTGCATCGTGATTTGAAAGATGATCAGGGAAAAGTGATGCTTTCCGATTTGATCCAAACCGATGCGGCGATCAACCCCGGCAACTCCGGCGGGCCGCTGCTGAACGCTTATGGACAGGTGATCGGCATCAACACCGCCATCCGCTCCGACGCGCAAAACATCGGCTTTGCCATCCCCGTCAATCGGCTGCGCGATTTGATTCCTGAATTGATGAGCCCCGCCCAGGTGAACCGCGTGGATATTCCGCTGAAACTCAAGGAAGAACGCACCATCACCCCGCCCGCCACGGTGCATATCACGGTGCATGAAGTCGATGCGAGCGGCAAGCTCGGAGCGATTGTCCAGGCAATCAATGGCGCCCCGGTGCATAGCGAGATCGAAGCGTATGACATGTTGCTCAAAGTTCACGCCGGCGACAAGCTGCTAATTACAACCGATCAATCGGCCAAGCAGGAACTCACCGCCAAGGCGATGCCGCTGCCGGATACGATCGTGCAGACCAAAAAGAAACTTGGCATCGTCGTCGAGGCCCTCACGCCGCTATCGGCACAAAAATACGGCCTATCCAGCGAGGATGGTTTGTTTGTCACGGATGTTGCCAAGGGAAGCATCGCCGACAAAGCGGGGCTGCGGGCCGGGGATGTCATCGTGCAGCTTGGCCAGTATCGGGTGAACACTCTGGAAGATTTTGCCAAGCTCTTGCCCCGGCTCCCGGTCAACGGCCAGGTGCGCATCGGCGTGATCCGCGACGATCAAGTCGACTTCGGCATTATGGAATTCAAAGGCGACGCCACTCCGTGATCCCCATGCGCATCGTCCTGGCTCCCGACAAATTCAAGGGTTGCTTATCCGCCGCCGAAGTTTGCGCGGCGATGACCATCGGGTTGCGTGCTGCTGATCCGCAGGTGCAAATCGACGAGTGTCCCATGGCCGACGGCGGCGAAGGAACCGTCGCCGCTATGTTGGCCGCTTGCGGCGGGAAACTGCTGAGCCGCACAGTCACCGGGCCATTGCCGGAAATGAAAGTGGACGCGCAATTCGCCATGCTTGCCGATGGTCAAACTGCGGTGATCGAAATGTCCGCCGCCAGCGGTTTGGCATTGCTGCCGTTGCAGGATCGAAATCCGCTTTTCACCACCACCTTCGGCACCGGCGAATTGCTCAACGCCGCCATCGACGCCGGCGCAAAGCAGATCATCCTCGGCATCGGCGGCAGCGCGACTATCGACGCTGGCATAGGCTGCGCCCAAGCCACCGGCCACACCATCATTCTCGAAGACGGCGAAACCGTCAGTCCCACCGAGCCGCTGGTGGGAGCCGATGTCGCCAGGGTCATCATGGTCAAGCGCCATCGCGGCGAAAAAACTGATGGCATCCGTATCACCGTCGCCTGCGATGTAAACAATCCCCTCTACGGTCCCCACGGCGCAGCCGCCATCTTCGGCCCGCAAAAAGGCGCGACCCCCAGCCAAGTCCAGCAACTCGACGCCACCCTCGCCAAACTCGCCGAGCGCACCGGCCACGCCGACTTAGCCAACCACCCCGGAGCCGGCGCCGCCGGTGGCTTAGGTTTCGGCATGATGGCCTTTTTCGGCGCGACCCTGCAGCGTGGTGCTGAATTGATGATCGAAACCACCAAACTTCGTGAAAGATTGACGGGCGCCGATCTATGCATCACCGGCGAAGGCCGCCTGGACGATTCCACCGCCCACGGCAAAACCATCGCCGCCGTCGCCAAATTGTGTCAGGAGTTGAATGTACCCTGCATCGCCATCGCAGGAGAAGTCGCCGCCAATTCGATTCCCGGGCTTTTGGCAGCTTTCTCAATCAAAGGTGATGCCATGTCGCTCGAAGAATCGTGCGCCAGCGCTAAGACACTGATCGCGGACACCGCCACAAAGATATTTGGCAGATTCATCGCCCCTCGTAGGGACCATTGATTGCGCATCAGGAGAAAATCGACTGGTTTGCTTGGTGGCGCATCCATCGCAATGGAAACAGTGCCGGAACGCTGCGCTTGAAGTTGGCATATGCTTCGCCGAACTCGCCGGTGAGAAGGGTTTCTTCTTGGCGGAACTTAAAGACGAACGAAACGGTGACGATCGCAACCCCCAGAAAAGCATCGATGCGAGCGGCCGATACCGCGCTGCCAATGAATGCGACGATGAAACCCGTGTAAATCGGGTGCCGGACCAAGGCGTAGGGTCCGCTTCGGATGAGTTCGTGGCCGTGCTTGAGCGTGACATAGCCATCCCAGTTGCGGCCGATTGTGAATCGCGCCCAGAAGGCAACGCCGGCGCACGCGATGAATGTTCCGAGCCATGCGATCGAGTTGTTCTCATACAGGCGGTAATCCAGCGGGCCGAAATTTCGTTTGGCGAAGATGAGAAATAAGCCCAGGTAAAAAGGGATGCCATGCTGCACATGTTGCAGCCAGTTTACGCGCTGCTTGGTTTTGTGCGTGAAGGGCGCGCTGGCGAACCAGTACACCAATAACACGATCCAAATCCAAAAGTCGATCAAAAGGGGAGTGATTGGGCGCATGAAGGCACTATCTTATAACCATTATCCCGATAATTCCTGATATAATCGCGGCCCTTGACGGGAGCTTATGCGGTTTCGATTCGCCTTGGCGCTGATCGTTGTGGTTTCGCCGCACATGTGGGCCGCCCCAACGACGGGCCCTGCTGCCGCGGCGCCCTGGCTCTTGCGTGTCGAGCGCGACATTGCGGCCCTGCCGGCGCAAACGCCCCAGGAGATGGCCGTCTTCCAGCCCGGTAGTTTTGCGTTATGGCTCTACCAGGTTGCCCCAACACCGCAGCGGCGAGAGAGCGCGATGCGATACCTCGACGCGGCCTGCCGGACGGAAATCGACAAACGCCAATCCGATGAACAAGTGAGGTCGGCGTACATTGCCGACGCTTACTTTCACGCCATGCTGAATGACCCGGACGTTGCCAAACAACTTCTTAAAAAAGCCGAGGCTCCTACAGGCACTCGGCCGACCACCGATCAAAACGTGAGCTGGGGCGTAAACTTCATGCAAAGTCAGATGCAGGGAGCGGCTCTACTGCGGTTGAAGGATGAAGCGGGATTTGAACGCCTGAATATGGACGAGATTCAGTCCGATTTGGTTGCCAGCGACTTGGCCCGCTGGGGCTTCAAGGAGGAAGCGGACAAGGCGTATGGGTGGGCCGCGCGACAACGGAGCTTCGCAGCCACAGCGCCAAGCCAATCCCCTTTTCATGATCCGCAGGTAGAGCAACTCGATCTTGTCAGGGCATACATCCATTCGGGCGAGTTGACAAAAGCCTCCGCCGAAGCGGCAAGGCTGCGGGAAATGGACCGTAAGGCCGACACCGTTTGGTCGGGCAGCGCCTATGTCGATCTCGCCAAGGCGTTTGCCAAAGCCAGCGACCATGATCGATATATTGCTACACGGGATGCGTTTGTCTCGTTGGGTGGAAAATCGTACCGGCAAGACGAGCAGGACATGCTCGGCGTCTGCGTCCACGCGCACGACCCCACCGGCTTCAACGCGATCGCGGACATTTATTGCGAGCAGCTTGAACCCCTGGCGCGGGGCGGGCCGCGCGATCAGTTGGATTATGCCAACGAAATGGCTCGCTTGGCGCCACTGTTCTATCGCATGGGCCATGCCGATAAATGCCGCTGGGCAATTGGCAACGCCGAACGCGCGATGCAACGGCTGGAGAGAGATGCGCAAGCCACGGATATCAAGCCAGCTGAGCGGGCACAAGCTTATGTGTGGATCGCCTGCGCTTGGGCCACCGTCGACGATACGGCCGGTGTGGCCAGGAATAAGGCGGCGGCTCTGCGCAGCGCCAAGCTCGGTGATATGGAGTGGGATAACATGTGGGATGATGTCGTGGACGCCTATGCGGACAATGGCCATTTCGCAGACGCTAAGGCGGCGATCCGGGACGTGCACGCGGACACCTACGGCATATTGCGTGCGAACATCGCCAATCGTCAGGGCCAGTTTGGGTGGTTTTCAGCGGCTTGGCAAACCGTGGCCGCGATCCCCGATGCAAAGCGTCCGATAACGATCTACAACCTTGTTGTTCAAGAGGTTCAGGCGGGCCAACTCGACGGCCTTGCACCGCGGATCGATGCGCTGGCGTCAGCCTACGATCGCGCAGCCGCCGATCTCGCCGCCTCGGCCACGTTGCTCGGACGTCAATCCGTCGGCAATCTGGAAACGTTCTTGTCAAAAGACTGGTGATTCTCGAGAGAATCTACAGCGGCCATTGTCGCGCGGACCGGTTGATTTATAGACCCTTGCTTACGCCGTCTGATCCACCAATTCCGCTTCCTTCACCGCCGGGCCTTTTTCAAAAGTGAAATCGTGCTTGGCCTTATCGACGCCGACATGGATGGTGTCGCCTTCGGCGTAATCGCCGTGGAGGATTTTTGAGGCCAGCGGATTTTCCAGACGCTGCTGAATCACACGCTTGAGCGGCCGAGCGCCGAATTGCGGATCATAACCCTCATCGGCAAGCAACTTCTTGGCGGCGGGGGCGAGAACGAGTTTCAAGCCACGGGTCGCCAGGCGTTTCCGTAGGTGCTGCAATTGCACATCGACGATCCCGGTAATCTGCTCCTTGCTCAGGGAATGGAACAGAATCGTCTCATCAATGCGGTTGAGAAATTCGGGGCGGAAATGGTCTTTCAGAAGACCTTTCACTTTGGCTTCGACCTCCCATTGCGGCGTGTTTTCGGAGGCCATCTTCTGAATCTCGTGCGAGCCGATGTTGCTGGTCATAACGATAACCGTGTTCTTGAAATTCACGGTGCGGCCCTGCCCGTCGGTGAGGCGGCCGTCATCCAGCACTTGCAGCAGCACGTTAAACACATCGCGGTGGGCTTTTTCGATTTCGTCGAACAATATCACGCTGTACGGCTTGCGGCGCACGGCTTCGGTCAGGCGGCCGCCCTCTTCGTAGCCGACATATCCGGGCGGCGCGCCGATCAGACGGGCGACCGAATGCTGCTCCATGAATTCGCTCATGTCGATACGGACCATAGCGTTTTCATCATCGAACAAAAACTCGGCCAGGGCTTTGCAAAGCTCGGTCTTGCCGACACCGGTGGGGCCGAGGAAGAGAAACGAACCGATGGGGCGATGCGGGTCACCCAAGCCGGCGCGGTTTCTCCGTACGGCATCGCTGACAGCGCGCACCGCCGCATCCTGGCCGATCACACGGTGGCCGAGGCGATCCTCCATTTTTAAGAGTTTTTCCCGTTCACCTTCGAGCATCCGTGTCACCGGAACGCCGGTCCAGCGCGACACCACCGAGGCAATTTCATCCGGCGTTACTTCATCTTTCACCATCGCATCGCCCTTGGCTTGCAGCTCGCGCAGTTTCTGATTGGCTGCTTCGATCTGCGTGCGGATATCACGCAGCTCGCCGTACTGGATCCGGGCGGCGACTTCCCAATTCCCCTGCCGCTGCGCTTGCTCCAGTTCGACTTGCTTCTGATCCAACTGCTCCTGGAGCGTTTTGATGGCGTTCATCGCCCCTTTTTCATTTTCCCAGCGGGCGGTCAGGGCCGTGTCCTTTTCCCGCAGCTCCGAGAGTTCCTTTTCCGACTTGGCCAATTGCGCCTTGCTTGCCTTGTCTTTTTCACGACGAAGGGCCTCGATTTCAATTTGCAGTTGCATCACCCGGCGGCGGATCTGATCCAGTTCCTGCGGCATCGAATCGTTCTCAATCCGCAAACGGCTGGCGGCTTCGTCAATCAGATCGATCGCCTTATCCGGCAAGAAGCGGTCTTGAATATATCGATCGGAAAGCACGGCGGCGGAGACGATCGCACCATCGGTGATGCGCACGCCATGATGCGATTCATAACGCTGCTTCAATCCACGGAGAATAGCGATGGTATCTTCCACGCTCGGCTCGCCGACGAGAACCGGCTGGAAGCGTCGCTCCAGGGCGGCGTCTTTTTCAATATGCTTTTTGTATTCATCCAATGTGGTCGCCCCGATGGTGCGAAGTTCGCCGCGCGCCAAAGCGGGTTTCAATAGATTGCCGGCATCCATAGATCCTTCCGCTTTGCCGGCTCCGACGACGGTGTGCAGTTCATCGATGAACAGGATGATCTTGCCGTCGCTCTGCGTAACTTCCTTGATGACCGCCTTCAGACGATCTTCAAATTCGCCGCGAAATTTGGCGCCGGCGATCAGGGCTCCCATATCCAGTGCGATGATGCGCTTCCCCGCCAATACCGCTGGAACATCCCCGTTGAGCATGCGGATGGCCAAACCTTCGACGATGGCGGTTTTGCCGACGCCGGGTTCGCCGATCAGCACGGGATTATTTTTGGTCCGGCGGGCCAGCACCTGCATGGTGCGGCGGATTTCTTCATCCCGGCCGATGACCGGATCGAGCTTTCCCTGCTGCGCCATCTGCACCAGATCGCGGCCATATTTCTGCAACGCCTGGTACTTGGCTTCGGGATCTTGATCGGTGACGCGCTGGCCGCCGCGAACATCTTTTAGAGCATTCAGGATCGCATCGTGGCTCACGCCGTTTTGCGACAGGATTTCCTTGGCTTCGCTTTTCACGTCGGCCAAGGCGAGAAGCAGATGCTCCGTCGAGACGTATTCATCCTTGAGCCGATCGGCTTCCTTTTGAGCGCGGGCCAACACATCCTGCGTGCCGCGGGAAATGCCGAGCTGCGTGCCGGTTGCCTTAGGGAGCCGCTGCAATTGGGCATCGGTCGAACTCTCGATCTGCCCGACATTAGCACCCAGTTTCTGCAAAATAGGTTGCACAACGCCCCCCTCTTCTCGTAGCAGGGCGGACAAAAGATGCAGCGGCAGAAACTCGCTGTGATCGTGCTGCTGAGCCAATTCTTGGGCCCGCACCATCGCTTCTTGTGCTTTGATAGTTAGTTTGTCCAATCGCATCGGCTGACTCCATTGCAAAACAGAAATGCCCCTCCTCGTTATGGCAAAGCTGGTGCCATTACAGAAGAGGAAAAAAGGCCATTTTTGCGGGGATTATTGAGGGAAAAGCAGCCGTTTTGGCAGTCTATGCTGGTTTCTTGGCCGCCGGCTTCAGGTGGGGGTGGTGTGCGGTCGGGCTATGTTGGAAAACCAAGCCGCAGAGGGCAGGGAAGAGCACCGCCAGGGGAAGGATGTATTGTTTGGCGGACATCAGCGAAGCCAGTTTCGGGGCGAATTCCGGGTACTTAAACAGCAGCGCGAGCACACCGATCACGATCATCGCCGCCCCTTGCAGGCTGGTGAACATGATGACGCAGCCACGGAATAGCACGAAGCTGAGGAGGCCGAACGTCGCCGCTCCACACGCGGCGCCGGCCCAGGCGAATTCGGGATTCTGGTTGGCAACATGCCACGCGCTGGCTCCGACCATGGCTCCGATCAAAGCCCCCATGATGGCCACGGCATGTTTCATCAGCGGCCAGGAAAGAGCCGCGGCGATAAACGCTCCCACCACTGCGCCGACCGGAGCATTGCCGCCCCGATCCCCGATCCATGCCCCCGCCACGGCACCCAGCAATGCAGCGTTGGCCATCACCAGTATTTTGAAAATATTGATTCCAAACAGCAGAAAAATGACGCCGAGGATGACGAATAGCGCTGCCTCGGCTGGACCCATTTTGTAGCAGAGGGTCAAGAGATCGCCCTGGGCGGGCCAACGGTGCAGCATCTGGATCTGGTCCAGCAGTGCGCCGGGGTCAAAGTGCTGAATCGAACTGGGAAGGGTCGTCGGAATCTTCATCGGCGGTGCTGCGGTTAGTAGGTTTCCATCGGCATCGGCTTGGCTTGCTGCTTAGGCTTTTTGCCCGGGGCGATACGCCATTGCACGAGCGCGCCGAACGCCACCATGCCCAATAATGTGACACTCTGTGAAAGCGTGTTGGCCGGTATCATGCCGATCCATTCCGGGCGTTGCAGATTCACCACGCACAGCCCGAACCCGACGATCAGCGAAACGCCCACCAGGCTGTAGAGAATGACCGCTGCGATGCGGCTCCACACCAGTGCGGTAATTAACCCGATAAACGCCCCCACTCCACTGGCCGCGGGCATGACATGCTGCACTTGGGATGGAAGATTCCGCCAGACGCTGAGCAAATAATCTTTAGGCTGCGTATGCCAGTTGATTGTCGGCCAGGACCAGAAAATGTCGCCATTGCAAAAAACCCATGTGAGCACGGCCGCCCAGCCAGCCAGCACGATGCCCAAACCGACGCCGACCCAAAAGCGATGAATGAAAAACCCGGATGCTCCGAGAAGAATTGCTAAACCGAGCGCCGGAGCCCAATCATCAACTGGAAGATTAAACCAGTGGGGAATTAACAGTCCAATCCAGCCCCCTGCGGATACCAATAGCAACGTAATGAGCGACCGGCTGAAGCGTGCCCCCACCAACCACAAACCGACGCCGGCAATCGCCCCCACGATCGAAAGCACCAGCGCCAGTGTTCCGAGTTCCTTTGGCAATAGCGGCAACAGTTCTTGAACCATGGTCCGAACCTCTTGGCTGATTATCGGTCCGCGGCTGGAGTTGGCTTGCGTCAAATGCTTGGGAGCGATCAGAGCCCGAAGATTTGACATTGAATTCGGGTTATCGGTCGTTTGACGCCGCCAGATCCCCTCGCTAGAACGCCGGTCATGGCTCGCTCAAACGCTGCGCTCTGCGTCCCGGCCTTAGCGGCGGTTCAAGCCAGTATCGCGCGAAACATCGTGCGGGATCGCGAATCGGTCGGCATGACCCAACGCGAGCTAGCTAAAGCAGCGGGGATTCGCGCGGAAGTGCTAAACCGCGCAGAGCGCGGCGTCGTGGTGCCGAGCCTTCGCACTATTACCAAAATTGAAAACGCGCTGTTTAAGGCCGGCCTGAAACGGAAAACGCTACGTTGAGCTTCGGTCAACGATCCAATGCGAGCATCGGCAGAGTGGTTTGACGCTCCCCGCACCGCTCGATACAAACGCCAACATGTCCACGGCGGATTCGGCTGATAATCCCCAAAATCCTGACCCGCAGGCTTTAGAATCGCTGCGCCGGCAGATTGATGCGCTGGATGAGAAGATCGTCAACCTGCTCAACGAGCGGGCCAAGGTGGTCGTTGAGATCGGCCATATTAAGCAGCTCGGCAATTTCCCGATCTATGCTCCCGATCGGGAAAAGGCGGTCTTGGACAAAGTGCGGCGGCTCAACCACGGACCGCTGCAGGATCGCTGTCTGGAAGCGATGTACCGGGAATTGATGAGCGGTTCATTCGCTTTGGAAAAACCGCTGCGAATCGGATTTCTGGGACCCAAAGGGTCTTTTTCGCACCTGGCCTCGATCCGCAAATTCGGCAGCAGTGTCGAGCATGTGTCTTTGACGGATATCGCGATGGTGTTTCAGGAAGTGGTGCGCGGCCACGTCGATTACGGTCTGGTCCCCGTCGAAAACAGCATCGGCGGCGGCATCGTGGATACGCTGGACGCATTCCTGCAAAGCTCGGCGAAAATCTGCGCTGAAGTGCTAATCACCATCCATCACAATTTGCTGGCAAAAGAACCCTGGGAAAGTGTCAAGCGGATTTATTCCAAGCCGGAGGTGTTCAGCCAGTGCCGCAGTTGGCTGAGCGCGATGGCCAAGGATTTGGATGTGCAAGCCGCCGCCAGCAGCAGCCGCGCCGCGGAATTGGCCGCACAGGAATCGGGATCGGCCGCGATTGGTTCGGCTTTGGCGGGCGAACTGTACGGCCTGCACGTTTTGTTTGAGAACATTGAAGACAATCCGGACAATGTCACGCGCTTTTTCGTCATCAGCCGGGAGGCGGCCAAAAAAAGCGGTGAAGACAAAACCGCCATCATGTTCACCACCGCCCACAAGCCCGGCGCCCTGGCCGAAGTGCTGGATGTATTCAAGGAAAACGGCATCAATCTCACCGACATCGAAAAGCGGCCCAGCAAAAAGGTGAATTGGGAATATTACTTTTTCATCGACGCGACGGGCCACGTGGATGATATGAAAACCGCCGTCGAGCAAGCGCAGAAGCATTGCCTGCAATTGACGGTGCTAGGCAGTTACCCCCGAGCGCGCGAGGTATTGTAAAGCCGCGACCGTCGGTCGCGAGCCGCAACCTACGCCAGGGGAATCGACCCGCCATTGGTCGGGCTGCTCGGCGATGCCGGTCCCAGCGGTGACGCAACCGGCGGCGGCGAAGTCGGTGGCGTTTTGTTGGCATACGGATTATCCCGCTCCGGAATAATTACCGTCGGCGTGGTTTCGCCGCGGCGCATCACTTCGTAAGCGTTTTTGAATTCCCCGGTCAACTGATGCATCGAAAGGCCGCCGCTCGCCAGCACCAGCAGAATCAGATCGACAATCCACAGGACATCACGCACAACGATAAAAAGCACGGTGATTCCCTTTGGAGGAGTTCCAGGGGTAGTAGTGATATCAATGATTGCATTCAGTACCAAAATCACCAGCACGACTGCAAACGCCATGTAAAACTGCGGCTTGTGCTTGACCAGGTGCGGGTAAATCACGCAGACGAAAATAAATCCGACGATAGGAACGCTGATATCCATCCTGCTTAGGATATCACTGCGGGGGTGTATTGCGGAAGTAGATTTCAAATGACTTGTTGGCCCAACTCATAGGAGTGGACCATGCGCTCCGGACAACTTCCCGATTGAATCCTCCGATCTGCGGTTTTGGACGGCTTGGGTCATCCGTGGGAGCAATCAGCATGTCACAGGAAGTCGTGCTCGGTGAAGCCGGCATATTCAACGGAAACAGGAAAAGCCGTCTGCGGAATAAATCTACCGGCGGCATGGAGTAGGGCGCGGGCTCGGCCCACAAGCCAATCACATGGCCCCCATCCCTGGCCGCAATCGCCTGAGCCGCCCGGAGCCTTGTCGTGTCCCTGCAAAAGGCAGTGCCATACGCCGCCACGCCAATTCCGTAAAGCCAGATGAAGACCAATGCAAAAACGAACCAGCCCCTTGCCGTCAGTTTTTCAGACCTCACACCGCCCCATAAAGCCGTGGATAATACGATATCCGGATATATTGCAAAGCGGCCGTACTCCGCCGGCTTGCCGGTTCCCAGCAACAAGTATTGCATCAAAACAAATACGAATGGAGAGAACAGAAGCAGAAGCATGGTTTTTTTTCGCGCGGTCCGATCATCTTGGGCTCGCCAGTCCCTGGCTATGACAAATGGCAGGATGAGCACACCAACGGCAACGCCGGGCGTGATCCCTTCGATCAGCCACCGCACAGAGTTCAGCACGCCGCTAATTGAAAAGTGATACATCTCGGTCGAGTTGCCGAGATTCGACCGCAGCACCTCCCGGTTGTGCAGCAGATTGATCGCCACATACGGATTACCGATGACGTAGACTCCGATAGCAATCAGCGACGTAACGATGAGCATCTTCATACCGCCGCGTCGCCAGGCCATGACGGGTAAGACAGCCAGCGCAAATGCCATGTAAAGCACGGAGCCGAACGCCGCACCACACAATCCGCCGGCTAACCACGCATAGCGCCGATTTCCCGTTTCGATGTATTTGAACGCCGCGATAACCGCCAGCAACGTCAGCACCGCGGCCTGCAAATGCGGCTTGGCTTCGTGCGCCTGATTGATCACCACGGGCATGAAAATGTATGCGAGGGTGAGAATCGCGGCCGACCAGAGATTTCCGGTCATTCGCCGGCCGATCCAGAAAACCGCCCAGACGCCGACGAGCCCCCAGATTGCCGCCCAGCTTCGAGCGACAATATAAAATCGGCCGAACTGCTCCGGGTGATCGATGTAGTAAGCGATGTCCGGCGTCAATTTGAGATACCCGCAGAGGCCCGCCAGCTTCAGCATCCCCGCTACCGGATAAACAAACCATCCACCGTACTGATAAAAATGCGGATCAAAATCGAGCCGACCGGGCTTCATACGGCCGATCGCCATCAGCAAGGTGTTTTCATCCGGCTGTTCGCTATAAAGCCGATAGCGGCGAATGATTCGGGCCCGATCCGCGTCGGTTTCGTTGAGCGGCACCATTCCGCTTCGATCCAGCACATGCGTCGGCACATTCGCCCCGAGCCGCGCATCATCCGGCCGATCGCCCGCCAACTGCATGATTTTTTGCCCCGACCAGGGCGACACGTCGCCGAATAAAAATCGATCCGACGATCGACTCGGCAGCCCCCAATTGATGCCGGCAAAGAATACCAAAGCGGCAATCAGTAGGAGCCCAGCAAAAACACAGCGGCGGAGGCGGGCAGGCGACATGCCGGCAGATTCTACCCGGCGGCGGCCAACTCTTGTGAATCCGCCGTCGCATGGGAAACTGTCGAATCGTCTATGCCGGATATTGTTCTAACCACCCTCAACGCTCGGTACATCCATGCGTCGTTTGGGCTGCGCTATCTGATGGCCAATCTCGGACCGCTTTCCGATCGGGCGGCGATGTTGGAATTCGATTCTCAGCAGCGATCGGTGGAAGTGATCGAGGCGATCCTGGCATTGCAGCCGAAAATCGTCGGCATCGGCGTCTACATCTGGAACGCCGGCCCGTCGCTGCAATTGGTGGCGGAGATCAAGCGTGTTTGCCCGCAAATCATCGTCGTGATCGGCGGGCCGGAAGTCAGCTACGAAATCGACGAGCAGGAAATCTGCCGATTGGCGGACTATGTCATCACCGGCGAAGCGGATCGCGCATTCGCCAGGCTTTGCGAGCAACTGCTGACCGGCCGGCGACCGCTGATGAAAGTAATCGCCGCACCATTGCCGGAGTTTGAGGCGTCGGATGATCCGATCGTGCTGCCGTACCATTTGTACAACCAGGAAGATTTGGCCCACCGTGTCGTTTACGTCGAGGCATCGCGCGGCTGTCCGTTCAAATGCGAATTTTGCCTTTCCTCCCTGGATGTGCCGGTTCGCAACGTGCCATTGCAACGGTTTCTCGGCGAGATGCAAAATCTGCTCGATCGCGGCTGCCGGGTATTCAAATTCGTCGATCGAACATTCAATTTGAATCTGCACCTTGCCCGCTCGATTTTGGATTTCTTTTTCGATCGCTACGAGCCGGGACTCTTTTTGCACTTTGAAATGATCCCGGATCGGCTGCCGACGGCGCTGCGGCAAGCTATCAGCCGATTCCCGGCCGGCGCGCTGCAATTTGAAGTTGGGGTGCAGACATTTAATGAGGCGGTTTCCGCGCGCATCAGCCGGCGTCAGGATAATCAAAAGCTCGAAGAGAATTTGCGCTGGCTGCGGAACGGAACCGGGGTGCACGTTCACGCCGACTTAATAGTCGGCTTGCCGGGCGAAGATTTACAAAGTTTCGGAGCCGGTTTTGATCGGCTGCTAGGACTGCGGCCTCACGAAATACAAGTCGGCATGCTCAAACGGCTGCGCGGCACGCCGATCGTGCGGCATGATGAGGCGTTTAGCATGATCTACAGCCCGCAAGCCCCTTACGAAGTATTGCAAACCAGTGCGATGGATTTCACGACGGTGCAGCGTATGCGGCGATTTGGCCGGTATTGGGATTTATTCGGCAATAGCAGGAATTTCACGACCAGTTTGCCGATGCTCTGGCCAAACGCTTCGCCGTTCGAGCGGTTTTTGCGATTCGCGGATTGGCTGCACGAAAAATTGGGCCGGCAGCATGGCATCGCGCTGCAGATGCTGGCCGAGCAATTGCTGCGATTTGTGGTCGATGAATTGGATGGCGATGCGAGCAGCGTTGCCCAGGCAATCTGGCAGGATTATCAAGCGGTTGGTCGAAGCGATCGGCCGGCGTTTTTGCAGAAGATCATCGATCTGCCCATGCAGCCGCGCGCAAAACCGGTCGCAACCCTGAAGCGCCAAGCCCGGCACCTTGGGCACGCCATCAGCGCCGATCCACAAACGTGATTAATCCGTGACCCAATGCACCTGGGAATTTTCAAAAGCGGGATCGCCGGGCTTGGTCACCATGAAAGTGTGTCTGCTCTCGATCAGCCAGGGTGTTTGCCAGACCGTTGGGTCTTGATAATGGTCCATGAAATCACCTGAATCGGTGTCGAACGTCTGCCGCACCGAAACATCGGCGACAATTTTGTCGTCCTGCACGGATAGCACCTTGACCGAACCGGCCAAGCCGACACGTGTTCGAGCGGGTGCGGATTGCGAGCTGTACATGATCAGCACGCTGTTTTCGGGAGTCAGCCAATATTGGCCGGGCTTCACGGGCCCGTCGATAATCAGCACCACCGTGCGACCAAAGCTGGTGCCATAATCACCCCATTTTTTATGCTCGGAGATCATCAGCACGGTTTGTTTGAGTTGCGATGCGCTGCCGGTTACGGAGGCGGCTTCAAAGGGACTACCATTTAATTCGGCGGGCGAACCGTAATTCGGCGATTCAGCGATGGCGAGCTTCTTCTGCAATTCCCTCCAATCGGCGGCATAGGTGTCCACCCGCTTCTGCGCGATTCGCACTGATTCCTCGGCATCGGTCACCCGTTCGTCGGTGGCGGGGTACGTGACTTTCAACTCATCCAGATGAGCGTGCGCTTCCTGAAGCTCGCGCAAATCCTCGGCCATGGTGCGATCCATGTTGGCGATTTGATTGAGGGTAAGCCGATCGATCGCCGACCCCAAACTCGGATGGGTGGCGGCGGTCTTGGACAGGTTGGTTGTCGCCGCCACGAGAATCATCGGACCTTGGCTGCCGACGTCATTGGGCCGGGTGATCCCGATGTTGGAAACGGCCCGGTAGTCATATGATTGGCTATAACACCCGGCGACTGCGACCAAACCCAGCAAGCACCAGTGCATGCGCCTTTTGAAAAATAGCGACTTCATGATCTCCATTCAGCCCGCAAGGTTGTCAGTTGTCAATCGATGCCGCGGCAGCCGATCTATCCGTGAACCTTTGGTTGTCTGCTTCGCCCGGTTTCTTCCCTTTTTAACTGGATTGCCACCTTGAGCCGCGGCTGGGGACAAGTTACTATCCGCCAGCTTTCCTATCTTACAATGAGTCTTTCAAAACGCTGGATCATCACCGAGACAACTCCCTCCGCTGAGGATTTGGCTGCGCAACTTAAGTTTTCACCGTTACTTGCACAAATTCTGATTAATCGGGGTTTCAACTCCGCAAACGATTGTGCAACTTTCCTGCATCCGCGGTTGACGCATCTGCATGAGCCGTTTGCGATCGCCAATCTCCGCCGGGCCGCCGAACGCATTGCCAAGGCCATCCGTGATGGACAACGGATTGTGATTTACGGCGATTACGATGTTGACGGCATCACCGCCACGGCGATTCTCTGGCACGCCATTACCCTGCTCGGCGGGCTGGTCGACTTTTATGTGCCGCACCGTATCGACGAAGGATATGGCCTGAGCGAACAGGCGATCACCCAAGTCTGCGACACCGGAGCACAACTCATCATCTCCGTTGATTGCGGTATCACGGCGCTGGGACCGGCGCTGATTGCCGGATCACGCGGCGTGGATCTGATCATCACGGATCATCACGAATGGAAAGAATCACCCGACGGCACCGCACCGCTGTTGCCGGAATGTTATACGGTGGTGCATCCCCGGCTTTGCCACGACGAACCGGCATATCCCAATGAAAATCTGTGCGGAGCCGGCGTGGCATTTAAGCTCGCCTGGGGATTGGGTTTGGTAATGAGCGGGGCCAACCGAGTCAGCGATTCATTCCGTGAATTTCTCGTCGAAGCCACCGCATTGGCGGCGCTTGGAACCATCGCCGATGTCGTGCCGCTGGTTGGAGAGAACCGCACGCTGGTTTACTTCGGCCTCGGCGGATTGAAGCAAACCAAACTCCGCGGCCTGAAGGCTTTGATCGACTCCGCCGGTCTCGGTGGACAGGATATCGACAGCTATCACGTTGGTTTCAAGCTTGCTCCGCGCCTCAACGCCAGTGGCCGCATGGGTCACGCCCAGTTGGCCATCGAGATGCTGACCAAAGCATCGGAATCCAAGGCCCAGGAAATCGCGGCGTATCTGGAACAGCAGAATCGTGAACGCCAGGCAATGGAGAAACGCATCCTGACCGCCGCCCTGCAACAGGTGAGCGAAAACCAGCTCGATGCGGAAGATTGCCACGGAATCGTGCTGGGCGGCGAAGGCTGGCACGCCGGCGTGATCGGGATCGTGGCGTCCCGAATTGTCGATCGCTTCCATCGCCCCACGGTGATGATTTCCTTAACCAACGGCCACGGCCAGGGGAGCGGCCGGTCAATCGGGGGATTTCATTTGACCAATGCCCTACACGCTTGCCGGGATTGCCTGGAAAGTTTCGGCGGCCATGAAATGGCATGCGGCCTAAAACTTCGCAGCGAACGGTTCGCTGATTTTCGCCGGGCATTCGCCGATTACACCAGGCAAAATCTGAATGCCGAGCAGTTATTGCCTCGCCTGATAATCGATGCGGTGGCTCCGCTGAAAATGATTAACGCCGGGCTGGTGCAGGAGATGCAGCAATTGGGGCCGTTTGGCCGAGGCAACCGCAAACCGCTTTTAGCTTGTTGTGATGTGTCATTGGTCGGGAAGCCCCGCCGGGTCGGGAAAAATGGGGATCATCTGCAACTTCAGGTGCGCGACTCCACCGGGCAAATGAAGTGCATTGCCTTTGGTTACGGGCCGATGATGGATGAGCTGTCAGCGGGCCGATCCATTGATCTGGCCGTGGAACCGACGCTCAACGAATACAACGGCCACACCAGCGTGGAATTGGAAATTAAGGATTTGAAGATCAACGGCCACGGGGATACCCTCAAGACAACGCCACTTCGGCAAACGTGAAAGGAATCAATTATGTCGCTCAAATCACTGATCGCTACGGGAACCAAACTCTGGCTCGATTCGATTGAACCGTCGCTGGTAAAAAAGAACCGCGCCCTGGGGGCCAGCGGGGCGACGTCCAATCCGATCATCATCTCCGACATTCTCAAAGGCGGGCAGTACGATGAGAAGATCGGCACGCTGATCGACAAGGGATTGGGCGATGAAGAAATCGCCTGGCAGTTGACCGATCAATTGGTCCGCGATGCCCAGCAGGTTTTTCTGCCGGTATGGGAAGAGACCAAGGGGAATAACGGCTATGTCAGCTTCGAGCTCGATCCGCTACTGGAAGATATCAACAACCCGACGCCGCATGCCAAGGGAGTCAAGCGGTACATCGAACTGGGCAAGAAATGGGCCGCGGGTCATAAGAACCGCATGATTAAAGTTCCCGCAACCCCGGCGGGTTTGGAAGCCCTGACCGAACTGGCCGCCGCCGGAGTGACGCTGAATGTCACGCTGATTTTTTCGCAGCGGCAATATGAAATCGCCCGTGACAATGTCTGGAAAGGCGCACAAAAGCGCAGCGCCGGCCTAGATGGTTTCAAAAGCGTATACAGCATTTTCGTGTCGCGCGTGGATGTGTACACAGAAAAATATGTGCCCACTTTAAGTCCCGCCGCCCAAGGGCAAGTCGGCATCGCCAATGTCAAACGGCTGTGGCAGCTCAATCAAAAATTCTGGAGCGACAAAAAACTCAAGCTGCAGCAGGAGATTATTTTCGCCAGCACCGGCAGCAAAAAGGCGAGCGATCCCGCGGACAAATATGTCGCCGCCTTGGCCGGCAGTGATATTCAGACCAATCCACCAGCCACCAATGATGCGGTGGAAAAGTTGAATAAGACCTACACCCGCCAGGTCGATGTGCTGCCGCCCAAAGCGGTGCTCGATGAAATCGATCAGAAGGTCGATCCGAAAAAGTTGGAAGACAAGTTGATGGAAGAAGGCGCCGCCAAATTCGCCGATCCGCAGCACGCGCTATTGAAACTAATCGGCGAAAAGCGAACTGCCCTGGCAACCGCCGGCTGATTATTCGAGCTTGCCCTCGCTACCCCAGAAGCCCCGCATATATATGCGGGGCTCCGGGAAACAGGCGGCCTAACCTTCGCCAAGAAGGATTCGAAAAAGAGGATTCATGTCATATCAACCGCCAATTGCCTATCCCGCGCGCCCGCAAATCGTCGTGACCACGACTTTCAACGTCGAGGGATATCGCATCCGCCAATATCTGGGACTCGTGCGCGGAATCATCGTACGGTCTCCAACCATCGCCCAGGGATTTCTCGGCGGACTCAAAAGCATCATCGGCGGCCAGATCGGCTCCTACACCCAGATGTGCGAGCAAGCCCGCCAGCAGTCATTCGACTTGCTCATCGATCACGCTGCCGCCTTGGGCGCCAACGCCATCGTCGGCCTGCGCTACGACGCCGCGGAAATCGGCGGCAAAGGCGTATCGGCCACCGAAGTCCTCTGCTATGGCACCGCAGTCATCCTTGAACCGGAACGTTGAGCCACAAGGAGCCGTGCACGAAGTAAGCGGCCGGATTCCCCGAATGCGCCGGATGCGCTAGGTATTGGCCCTGTCAGGTACCATCTCGGCTTCTTGGAGATCGTACCGGGCCTGCTTCGACGCCTCCATGATTTGCGGGAATTTTGTGCCGTTCCCGCCAGCGCTTGATAAACCATTTCGGATCCCGCCGATATTCCTCGATTGTCGCCCATTCATACGGCATGCCGCATTCAGGGCAACGATGATGATCTGGCAAACCGTTCAGGCCGTAACCGCAATGGATACAGAACGGATCTTTCCGTCCGGAAACAGCCTTGGAAATCGCATATCCCACCACGACGAATGGCAGTGCCACAAACATCATCGCATAGCGGCCGAAGATAGAAATCCAACTTACGCGCCCGCGAATCCAACGTGGCAACAACACATAAATGACGAACAACACGGACACGACCACCACCGGCAAAACTAAAACCCAGCGCCAGCCGATGTGAGGCATGATGTCCTGCCAGGATGGCGTCCACCATCGCTCCGGCCCGTCGCCGAAATCGATGTGGTGCGGCGAAGCAAGCGTCGGCGGCGGCACCGTGGCGATGGGGTGTGTCGGCTTATCCTCGGGTGGTTCGGGAACGCTCACCAAATCATTCTATCAACTCGCCGGGCCCTTGCGCCGTGCGGTCAGCACACGGTCTTTGCCGTGGTAATCTTTGAGAATTCGCACATCTTCAAACATGTCACAGCCTTCGGTGATGGCCAATGCCGCGGGGCCTTGGTCGAAAGCGATTTCCAAATAAATACGCCCGCCGGGGATTAATCGCTGGGCGGCCCCGTCGAGGATGCGGTGATGCAGGGTTAATCCGTCGAGACCGCCGTCAAGAGCGGAGAGTGGTTCGTAATCGCGCACACTGCGATCCAAGGCGGCCAACTGCGATGTCGGAATGTAGGGCGGATTGGCAGTGATCACGTGAAATGGTTGGGCATCGACAGAGCCTTGCAACGGCTCGTATAAATCGCCCTGCAGCAATGTGACACGGGAAGCCAAACCAAGCTGCTCGATATTGGCCCGGGCGATTTCGAGCGCCGCGGGACTGATATCGATGCCCCACGCCACGGCGTTTTTCAGGTGATAAGCGATGGCGGCGGCGATACAACCGCTGCCGATGCATAAATCCAAAATCCGCGGCGATTCCATGCCGGGCGTGGCACGGGCTAATTGCAGGACATGCTCAACGAGGGTTTCAGTGTCGGGTCGTGGAATCAGTACATCCTTTGTCACGCGAAATTCCAAATTAAAAAAATGGGCCTTTCCGGTGAGATAGGCGATCGGCTCGTGCTCGGCCGCCCTTTGCACCAATCCGCGGAATTCAGCAAGCTCCGAGTCCCGTAGCGGCCTTTCAAAATCGGTGTACAGCTTAATCCGTGGATACTTCAGGACATGGGCCAGCAATAGCTCGGCCGATAAGCGCGGGGCGTCGACGGATTTACGGCTGAAAAACTCCTGCGTCCACTGCAGAAGCCTACGGACCGTCCATGGAGCCGTTTCGGTCATCCGGTGGCGATTGTATGCGTCGGGTATCGAATGCAAAATCGATTCGAGCCGATATAATTCGTGGATATGAGCCAGCGCATTCTATGTTTTGGGGATTCCAACACCATCGCCGAGGCGATGAAGCCCGAGGATAAGTGGCCCGCGGTGTTTCAATCGCTGGTGAAAGATACCGAAACCATTAACGCCGGCGTGGATGGCCGGGCGATCGGCCAGCAGAGCGGCGCGGGCAATGGTTTGGAAAGCATTGACGATACGCTGACCAAAGCCGGCAAGGTGGATCAGGTGATCATCATGCTGGGCACCAATGATTGCCAGGGTCGCCTGTGGAACGATGGCGGCGGGGCCAAAGGCGTCATGCAGCGGCTGCAGAAATTGGTGACGCGCATCGAACTGTACCAATCCGATGGCGCCGCTGCTCCGGGGATTACCATTTGCCTGCCGCCGCCGGCGGGATCGAAAATTCTCGATCGCTGGGACAATCCCCAGATGTATCAGGGGCTCAATGACCGGGTGCAGGAATTGATTCCGTATTATCGCGAGGCGGCGTTGGCGGATGAAGCGCGATACGTCGATTTATTTCATCCGCTCAAGCCGATCATCGACACCATTTGCACTCCCGATGGCGTGCATTTTTTGGCGGCGGGGCAACACAAAATCGGCGCGCTGATTGCTGATGTGTTTCAACCGCACGACAAGCCAGCGCCGCCGACGGATGTAAAAGTCGCCGATGGCAAGCTCACTTGGACCTCTTCTGCTTCCAAAGACATTCTGGGCTACGAGATCCGTGATCCCGAAGAGGATTCGACGCTGACCTTCAGCACCGGGACGACGGCGAATTTGCCGGAGGGGCATACCACTGCATGGGTGTTTGCCCGGGATGTGTTCGGCAACAAGAGCGAAGCGGCGAAACCACCGGAAGCAGTTCAACAGTAGCGGCCGGCAAATCCATCGATGCCTACGCCAACCGGACCCCGGAAATGTTGGCGGGCCTGGCGGACAATTTCATCTCGGTAATTCAAATCCAACGATTGCGGCTTCAACTCGGCCATAGCCTCTGGCAAAGCGGTTCGCAACGTGCGCGAGCCATTCTTGGAACCGTCGCCGCCGATGAAATGATCGATGACCACAGCGTCGGCCACATAGGATAATTCCCCAAAAAACCGCGGCGGATCGGCGATCGGCAGCAAGGGCGAAACGGTTATGACCGTGCGCACACCGGCTTGGCGGATCGATCGGGCGGCCTCCATGCGCTGCCGCACGCTGCTGGCCGGCGGCGGCAAGCCGGGAAGGCGATCCTGATCCGATTCGATGCTGACGTGTACCCGCACATCGCAGCGATCAGCGAGTTGGCGATAAAGCTCCACATAGTCGGCCAAGTGATGCGAATGCGACTGCACGATCAATCCATCCGGCGGCTGCTCGCACATGGCCTCCAGCACCGAGCGGGTGATTCGCCATTTCCGCTCCATCGGTTGAAACGGCTCGGTGGCGCTGGATAGGAAGATGACAAATCGCTGATGGTGCAGCCTCGCCCAGTTTTGTTCCTTGGCAAATTGCTCAGCGTAAAGCTCCGCTGCGTTCATGCGGCTTTCAACAAAACTTCCCCAGCGCTGGCCTCGGGTGACGTACCAACTATGCTGCACGTAACAACCGACGCCGCACAAACTGTTGCCCAGGGCGCATCCGCGATAGGGTTGCAGGGAATGCGAGGCCACAGACGTGAGATATCCGCTGGTGCGGGTGAGAATTTGCGTCGCGTTGACGGTGGTTAGCAGCATGGCGGTTTCGCCAATATAAACTACATTCCCAAACGCAAAGAAGCCCCGCATTTGCATGCGGGGCTCCGGGTTAACGTTGGTGTTACTTTTTAGCCGGACTGTTCAAGCCTTGCGGCGGCGACCCAGCAGAGCCAAGCCACCGAGGCCGAGCATGCTCAGGCAAACGGGCTCGGGAGTCTGTGAACCAACCGTCAGGTTGCCGGCGGCAATTTGATCGATCGCTAGCTGTTCTTCTTCGGTCGGGGCAGCGGGGTTTTCCTGCGTGCTCCAGCCGTCGCCGGTGATGTCAAAGTCGAAGGCGATGCCGTTGCTGCCGATGTTGGTCTTGATGGCGTTCCAGGTATCGAGCGTCAATTGTTTTGAATCCGCCGATGCCCTGAAAGCGGCGATCACCGAGGCGCTCACGCCGCCAAGAGTGAGATAGCCGTTGGGGCTCCATTCATAGACCAGCTCACTAAGGCCGCTGGACTTCGCATCGGATACATCCGCTTTCAGGTAGCCGGTCAGACGAGTCAGATCGCTTTCCAAGGCGCTGTAAAGACCGGACTCAGTCGATGCACCGGACAAGCCGTCGCCGGGATAGAAGCTGATGCCCTGGTATTTGAAAAGGGAATCAACCGCCGACGCGCCGTAGACACGGGTGATGGCGGCCTTTTCCTGATCGACGAAATAGGTGTTGGAACCCTGCGAGCCAAGGAATCCCGCCACGCTGGCGCCGCCGGTGTAATTGGCGTCGAACGTCTGCATCATCGCCGCAGCGCGAAGCCCGGTTTCCTGGGCATCTTTGCCGAAATCATCCGTTGCCGTCACGCGGGAATCGGCCGCGCCCTGAGTTTGCAACCATCCGGCCTGGGTAAAACCGTAGTTCCAGTCTTCATTGCCGTACTCAACGATCACCTGCTTGCCGGAAAGCAAGCCGCTCATCGTCTTGGCCACCGAAGCGGTGAACGTGCTGTCGGCGTTCACCGGAATTTCGATCATCACATCTTTCAAATTTGGCTGCGCGTTGGCCCACTTCACAATATCAGCGTAACTGTTGCTGCCCATGTTTGACCCGCTGGGCACGATGTTGGCCGACGTTTCTGGCGCTGTGTTGTTGTTGATATTCAGATTGTTCATGAAGCGCGCGGCTTGGTAATTGTTCAGCAATCCCTGGAAGGTCGGCGTCAGAGTTGCCGGGGCCGTGCCCTGCTGATAGACCTGCAAGTCGGTCAACGGATTGCTCGAGGACACACCCGATGTCGTCAACCAGCCCGAGCCCGCGAGGACATTTCCCCCATCGTGATTCAATGTCACATCCATCGTCTCAAGCGTACCGTTGCGCTGCACGTCGGTAATATTGCTGAAGTCTCCGCCAGCGTTGATGGTCACGGGCGACGGTGAGGTGAAGCTCACCACATAGGTTCCACTCGGATAATTCTCGGCTTGAGTGTATACGCCGCCGTCTCCATCGATCCCGCCATTCGGCAGAACAATCGCGGTGTCGGGCACCCACGGAGATGACGTGGAGCCCCAAGCGCTAAACGGGAGGTCGGTCATCGCATCGGTGGGGAACCAGTAGGCAAAGGTGCCGACGTTGGTGCCGAACACCGTTTGGGCCTGCAGGCGCGCCGCGCCGAGCAGCATCGCCAGAACCATGGCCGCCGTGATTTGGGCAGACCGCGAAAGCGTGGCCGTTATACTGTTACGAAAAATTGCATTCATGAATCGCCGCATGGGAATCCTCACTCTCTTGGAGTACATCAAGGGTGCGCCTCTGAACCCACCCTGCGTCCGTTTGGAGACTACGACTCGGCCCACGCCGAGTCCTTCCAAACGGTTTCTCCCAGCCACTCCGTTGTGATCGGATGATTGGGTAGGTGAAAAAAGTAAGATGTTGATAGAAATTCGCTGCGGAATTTCCGCATGCGTCGTTCGGACCCACGCAAAGCTTTGCGGACGATGTAATCGCCCTTTTCCTCAAATCAGAGCGCAAAACCAGATGCGCTCCAATCGTGTGGAGTAAGGTCCGATTACCTCATGTTGGTCCGAATAACCGCTACGAACGCATGGCAATTGGGTGACAAACCTTTTGCCCGTACTCGGGGGGTTGGCAAATCAGTAGTCGTCGCGCAGCGGAACTATCACGGTGTCGTTCAACGTTGACAGCTTCTTGTCCATCGGCGAACCAAAAAACACTGCTGGCGGCAGTTCGCTCAAGGTCTATCTTATAGGACCGATTTCCTAGAAAGGGAAGCCGAGAAATATGTGAAAGGGCAATTTTTTCGAGTATCGTCGTGATTATGCTTACATTTGCCGCCGCACTTGGCTCATCTTAGATTGAACAGCCGCAGCCCCGCCTGCATCGGGAGAACACATTGAGCGCATCGGCCTGGCATTCTCCTGATGTAAAACCACATAGCTCAAATCTGTTGTCGTTTTCCTTGGCTGATGATCGGCCGGTGGCGCGACCGCTGCTTTGGGGCATCTTCGGCCTGATCTGCATTTTGTACGCCCTGCTCTGGAGCCCCTGGTGGTATCCGCTTTCGGACAGCAGTTTGTATCTGATCATGGCGCGCGGGCTGATGCAGGGCCGAGGCTTTGGATTTCTGCGGACCATCCATCGTGATGTGCGACCCCTGACGCCGCTGCTGCTGTTTGCCATCATGAAATGCCGCGGCGGAATCGGGGCAATGAATGCCGCGATGACCATTCTCACGCTTTTGTCACACGTGCTGGCCTTTCTCACTTTGCGGAAATGGTTCAACGAGCGGATCGCCTTGCTGGCGGTGATCGCCACCGCGGCCAGTTGGTGGGTTTTCGAAAACTGTGTCACCATCATGACCGAGCCATTGTGCCTGGTCCTCTTCTGGGCGGCCATGCTCACTCTCTGCGGGATCAAGGCAGCCGCACCGGCACGGCAGTGGGCTTTGGTGATTATCGCTGCGCTGTTCATGATCACCGCGTTCGAGGACCGCATTGCTTCTGCGGCGCTACTGCCAGGGATATTCTTCGGCATTTGGATGGACAATCGCCAAGTGCATTGGCGCCGCCGATTGGCATGGCTCATTGCCTTTGGTCTATTATTCCTGGCCGCGCTCTGGGAATGGAAGCGGTGGTTCATTAACTCGTCCGTTGGGAATGTCATTGGAGAATCGGGTGGATTCTTAAACTCCGGAGAAATGGGAGAAGCTGCCGCGCCGGAAGCGTACAAGGGCAATTTGCTGGTGGGCATCCATAACCCGCTCATTCAGTTGCCCGTCACCGCCGGTCGCTGGATCCTCGAAGGCTTTGCCGCGGTGTGGCGTTGGCCGTTCCGAGAACACAGCCCGATCGCCATCACCCTGGTTGCCGGCGTCTTTGCTTTCGCGATCTTCCTGATCGCTTGCGGCGGATGGTTCTATTTAATTCGCCGCAAACGCTGGTACGCCGTCGGCATGGCGGCATATTTTTTCCCCTATTGGATCGCCTGGGGCAATCGCATCATACCTCGTTACATGACGCCGATTCTGCCCCTGATTTTTATTCAGCTCTGGGCCGGATCGATGCTGCTGATTGCTCTGCTGCGGCGAAATCGCTCCGTTGATGCAGGGTGTGTGAAACAGCGATCGGTTGTCATCGCATCGCTGCTGCTGTCAGCGGTAATGCTGCTCAATGTGGGGCCGTATGCGATCGATTGGTACATCCGCCGCGGCACACGCATGAATTTTTACGACCTGGCTCGGCGTGGCGCATTTGCCGAACTGGTCGATATCGGCGCTTATGTTAATCAGCACACCGAGCCGCAGGCGAAGATTTGGATGAATTGGTCGCCCAATCGCCGCATCGTGCACTTTCTTTGCAATCGTGATGCGCAAACACTGGTTCCATTGAAGAAACATCAAACTGCGGACATCGACGTCGATTCTCCCGAGGATCTGGTCGATCGAGAGGCTTATTTCAAGCGAATTGAAGCTTTGGATAAACAGGCGCAATGGGCCATCGTGTATTACAAGCAATATGGTTGGCCGGTCTATCATTTGCCGTTGAACACGGAACCGCGGACTGAGCAATCTTCGCCGAGATATTGGCAGTTGTTTCATCGAGAAGGGGGCCGATTCCGTGCAGTGGCCGTGCCGGTCGATCGCAATGAGGTCCGAACCATTCCCGGTGTGGATGGCGGCCGATGAACGATGCCCCCGCTGACATTCCATCACGCGGCAAACGGACCCACTACCGTGCCCTGCGAACCGCAACAGTAATCCTGGTGCTGGCGTGTTTGGCCGCGTATCTGTGGAAATCACGCCACCAAATCGCCGGCGTGTTGCAGATTCATCCGCGCTTTCTTTTTCCTATGGTGCTCGTGCCGCTGGCCAGTTTGGCCGTCAACGGATGGATCGGGCGCGATCTGGCTTTGCAATTCGGCGCACGGCTCAATTTCGTCGAATGGTACGGATTGGCAGCGGTCAATTCGCTGGCCAATTACCTACCCCTGCCGCAAGCGGGAGCATTGGCCCGCGGCGTTTATCTGAAGCGCGTCCATGCTCTGCCTTATAGTCCATTCATGGCCACGCTGATGGTCACCTACGCCACGGCGATCGCGCTGTACGGTGCATGCGGATTGATTGGCTTGACGATCCTGCATGTGCAGGGCCGAGCGAGTCCGTGGCTTCTGTGGATCATCTTTTCAGCCCTGACCGCTGCGGTGCTGACGCTGACTCCCGCATCCCGAGTGCTGCCGTTACCGGCGAATTTGCATGGCCAATTGCGATCCCTGCGACGGCATCATCTGCTGGCCCGAATCATTCTGCTGCAAGCGGCATTGGTCGCACTCACGAGCACCGGCCTGTGGCTCGCTTGCAAAACCGTCCATGGTGGCGAAGCGGTCTCCTGGCCGAGCAGCATCATGCTTGGATTGATTATTCTCGCCAGCGGGATCGCCAACATCACGCCGGGCAATGTCGGCGTTGAGCAATTCGCCGCGGAGCTGACCGGCCGATTGCTGCATCTGCCGCCCAACGTCGGGTTGGTGGCCAGTGCGATCTTTCGTATCGTGTCGATGCTCACCGTGCTGGCCATCGGGCCGATCTTCACCGCGTTGTTGGCCCGCCGACGTTCACGTTTGTTGTGACCGAGCTCCGGAAACGTCTCCTATGCCGCGCACCCCGACTGCCGCTCACGTGTTCCCCCGGCAACGCGCGAATTGTGAAGCGGCAAATTGCTCCATCCGGCGTTCGGGCCAATTCATCGGTTGGTATCAGCGCATGCTCGTCAAATAAGTGGCAAAGAAATGGATCGTGATCGCCGTAAAGAATTTTCGCCTCATGCAGTGGAAACACAGCGAGAATGAAATTCACTTTCGCCAGCGTGGTCCGCCATCCCCGATTATACCGACCCGTGAATCGCTCGAGGCCGAACACCTGTCGATCGGAAAGATACGCCACGATAGTCGGCTCCGGCCCGATGATGCGAGCCTTCGGCGAAGCCACCTTGATCATTTCCGCAATCCGCACCAGCGGCGCCATTTTCCCGTCCTCGTAAGTTTGCTCGAACGTACGGTAATGCAGCTTGCGATCGAATCCCCGCTGCTCGCGGACCAAATCCAAAGTGCGAATAAAGTTCGGCACCAGCACCAATCCCAATCCCCACATCATGGCCAGGTTCGGCATCGCGCGCCATTGCGGCAGCCATCCGAATATCCAGTGCAGCAGATTCATCCGACCGGGTCGAGGCAACGCTCGCTGCGGGCCGAGCCACTTAGCGACCGCCGCGCAAAACACGCACCATCCCGCCAGCAACAGCGACAAAATCATCAGGTAATACCGCGGCACGTCTCCCAGAATCGACAGCACGCCGAACGACACCAGCACCAGGATTCCCCACATGCGGTTGATACGAATCAGCGCAACGCCGGCCCCTATCACCATGATCGAGTAGCAGACGATCACGATCTTGGCCGCCAATGATGAATTGGCTTTGACCGCAAATGCAAAAAAACAAACCGGAATATGCTCCTCAACGGTTTTGCCACTGCGCTGCCAGGCGGTGGCCAGCAAGCGGGGCAAATCGGAGAGTTGCTGCCGAACACGCTGTTCATATCCGCCGGAAAGAAAACTGGCTCCGTGGGTGCGGGGATCGAGTGCGATGACCAAAAGCCCAAAGCCGGCGAGCAATCCCAAGGCGATCAGCGGCGGCAACCGCTTTTGCCATCCCGTGCGATCGGAGCGGCGCGGCCAGATGATTTCGCTCAAACAGGAAATGATCCAGGCGACTGCGAGAATCCAAAACGTTGGCCGCATCACCGCCGCCAGCAGCAAACCAGCACCGCTGGCGATGGCTGCGTTCATCCAATCCCGTCCGCGCTGCGCCTGATGCAGTTTTTCCAGACCAAACAGCGCGAGCATCAAACCAAATAGAAACGGCAAATCGCTGAGCAGCTCATTGGATTGCTCGACAAAAATGCGGTTCATGCCAAGACAGAACGTAACCGTCACCGCTATCCAAGCCGGCAATGTCATGCGGAGCAGATAATAAACGAGCATCAGCGTGCCGACCGAAAAACCGTACATCAGCAACAGCGGCGGAAGATCGTGCTCGCCACAAAATCGATCGACCAAAGCCAGCACCACCGGCAAACCGGGATAAACCGTGTCCTGCTTATCTCCCCGCCGGGAGGATGGATCGAGCTTGGGAAGAAACACATACGAATGGCTGCGGACCAGATTGCGGGCGATGCCCCGAAACGCCGCACTATCCCGGCCGATCCGCCATTGGCCGTTGAACGCCGCCAGCAGCATCAGCCCAACCAGCGAAAAACCTAACCATCGCCACCGGACAACGGCGTCCTTCAGCGTAGTCGGCGAAGTGAGAACCGATATCGTCCAACGAATCCATCCCGGATATGGCGGTTTAACGACACCGGATGGCACGGCGGTTCCAACACGGGTCATCGCCGGAATTATGCCGCCGCTTCGTCGACAAGGGAAGCAACCATCTTTTGGCCCCATGACCATTATCTTCATGTGACGCCGCGACGATGAGCTCCGGGTGCCATGGTTCGGTACTCCGAGCCGTGCCGTCGAAGGGTAAAGTGGCCGCACGGCGCAGAGTACTGCACCGTGGCACCCGGCAGGGTGCAGTTCCACACAGCTCCAGCTCCGTTCCACGATAAATTCCGCAGAGAGCACGGTCCCCATTCCATCCGCATTGGCCAAATGAGCTTGCTCAAGTAAAATCCCACCACTTCCCGGGCGTGGCGGAAAGGCAGACGCTACGGACTTGAAGAAATTTGAGTACGCCGATGGCAACATCGGACGTAAAACTCCTCAAATTCGGCGAACCCCCTGCGGCCACTGCCCGGCCACGAGGCAACGCCGAGCGAAGCTCCCATTGGTTCGGGAGAACGTGTAGAGACTCGACGGGGAGCGTCCCACGTGGACGAAGACAGAGTCCAGACCACGAACTCACTTGCCGAAAAAGTGAGGCGGCCAAAGCCGTGGTGGTAAGAAAATCCGTTGGGGCGAAATCCCCGTGCGGGTTCGATTCCCGCCGCCCGGAATGCCATGTCAGATATAGACGTCGACAGGTCGGAAACGCAGAAATTTATCGGCGATGAAATCGAGCGTAACGCCGCGATTAAAAATCTAAAACCGCATCATTCGCCGCCAAGCCAGATGCCAGACCGTTAAATCCTGTCGTTGAGCATCTTCTGCATCAACTCGGCGTTCATGTTCAGTTTGGCCATCGCATCGAGAACGATCTGCCCATCAAGTTGAAGATTATGCAACGGTTCGACACCGGATTCAACAGACTGAAAGGTATGAAGATAGCGCGTCCAGACGTCAATTAAGGGCACGACACTCGGGTCGGCGTTGGGACGCAATCTTGCCAGGCCGTCAAGCCCATGACGAAGCACGGCGGACGATAGCTGATGTTTGGTAATGTCGTCATGCCCCATTACAAACGGAAACATCTCCCGTACGGCCAGTGAAATGTAGTACAACGACGCTGCGGGCGAAAAGGTCTTGGGGCGCTTGTTAGTCGCAAGCATGAGCATCAACTTTGCAGAGCAGTGTTCCGGACAAAGCGACAGGACCTGGTCGAGTTCCTCAGCACATTTGCGGTCATGCAGATAGTTTTTCGATTGCTTGATTTCCTGCTGAATGTGTGCATAGAGATCGATCGCTCGCTGTAAGCTCTTTGGCCTGTCTGTCCGTGCGACAGCGACCACCTCGTCAAGCGTGGAGACGCCAATGATCTGCACTCGCGGCACTTGCCCTTTCACAATGAATCCCTCGGTATTCACAAGCTGATCGAAGTTTTCCGCCGGAAATGCCACGATCGTTACGTCCCCTGCCTCAGCTCCATGAATTCTGGCAAATATCTTATCCACCCGGTTGATCCGTCCACTCGCCGTGACATCGCCGGTAACCGCCACATTCGGATCGATCTCAAAGGGCTCATGGACTGACAGAACCATAGTCGCCAGGGCGGCGCCCATCGGCTCGTCATCATGCAGACTGTAGCGATCCCCAAATGTGATCTCTGCTCCGCCGGCGTTCCAATTCGGATAGTGGACGCGAATGTAGCGCAGCGCTTCCTCCTTGGACATGCGCGTTCGGTCGTCGACTGGGGTGACAAATCTCAGCGTGATCAGGTGTGGAAGCTGACTCCGCTGAATTGTCAGCACCGCTTCGTCGTCACTGCCCGTCAGCAGGCCGGATTCGGAAGTCTGCACGGCCAGGATATGAATCGACGATTGCAGCCGCGATGGATTGGTTGTCGCCCCGGCGACAGGGTCCAGAAGATCCGGCGGGTCAACCGCAAATCCGCTCGGGGGACCGGGCCAATCAGCATCCGGCTCACTGGCCATCGTCGGCTCGCTGTCCGTGACAAGATTCAAGTTCTTGGCCGCGATCAGGTAGCCGATGAACTCAGGATTGTTGGATAGTTGCACGATTTCTTGATGATCAAAAACCTTTTTGAACACGGCCAGCTCGGTATTCGCTTTGTTGTCCACAACAAAATCAGGCGACACCGTCGTCCAACCGGCATCGGCCATCGTCTGCAGCGCAGGATTGGCCGCCTTGATAGTCCTACGAACCACCAGCACGTACACCGTTGAGCCGGGACTGGCCCACAATTTGACTGCGGACTGTTTGCCGCCTTCACGTCTCGTGAACTGCAACCCTTCGAGCTCCGTCGGACAAGATTTAATGTGATAATTTCGGTTGGTCACGATCGTCGATCCGGCGCGGATTTCGTCGATTTCCGAAGCACCCGATTCGTATCGTACCTGCACCTGTGGGGCATCGTCGGCGCGGCTCCGGCCCACCAACGAGGCCATCGCCACCAAGACAGAACACACCAAGATGCCTGCACTGCGAAACTTCATCTTTGTGCCACCGCCATCACATCCCCTCGCTCAGCATTTTCTGCATTAGCTCAGGATCCACCTCCAGCTCGAACATGGCGTCGAGAACTGCTTGCCACTGCGCATCCAAGTACCGCGGAGTTGCCATTCCCGATTCAACTGAGGAAGCGATGCGAATGAATTTCACCCACGCATCGATCAGCGGCACCACTCTTGGATGGGACACCGGTCGCAGTTTTCCCAGGTCTGACAATCCCTGCGTCACTACCGCCGAGGGTGGCACCCGCAGGGATTCCTTAGCTCGCGCTTCGATGATCGGCAGGATTTCCTGCACGGCGACGGAAACGTAATAGAGTGAAGCCGTCGCCGACAGCGTTTTGGGGCGTGTACCCTCAGCTAGAATCTTCAGCAGTTGTGCCGAGAAATGATGCGGTGCGAGCTGCAATATCTTTTCCAGCTGCGCCGCACAATCCGGACTGTGCAGATACGCTGTGGATTGCTGGTAATTCTGCGTTACCTGATCATAGAGTTCGATCGCCTCCGATAATCCCGGGCTGCGATCCGTCCGCAACAGCGCGACCGCTTCATCCACCGTGCCGATGCCGATCACCTGCACCTGCGGCACTTCTCCGCTGGCGATGAAGCTCTCCGTGTTGACCAATGACTCGAAATTCCCCAGCGGCAATCCCATCAATCTGCATTTGCTCGCCTCGGCTCCGTGAACCTTTGCGTACACGCCGCCAATCGGCAGAACTTTGCCGTTGGCAGTGATATCGCCGGTAATGGAGCTGTTTGGGTCGATCTGAAATCCGTCGATCGCCGAACGTACCAAAACCGCCAGCGCCGTGCCGATCGAACTGCCTTCATGTTTGTTGGATCGATCTTCGAATGTCAGTTCCGCGCCGCCGGCTTTCCAATTTGGATATTTCACGTGAATGTAGCGCATGGCATCATTGCGGGCCATGCGCATTTGGTACCCAACAGGAGTAACAAAACGAAACCCAATTGGTATGGCAGACTCGCCCTGGACGATCGTAAGCACCGCTTCCGTGGTTTCACCCAGCATCAAGCCCGAATCTTCTGTATAAACTTGCAATATCCTGATGGATGTCTGCTGCCTGGCGACGCGCGTGGTCGGACCGACGCATGGCTTGGTGTCCTGTGCTCCGTCAGCGTGAAAACGCGGATCGGGCTTGGCCGGATGCGAATCCTCGAGATATCCAGCCTTCCCACCGAATACGAAGCGTGGCGTGTAGTTCGTGAACACAATCAGCGCAGTAAGCCATGTGGCGCAGTGTCCGAGCGCCTGCAGCACGGTTCCACGCCGCCGCGTGTTCACCTGGCTTCCAATCCGGACCCCGTTTGCCATTGCTTTCGGCATATGACGGCGCTCGCATTCAACTGGGCAAGCATGTTAACGATCATCGGGTTGATAAACCACCAACAACCCACGTTCCTGCGCCCAACACGCTATCCGGTCTGTTACAATAGCCCCAGACGCAGTGTATATTGACTAACTTCTCCCGATCCGTTTTTAAGCGTCAGGCGAACCCGCACAATAGTTCATGGCCTTTAGTGGCGGAGGCCGTGGTGGTACGAAAATCCGTTGGGAAGCAATCCGATTTCCGCGGCCCGGATGCCTATTTTAAGAGTTATTTTTAGCTATTGCACAAAACTATTGATTTTCCCCCTGCTTCATATTCAGTTGGAAGCCCGTACCACGGCCCTAGCCCTACTCGCCCTTCTCGTCGGGTGCGTCACGGCGCATTCGCCGCACGAGCCGCGTCAGGTTGCGACGACCACGGCCACCACTCGCCCTCATTATCGCGAC
>Ga0302179_10000035_pt1 | contig 144392 bp, 126 predicted proteins | sample I_Palsa_E3_1_FD_198788 | JGI IMG/M metagenome (GOLD analysis project Ga0302179, IMG submission 198788) | Peat permafrost microbial communities from Stordalen Mire near Abisko, Sweden - I_Palsa_E3_1 | ecosystem: Environmental > Terrestrial > Soil > Palsa > Peat permafrost | place: Sweden...
CAGCGCACCGGAGAAGCTCAGCCCTGTTATTGTAATGTCAAATTGAGACGAGGCAAATGTGGGGGACCCGTTGTCAGATTATGCAATTTTTTTAAATCCTGCTTTCGCTTTAAGATTGCGGTGAGTTAGAATTGCGAGTTCCCAAAATGGAGTCCAGTTTAAGCTTCTAACACTGCGGTAGGTTTTTTAGCGTGGCCAGGCGCACCAAGGCGCTGCGCGCAAATCATTGGAGGACGGAATGTCACTTTGTTCTAAACTGCGAAAGGGCCAGGTAGCAGTCGGCCTATTGATCGCTTTGGCAGTGTCCCTTTTATCGAGTCCAGCATTGGCGCAAAGCGACGCGAATCCCAAGTGGGACTTGTTCCTCGGGTATCAGTGGTTGCATCCAGGTGGCAGTGTTCCCACTGCCGGTGGAGACCCGACCGCCCCAACCCCATTTGAAGTGCCGGATATGCCCAAGGGCGGCGGTGCCGCCGTTACTTATAATTTTGATCGGCATTGGGGTGGGGAATTCGATTGGGGCACGAATGCCGGTGGCAACAGCAGCATGCCAGATGCGCACGAGACCACCTTTTCGGTTGGACCGCGCTTCATGGCGCGCACCGACGATGCGAATTTCTTCCTGCATGGGATGCTGAGCCTGAATCGCTTGAGCGTCAATGGCTTGAATGGAAGTAATGGGATTGGAGCGATCCTCGGCGGCGGCATGGACCTGCCCATCCGCAAATGGTTGGCATTCCGCCTGTTTGAAGCGGACTACGTGTGGGCTCGGCACAACTATGCCGATTATGCGTCGGAAGAATTTGCAGATCTACGGCGTCCGTCATTCGAAGGCGTTCGTCTGCGCACCGGCCTTGTGTTCAGCTGGGGTGGTGCGGTGCCTCTGACGCCGACCGCCGCTTGCACAGTGCAGCCCACAGAAGTGATGGCGGGTGAGCCGATTACCGCGACTGTCGCCGTTACTAATTTCAATCCCAAGCATACTGTGACGTATGCTTGGACTGGCAATGGCGGCCAGGTCACCGGGAAAGATACAACCGCGCAGATCGATACCAACGGCGTGGCGCCCGGCAGCTACACGGTCACCGCTCATGTGACCGATGCCAAAGAGAAGAAGTTCAACGAGGCGAGCTGCACGGCTAATTTTACTGTGAAGCCGCTGCCGCCGAAGAACCCACCCTCCATCTCCATTTCTGCCAACCCCACCAGCTTGCAAGGTGGTGGAACGGTTAGCTTGTCGGCGAATTGCACCAGCCCTGATGGTGTTCCAGTTACCGTCGGCGCTTGGACCGCGAGCAGCGGCAGCGTTTCCGGCAACGGCAACTCGGCTACGCTGAATACTGGTGGCGCATCACCGGGTACGATCACGGTCGGCGCTACTTGTACTGATTCGCGTGGGCTGGCCACACCAGGCTCGACGCAGGTGACGATAGAGAATCCTCCGCCACCGCCGCCGAAGGCTTCCAAACTTAGCCAGTGCGACTTCCCGAATAAGATGAAGCCCTGGCGCGTCGATAACACCTGCAAGGCCATCTTGGATGACGTAGCCAAGAACCTGCAGCAGAACCCCGACGGCAAGCTGGTAATCGTCGGAAACGCAGACCCCGGTGAGAAACGCAAGAATCTGGCGGCAGAACGTGCCGTCAATTCCAAGTTCTATCTGACCGAGGGCGAAGCGCAGCAGCACATCGACCCGAGCCGCATCGAAGTGCGCACCGGCAGCGGTGGCACGATGACAGCTGAGTACTGGATCGTGCCTCCGGGCGCGACCTTCGATTCGACTGGCACCGAGTCTGTGGACGAATCCAAAGTAAAGAATGTTCCGGATCATCCTAAGCCGATGGCCAAGAAGAAAAAGAAGGCGATGTAACCTTGGGTAGCTAGGTCAAAAGGGCCGGTCGGCGATGTCGACCGGCTCGTTTTTTGGAATGTCCTTCAGTAACCTTGTTGGGGACGGGCTGCCCTGTCAGGCTGGATGCGCATCCAACTCTTTCCCGTAGGGGACGAAACTGCTATGAAATCGACTTGGCTTAAGCTGCTGGCGATGTTGATGTTCGCTTCCGTATATGCCCTTGGCGTGGGCCGCCAATGGGCCGTTCTGGGGCCGGATGGGGGCGATGTTCGCAGCCTGGCCTACGATCCGCAGGATCCCAATCGCGTTTTCCTGGGCACGAGCACAGGCGTGATTTTCGTCTCTGAAGATGGCGGACACAACTGGTTGCGGTTTGCCAAGCTGGGCAGTGGCGACGACTACGTGCTCGATCACATCGCCATCGATCCGCAGACCTCCAAGACAATGTTTGTTTCGGCTTGGAGCGTTCAGGACCAAAGTGCGGGCGACATTTTCCGCACCCACGACGGCGGCAAAGACTGGGAAGCTCTACCGGCCATGCACGGCAAGTCAGTGCGCGCCATGGCGATTGCCGCTTCCGACCCCAAGACCGTTGTGGCAGGCGCGCTGGATGGTGTTTACCGCAGCCGCGACGGCGGGAAAAATTGGGAACATATTTCTGATGCGGGCGTTAAGAATATCGAGTCGCTCGCAGTCGACCCAAAAAATCCCAATGTGATTTACGCGGGGACCTGGCACCTGGCGTGGAAAACCGCCGACGGAGGCGCCAACTGGCAGCACATCAACAAAGGCATGATCGACGACTCCGACGTATTCTCCATCATTGTGAGTTCGGCGGATTCTTCGGAAGTCTTTGCCAGCGCCTGTTCGGGCATTTACAAGAGCACCAGCGCCGGTGATCAGTTTCAGAAGATTCAGGGCATTCCGTTTACAGCGCGCCGCACGCGCGTGTTGAAGCAGGACCCCAGCAACCCGGCCGTCGTCTATGCCGGAACGACTGAGGGTCTGTGGAAGAGCGTTGATGAGGGCAAGAATTGGAAGAGGGTGAGCAATCCTGAAGTTGTGGTAAATGATGTGCTCATCGATCCGCGTAACTCACAACGCGTGCTGCTTGCTACCGATCGCAGCGGCGTACTGGCCAGCGACGATGCCACCGCAACATTTACCAGCTCCAACCACGGATATAGCCACCGTTACGTCAGCGCCATCTTGGCCGACAACAAAGAACCCAACACGCTTTACATTGGCCTTGTGAACGACCGCGAGTTCGGCGGCGTGTTCTACAGTCATGACGGCGGACAGAACTGGAAGCAGAAGAGCATGGGCCTCGACGGCCGCGATGTCTTCACGCTGAAGCAAGCGAGCAACGGAACGCTGGTGGTCGGCACTAATCACGGCATGTTTGAACTGCCTTCGGGCACAACGATGTGGCATCCCATCAACGATCTTGTGATCGAAAAAACAGTCACGAAAACCGTGAAGTTGAAGAGTGGCAAAACCAAGACCGTGAACTCTATATCGAGCACGCACTCGGTTCTTCAAGGCCGCGTGAGCGACACTTATCTTGGATCCACTCGTTGGTACGCGGCGACTTCCGTGGGACTCTTCACCAGCAAGGATCAGGGCAAGACTTGGACGGGCGGCGCCATCGCTGGTCAACAGGACGTAGTCTCGGTGCAGGCTCAGGACGGCCTTCTGGTCGCAGCCACGCGGTCGAGCGTGCTGATTTCGGAAGATGCCGGAGCAGCGTGGCATTTGGCGGCGCTCGCCACCTATCCAGTAAATGTTCGCAGCGTAACGGTTTCGCCCGATGGCCAAATTTTCGCAGCCACGCATGAAGGAGCCTTCCACAGCGGAGATTCCGGCCAGAGCTGGAATCACATGGTGGCGGGATTGCCCGACAAGGACATTACTTCGTTAACCTACGACGGCAGCCACAAACGCCTGCTCGCAACCAGCGGCCAGACTGGCGTTGTGTTCGAGAGCAACGATAACGGCAACACGTGGCAGCGCGGACCAGATTCTGGTTTCCCGCTGCGCCGCATCAGCGTAGTGCACGGACGCTACGTTGCGGCAACGCCATTTGACGGTGTGATCGCCCAGCCGGAAGACGAAACGCAGAGCGCAAGCGGCGGCTCCCACTAGCTCGCGGTTTTCAAACCTAAAACTCTCGCGGAGAGCGGTGACGCTCTCCGCGATTTGTTATCGGGCGCCCGATGTTTCTAAGCGAACAGAAGGAAACAAGCGCTAGGTCAATTCGTGTTTCCACTCGCTTCTTGGGAGTTCGTACGACAGGATGACCCGACCGCTGCCGGGAATCTCTTCACGCTTCACGTATTGAAACCCGAACTTCTGCAGGATGCGCTCCGATGTCGAATTGCCCTTTTCCACGTCAGCCACAACTTTCAGCAGTCCAAGGCGGCCAAATGCAACGGCAATAAAAGCTTCGGCAGCTTCCGTGGCAAACCCGCGACGCCAATAGGGCCGGGCGAAATAATATCCGAGATGCGCTGACGTGCCGCCTTCGATTGCCCGTAAGCCGCAACAACCTATATATCTTTTTTCGTCCTTGAGAATCGTTGCCCATAGACCATAGGTTTCTGTAGGCTGCCCGAGATATTGATTCCGAAAACGATCGTGCGCTTTCTCCAAAGGCCAAGGCTGACCTCCCACATACCGCCGGACTTCGGGGTCGGTGTGCATGGCAATGAAGTCGGCTTCATCCCCAGGCTCGTGCGGTCTGAAGAGCAGCCGCTGCGTCTCGAGAAAAATCATGGCTTGCACTCTATCACTGCTCAAAACTCCCCGATCAGTCCCGTGCCGGTCGGGCAGCGATCAGGCAACTTCTACACGGAGGGTTTCCGATCTGTCCCCGCATCTCCTTGATTCCCTTATCCACGGATCTGGTACTCCATTTGCCACTACCCCAGACCAGAAAGCCGCGAGACCATCATGCGATGAAGAAATTACTCCTATTCCGGCCCGTCTTCGGACTGCTGTGCCTGGCCTTGGGATTCAGTCTGGGCTGCGGTCACTCCCAGCCGTTGCATCGGGGCGAGTCGGGGTTGGCGGCTAGTAATCAGAAGCTTCCTTTTCATCCGGAAGCTGGCCAGACCTCCAGCGATGACACCCATCCCGCAGTCTCGCCCGAGCCGAACGCAACCAGCGCGCTGCCTTTCGGATCGCACGCGCGAATTTTACCCTCGGGAACTCTTCTGACCGTGCAACTGGAAAACACGCTTTCCGCCGCCAAAGCTCGTGCTGGCGACACATTCCTGGCCTCCATGGCCGCTCCCCTCGCGGTTGAAGGCGATTCGCTGATCGGGCGTGGCACGGCGGCCACTGGACATATCGAATCCGTGCGTTCGCAGGCCGGTTCGGGCTACTTCCAGCTGACGCTGAACGCGATCACCGTGGAGGGCAAAGCAATCGTCCTTCAAACTTCGAGCCTATTTGCCAAGGGAACTTTTCGGGATTCTGACGAGTTTCTGGTGCAGAAAGGCCGTCGTCTGACTTTCCGTCTGACCTCCCCGGTCACGCTGAATGAACCGAAATCGATGGCAAGCCAGTCCTTGGGTTCTCCTACCGAATAAATATATCTCGTTTATTTCTGCGTATTTCAGCGCAAAATCCAGCGTTTTCAATCTTTTTTACTATTTTATTATTTTCTTCAAACAATAGAAAATAAGCCACTTGGCGAGTTTTCCACAGGACCTTTCCCATTCTTGCGTGACATCTGACCTTCGCAACAACACGTGAACACTCCTATAGTGGGCCTCGATGCCGGAAAGCGGCTGGCTGTGCGGCGTAAATGCTCCCATTATGGGAACACTTAGGTATCACATACCCCATCGTAGGCTTCCTTTCGGGAATCGTTCCGCGCCACAGTAGGACTATGAACACTGCAACCCCATTTCCGTGGTCCGATTCGCCAGCCGGAGAGAGCCGGAGCACTGCCTTTCGCACTGCCTTCGAACACGCTCCCATCGCCGTAGCCCGCTTCAACGCGCAAGGCCTGATCGTCGAGATGAATGCAGCCTTCGAGCGGACGCTGGATCTCGGGTTGGCCAGCCAGCGGCGGTTGCGGCTCAGCGACATAGTTTGTCCGCAAGACCGCGTGAAAGCTGAGGCGCTGCTGCCTGACCTGCTCGATTCCCCGATTGATGATGCCCGGCGCGACGGCCTCCGCATGGAAGCTCAAGGCGCAAGCCATGGACAAGCCAGCTTCAAATGGACGGCGTGGCGCCAGCTCGACTTCAAAGGAGGGGACGATCATGCCTTGCTCATGCTGGAGCGAAAAGACGATGACCGGAGCAACGATGAGCAGAACATCGTCGGACTTCCCGCGCAGGAAAGTATGCTTCAAACCCAGAGATGGGAGGCCGTCGGCCGCCTGACAGGCGGCGTGGTCCACGACTTCAACAACCTGCTGACCGGCGTCATGCTGTATTGCGATCTGATGCTTTCGAGTCTCGACGCGCGCGACCGCCGCCGCCGCTACGCAGATGAGATTCGCTCCGCCATCGTGCAAGCCTCCGGCCTGGTGCGGCAGTTGCTCGTCTTTGCCCGGCCGCAGGTAACAGCGCCAAGCTTCTTGTGCCTGAACGAAGTTGCAGCGGCGATGGGCGATCTGCTGACTCGCTTGATCGGCGAAAACATCGCGCTGAATCTGCATCTCGATCCTGAATTGGGCTCCATCAAAATCGATCAGGCGCAAGCGCAGCAGATCATCCTGAATCTGGTTCTTAACGCGCGTGACGCACTCCCCAACGGCGGCCGCATTTCCATCGAGACCAGAAACTGCAAGTTCCAGCCCGTAGCCGGGATCGTGCCGAGCGCGCTCCCGGCCTTTCCCTGTGTCCTACTGGTGGTTGGCGATGACGGGTGCGGTATGAGTGCCGACACGCGCCAACGCCTGTTCGAGCCATTCTTCACTACCAAAAACGACGGCCAGGGCACCGGTTTGGGATTGACTACGGTCCGCAGCATCGTTACCACCAATCGCGGGCTCATCCACTTCGAAAGCGAACCTGGCCGCGGCACTCGCGTGATGATCCTGTTCCCGCGGGCATCTCAGGCTGCCGAAAGCGATCTTCTGGACCCGGCCACTCCAGATTCAGGGCCCGCATCCGCAACATCATTTCAAGAAGTCAAGAAGGAATCACACTTATGACGTCAGCCGCATTAAGCCACTCCATCGCCACTCCTCAGATCATGGCCGCGAATTTTCTCAACCTTCTCATCGTTGACGATGAACGCTCCATCCGCGACGCTTGCCGCGAAGTCGCACTCTCCCTGGGCTTCATGGCCCATGTCGCCGATTCCGCCGAACATGCTTACCGCATTCTGCAAACTCAAAGTATCGACGCCGTCTTACTTGATCTGCGCCTGCCCGGCGCAGGAGGCCTCGAGGCTCTCCACCATATCAAGGCTCAACGCCCCGAGGCTCTCGTGATCGTAGTGACGGGCTATGGCACCGTGCAATCGGCGGTGCAGGCCATGAAGAATGGCGCTTACGAGTACGTGACCAAGCCTTTCAGCATCGACGAATTAAAGCTCCTGCTCGAACGCGTTTCGAATCACCTCAAGCTGAAGAGCGAAAACCGCATGCTGCGCGAGAAGCTTAAATCCAAGCAGGGATATGGCGGCATAGTCGGTCGCGCCCCTGAGATGGAGAAGCTCTACCGCATCATCGCCAAAGCCGCCAACAGCTCCCACCCTGTGCTGATTCTCGGCGAGAGCGGTACCGGTAAGGAAATGGTGGCGCGCTCCATTCATTACTCCGGGCCATTTCACGACAAGCCGTTCATCCCCGTCGATTGCGGCTCGCTCGTGCCTACGCTCATCGAAAGCGAGCTGTTCGGCTACGTCAAAGGCGCATTCACTGGCGCCAATCAGGCCAAGGACGGATTGCTCGCCATCGCTGAGGGTGGAACCGTTTTTCTCGACGAAGTCGGTGAGTTGCCGGTAGACCTGCAGGCTAAACTTCTGCGGGCGATTCAGGAAAAGGAGATTCGCCCGGTCGGCAGCACTCGCCGCATTCCCATCAACGTCCGCATCCTCGCCGCGACCAACCGCTTGCTGGAGCAGGCCGTGACCGAAGGCACTTTCCGCCGCGACCTGTATTTTCGCTTGAATGTTCTCAGCCTGCGTATTCCGCCGTTGCGCGAGAGGCGCGAGGATATTCCGCTGTTGATCGCTCATTTCATGGAACGCTCATTGCGCTCCTCGGCACAAGAGAAAATTCTCACCGACGAAGCCGTCAAGGTCATGCTGGCCTATGACTGGCCGGGCAACGTCCGCGAGCTGGAAAATTGCCTGGAGCGCACGTGCGCATTTACCAGCGGACCGCTGATCCATGTCCCTGATCTGCCACCAGCCATCGCCGGTACACAGGTCGCAGCGCCCTCCAATGGCAACGGCCATGGGCACGCCTTGAACAAAATCGTTCCCATGGCAGAATTGGAGCGGCAGACCATTCTCAACGCCATCGCAGAACTCAATGGAGACAAGTTGCAGGCGGCGCGCTTGCTCGGCATAGGCAAGACAACTCTCTACCGCAAGTTGAAAGACTACGCCGCCCAGAGCTAGATGGTTTTAGATAGAGCGGGGAATTACACATTTGTCTAGAAAATACGTTTGTCATCCCGAGCGAAGCGAGGGATCCTGGTTTCTGCGTTCAGCGCAATCACAGCCGACGCAGGCAAACACCAAGATCCCTCGCTCGCTCTGCTCGGGATGACAAGGGCCGGAGGGAGCATGAGTGAAGATCGATGAGCGAAGAGCGGCACTACTTCGTCTACATCATGGCCAACGCTTCGAAAAGGCTCTACACCGGCATGACCAACAGCATCCGACGGCGGGTTCGGGAGCACAAGCTGAAACTGACGCCCGGCTTTGCAACGCAATACAACATCACCAGGTTAGTCTATTTCGAAACCTTCGAAGACGTACGCAACGCCATCGAACGCGAGAAGCAAATCAAGGCCTGGACTCGCGCGAAGCGGGTGGCATTGGTGGAATCGACAAATCCCAAGTGGGACGATTTGTCCCGCGAGTGGGATCAGCCGCAAACATTTCGATTTGCGCCAAGAACTGCCTAAGGTCATCTTGTACTTTACTAGATTGTCATCCCGAGCAAAGCGAGGGACCTTGGTTTTTGCCGGCAGTGGCAGACGATGATCGTGCCGGCGAGAACCAATATCCCTCGCGTGGCTCGGGATGGCTAGCGGTAAGATGTCCCCTTATGAAACGAATGCCCCGTCCGCGCCGTTCCTCAGTGGGAACCGGTCCCTCACCGACTCCTTTAACCCGTGCCTTTTCAACGCGAGCACTCGTGGTGCTTTGCGTGCAATAGAAACCGCATGATCCTACTCATCACCCCGTCAGCACGTGGCCAAGAGTGCGCGGTCACTCTGAAAGAAGCGATCGGCGAGGAAACCCACTGGGCAGAAAAACTTTCGCAAGCCATTGCCCGGCTCCGCGAACAGCCCTATTCCGCCGTCGTTCTAGACCAATTCCTTTTGGAAAACGAGCCCGCGGAAAGCGACCAGATGCTTGAACATCTGGGCACGGCTTTTCCCGTCTATCTCAACTTCGCCGTCAGCGGCATGGAGCGCCTGTTGCGCGACGTCCGCTCCGCGCTTCACCGCCGCAAGCGCGAGGAAATCCAGGCTCGCCGTTCGGTCGAGCAACAAATTCGCAGCGAGGTGTGCGAGTCGCTCACCGTCATGCTGCTCTCCTGCGAATTAGCCATGGCCGTGCCCGGCATCCCCACCCCGGCAGCAGAAAAAATCCGCATGATCGACAATCTCGCCCGCGACATGCGCCTCAGGCTGAATGTGAACTGATTCTTACGAACGCATATCTGTCATGAGAGATTTCTACTTCTTCGACAGATGGTTCTTTGCCAACTTCTCCGCCGTTTCCAGCGCGGCCGCTGCTTTCACCTTCACATCGGGTTCCACCCCGGTCCCCTCCCAGTCGGTTTTTCCGAAGGGATTGATCGGCTTCAGCTCGGGAATGCCCATGCCGAAGTGATCGTCGATGCGATGGAAAACGCTCGCATGCGCGCCACCTCGCGTTCTCTCGCCCACTAACGTGGCGCGTCTTAGCATCTTCAGGTCGTAGCTGAACTGTTCCGCACCCGACCAGGTCGAAGCCGAGGTCAGCACATATACGGGCTTATCCGCCAGCCGGTTTCCTTCTACAGGCGACCGCGTCCAGGAGTGCTCTGTCGGACTTTCCCTCGGGCTATACATGTACTCGGGATGGTCGAAGAGGTAACTGGCAATCAGACCGACCATATTCTCCATACCGCCGCTGTTGTCCCGTAAATCAAAGATGACCGCATCGGCGTGATTCAGAGACGCCATCGCAGCAGTTGCTGTTTTCTGGCACACAGAGGTGTCAGGGAAAAAATCGAGCTTCAGATAGCCGATATTGTTCGGCAGGATTTCGACTTTTCTGAACATGCAGTTTTCCTGCTCCATTGCCTTCCGATAACGCGCAAGGTCTTCAGCTGTTTGTTCCGGCGGGTGCTCCGGCAATCTCTCGCGGCTGTATTCCAAAGTGAGGCGCATATCATGGCTGGCGTCGGTTATCTGCTTGGTCAGCACATCAGCAAACGCTCCACCGTCCGTCGCCGCGTCGTCGTGGCCATTGCTCTCATGCGTGAGTAGCGCTTGCGCTGTTTTTTCCGCAACTTCCCGATCGAAGTAGTACCGCTTCAGAGTCGCAATTGTCCGTTCAATCACGCGCCGCCGCTCCGCAGCATTCAGCTTTACGCCATCCGCCCCGGGAGGGTTCGTTGCGCCCGCGGCACCTTGGGGCTCTGGTTGCCCAGCTTGCGGTTCGGGAGAGCCAGAGCGAATCGTTGGGAACGCTGTCGATCGATGGTCGTCACGTCTTTCGTTAGCGGCCCTTAAGCGCGTTCCCGCGATCGCTGGTTTTCCAGAGATCCTCGCGCCTTCGTCCGCAACGTTCTTAGCCTGCTTCCACGCCACCCCAGACTGCAACCGCTGAGATTTTTCGAACGCGGCCGCACTTTGCGGCCGTTCTCCACCCTCAACCTCCCCGGGGTTTCCCCGCGATGATTGCGCCGCGTGCGAGACGGGAGCGATCTCGGTTGGGAGGATCGCACGCTGCTGTTCGACGGTGGACGCGTTCTCTTCACGGTCGAGAGTCGGGAACGGGAGATGACCGGTGTGATTCCAGCTGAATTTCATGGCGAGCAAAGCGGCACTGAGAACTCCAATTGACAAAATCAGACCGTGAATCACTGCGGTTGGGCGTGGCTTAAAGCTGCCTATCATGTAAAAGCCCGGGACACCATCAAGCGCCGGTGTTGTCGGCCCGGCCACGGCAGGTTTCTGTTGGAATCCCGGTCGAAAGGCCCACTGTCGGATTAACGAGACAATGCCGTCGCCCACCAGTTTCGCTTCCGTCAGTCTGGCCTTGGCACGATTCCCGGGCACTTCCCTGGTCCCCTGATCCTTGCTCACTTGATCAAAGATGAGCAGCATCTCGTAGGCAAAGCTTCGCTGGAAATTCCGCGGATGAAGGCGAAGGATCCAGACATACGTCCTGCGAAACATCAGGCTCTCCTCGGCCTCGCCGGTTGCAGCCGCATCTTCGCTTCATGAACTACGGCTTCGAGACGCTCAACCTCGGCCGAAAGAACGGCCTTTCCCAGAGGACTTATCCGGTAGTACCGCCTGCGGGGGTCTTCATCTCCAGCGCGCTCCCCGACGGGCTGCACCAGACGCCGCTCAATCAACTTTTGCAGATTGTCGTAGAGCGTGCCTGGTCCCAGCTTGTATTGCCCTTCCGATTGGCACGCGACTTCCTGCATAATGCCGTAGCCGTGGCGGTCTTCTCCAGCGAGTGAAAGAAGGATGTGCAAGGTTGCGGTCGACAAGGGGACGAATTCGCTGACATCTTCTTTCATAAGTCGGATTTCCAATATATCGAAATCCGAGCTAGTTGGCAACGGGAATTCGGAGCATGCATAGCGGTTATGGCACGCCGATGTCTTGCCTGCCGACCTCAATCCAGCAAGGCTGCTTCTGCGAAACGGGCCACGTCCGTGCCCAAGGTTTCCGGTCTCGGCGCGGAAAAAATCTGCATCATCGATAACCTGGCCCGCGACATGCGCGGACTGATTTGTCGGCCGCTCAATTCGGAACTCTACATCAGGAAATTACGTAACATAGGTCGATGGGACCTGTTTACGCCAGACTCCGCTCCGACGCCGGCATTCTCCTCCTGCTCGCGATGGTTTTTGTCGCGCTGCATGTCGCCACCAGCGGCCCCTACGGCTTTCATCGGGACGAACTCGCCACCCTCGATGACGCCCGCCACCTCGACTGGGGATTCGTCGCCTATCCTCCGCTCACCCCCGCCGCCGGACGCCTCGCGCTCGAGCTCTTCGGCATCTCCACGCTCGGAATCCGAACTCTGCCCATTGTCGCTCTCGCCTTGGTGGTCGTCCTTTCCGGGCTGATGGCACGCGAATTCGGCGGCTCCCGCCGCGCTCAAATTTTGTCCGCGCTCAGCGTCGCAGTCATTCCCATCGTCACCATTCAGACCACGGTCCTGCAATACGTTTCCTTCGACTATCTCTGGGGAGTTCTTCTCACCTATCTCCTCCTGCGCCTGCTCAACACCGAAGAGCTGCGCTGGTGGCTCCCCATCGGCGCCGCCATCGGGCTGGGCATGCTGACCAAATACACCATGGCGTTTTTCGTCATCGGTTTAGTGGGCGCTTTGCTGGTGACCGGAGCGTTCGAAAAGAAAATCCGCAGCCAGTTGCTCAGCCCGTGGCTGTGGGCCGGAGCGGCCGTTTCGCTGCTCATGTTCGTGCCGAATCTGATCTGGCAAATGCAGCAACACTTCGTCTCGCTCGACATGCTCCGGCACATTCACGCCCGCGACGTGGGCCAGGGGCGCGCCCGCGGCTTTCTGCCCGAGCAGTTGTATGTTTGCGTAAGCGCATCGCTGTCGCCTCTCGTGTTCATGGGCCTATGGTTCTTCTTCACCGATCGCGGACGCAAATACCGCCTGCTGGGCTGGATGTTCGTTCTAACCTTCCTGTTATTTCTGGTGGCGCAGGGGCGCTCCTACTATCTCGGCCCGCTGTATCCCATTCTGCTGGCCGCGGGCAGCGTGGTGTGGGAACGCTGGATCGCAGCCCGCACCCGCACCTGGGTGCTAGCCATGCAAGGCGTGACCTGGCTCTTGGTGGCATCCAGTGCTTTTCTGTCGTTCGCGCTCTTCACGCCCATCGCGCCCATCAACTCCGCTCTCTGGAACGCCACCGGCCAACTGCAAGACAACTTCAGAGAAGAAATTGGCTGGACCGACTTGGTCGCGACGGTCGCGCGAGTCTACCATTCCATCCCCGCCAGCGAACGCGCGGGAACCGGAATCATCGTGGGAAATTACGGCGAGGCTGGCGCCATCAATCTGCTGGGCCCGCATTACGGCCTTCCGCCCGTCATCAGCGGAACCAACTCGGCCTGGTACCGCAGCTATCCCCAGAACAATCCGCAAACACTGATCGCCATCGGCTTCAAAGACGACTTTCGGCAAGAACACTTCGAGCGCTGCGAGCTGGTCGCCCACAATACGAATCCCTTCGGTGTAATCAACGAGGAGAGCCGCGACCATCCCGACATCTATCTATGCCATCACCTGCTGCAACCCTGGCCCGAATTCTGGCCTCACTTCCAGTGGTTTGGATGAAATTGAGGACGATGTGAAGACAGCCGCCTCAAGCTTGACGGCCGAGACCTGCAAAATTTTGCACTCTCCCTCTCAAAAGAAAGTCTTCGAACCGCACCCGATTGGCACTAGAATGGGCTAGCGCCACACTCCGGACCCCCGCACCACTGCGGCATCCGGCACTCTCCCGGAGGCACTGTGCACGTTCTGGTCACTGCCGATACCCTGTCCGGCTCCTGGACCTACACTCGCGAGCTGGTCACAGGCTTGGTCACGCGCGGCGTCCGGGTCACACTGGTCAGCTTCGGTGAAATCCCACTGCCCGATCAGACCGCGTGGATGGACCTTCTTCACGGCCTTGAATTTCGCCCCACTGCGTTTCGCCTGGAGTGGATGGACGATGCGCCAAACGACCTCGCCGAATCCTCCGAGTATCTCGCCAACCTGGTGCGCGAAGTTCAGCCCGACCTGCTTCACTTTCATCAGTTTTGCCACGGCGACCTCGCGGTCGATGTGCCGCGCGTGATCATGGCACACGGCGATCTCATCAGTTGGACCGAAGCGGTGCACGGTTGCGCGCCGCGCCCCACGCGCTGGCTAAAGTGGTATCGCGATACCATCGTCGGCGGCATTGCTGCCGCGGATGCGGTAGTCGCGCCCTCGGCCTGCATGCTGAACACCCTGATTTCTACTTACGCGCGCCCGCGCCGCGCCGCCATTATTTATCCCGGACGCAACCCCATCTTCTTCAATCCGTACGTCAGCAAAGACGATTCAGTGCTCTCCGTGGGACGCCTGCTCGACGCCGGCAGGCAAGTCTTTCTGCTCACGCAACATGCACATCCGTTTTCGGTATGCATCGTAGGCGCGGAGCAAACCGTTCCGCTGCCGCGCATTCCCATCCGCGCCGATGTGAAAGTTTCGACCGACCAGAGTTGCGTCGCCATCCGCGGCGCGCAGACCGAATCGCAGCTGCGCGCTCTCTACAGCCGGGCCGCCGTCTACGCCGCCACTTCGCGCTATGAGCCGCTGGGCATGGCTCCGCTTGATGCCGCGTTCTCGCGTTGCGCCATCGTCGCCAACGATATTCCGAGCTTTCGCGAAGTCTGGGGTGACGCCGCTCTCTACTTCCGCACCAACGACGCGCGCAGTCTGGCCGACATCCTTCGCCAACTCGATGCCGACCGCGCCCTGCGCCACGCCTATGCCGATCACGCCTACACCCGCGCCCGCGAACGCTTCACTACGAAGCGCATGATCGATGACTACCTCGACCTCTACCGCAGCCTGGTTTCCGCCGATTCTCTTGCCGCGTAGATCCTAAGGTATCTCTCAGCGACTTTAGATTCCGCCGACCCAACAATCATTCGCAACGGCACGCCACTCTGTGGCATCTAGTGGTGCAGGAGAAAACTATGGCTAGGAACAAGAAACGCGAACAAGATGAAACCGGACCGGATTCCGCCGGTCAGTCCGGCGACATTCAGCAAATGTCGGACGACGCTGAGGCGGATTCCGAAAGCGTTGAAGAATTGCTGGAAGAGGGAAACTCCTTCGAGGCTGGAATCGTACGGGGAGTGGAGAACGCTAAGGATGCGGACGTTGCTGAGGTGACCACGCACGAAGTTCCGGAAGACGACGTGCCGGAAGAATATTTGGACGACGATCGCAACTAAAGTTTGATCGCGCCTAACGTCTGATCGCGACCCCAGCACAACTATCTACCGTCAGGAGAAACGCAATGTCACCAAGCATGCACAATCGAGCATTAGAACTTCACAACCTCGCGGCCCACGCGCACGCCGCTGCGGCCGTTGCCCACGGCAAGGGAGACCATCTTACCGCGCATGAACTCAGCACGCAGGCGCATGAACATTCCGTGAACGCCCTCAAGCTCGCCGAAGAGCTCGCCAACGAAGGCAAAAAGTCTAGCAAACCTTAGGCGCGGTAATTTATTGAGTGTAAGAAGCTCTCCGTCAACCTCCTCTACCCGCGTTGCATCCAACGCAATCTACTTTATTCCGAATTGATTTTGTGAGAGAGGGAAAGAATGCCCCAATCTTCTAGCGGAACCATTCCTTTGCGAAAGTTTGGCCGCTCCGACGCCAAGATTTCGGCTCTCGGCTTCGGAGGCCATCACTTGGGCGAAGCTCCCGATGAGAAAACTGCGGTCGAAATCATCCACCAGGCGGTCGATGGCGGAATCACTTTTTTTGACAACTGCTGGGAGTATCGCCGGGGAAAAACCGAAGTATGGATGGGCATCGGTTTGAAAGGCCGCCGCGACAAAGTTTTTCTGATGACCAAAACTTGTCCTCACGGCCGAGATGCCAGCCTCGCGCTGCAGATGCTCGAAGAAAGTTTGCGCCGCCTGCAAACCGATCACCTCGACTTGTGGCAGGTTCACGGGATGGCTTTCGACAACGATGCCGACCTCTTCATTCGCCCGAACGGCGCAGCCGAAGCGCTTGAAAAAGCCAAGAAGGATGGCAAGGTTCGCTTTGTCGGATTCACTGGCCACCACAATCCGAAGGTTCATCTCGCCATGCTGAACACCGGCTTTCCCTTTGACTCCGTGCAAATGCCGCTGAATGCTTTCGACGCAAATTTCCGCAGCTTCGAGCAGCAGGTGCTTCCTGAACTGATCAAGCGCGGCATCGCTCCTCTCGGCATGAAACCGCTCAACGGACACGGCGAAGCCATCAAGAACGGCGCAATTACTGCCGAGGAAGCCCTGCGTTACGCCATGAGCTTGCCCGTCGCGACTACCATCACCGGCATGGACAGCCTCGAAGTGCTTCATCAGAATCTTCAGATTGCGCAGAACTTTACTCCGATGTCCGAAGCGGAGATGAGCGCACTGCGTGACCGCTGCAAACCGGATGCCGCCGACGGCCGCTTCGAACTTTATAAGTTGTCGCTCAAGTTCGATAATCCCGAAGCGCGCCTCGCGCATGGCTTTCCGCTCGATACGCAGCAATTCGAGGTCAAGGACATGTTTGGAGTCGAGATGAATACCGGTCATCCGTGGCCGGAAAAGAAGTTCCAGTAGGAACCATTTCGCGGAAAGACGATTCTAGGAGAGAACGATTTTAGGAGAAGACGATGAGCGCGAAGGTAGAGTGGAATCGTCGCAGTTTTATCAAAGGTGCAGCCCTCGCGGGCGCGATACCGCTCATCGCTGGAGGAAGCATGGCGCAACAGAATCAGGATAAGAATCAACGGGAACAAGTTCCCTCTGGCCAGGTGCCGAAGAAACCGCTGGGCCGAACCGGCGTGCAGGTTTCCGCGATGGGAATCGGCGGCTATCATCTCGGCTCGGCTGAAACCGATCAGGCCGCCAATGAGATCGTGGCCAAAGCGCTCGATCACGGCGTGGATTTTTTTGACAACGCTTGGGAATACCATGACGGCCTCAGTGAAGAGCGTCTCGGAAAGGCTCTAAGAGGCAAGCGTCAGCAAGCCTTCGTGATGACCAAAGTCTGCACCCATGGCCGCGACAAAAAAATCGCCATGAGAATGCTGGAGGAATCGCTGCGCCGCCTGCAAACCGATCACCTCGATCTCTGGCAGATTCACGAAGTGGTTTACGACAACGATCCCGATCTAATCTTCGCGCCGAACGGCGCAGCCGAAGCGCTTCTCGCTGCCAAACAGCAAGGTAAAGTTCGCTTCATCGGTTTCACCGGACACAAAGATCCCGAGATTCATCTGAAAATGTTGTCCCATGATTTTCCCTTCGACACGATCCAGATGCCGCTGAACTGTTGCGACGCAACCTTCCGCAGCTTCGAAACGCGCGTGCTGCCGGAAGCCAATCGGCGCGGCATCGCCGCTCTGGGGATGAAAAGCCTGGGAGGCAGCGGGGAACTCGTCCGCCACGGCGCCGTAACACCGGAGCAGGGACTTCGCTATGCCATGAGCCTTCCCGTCGCCACCACCATCAGCGGAATCGATACTATGCAAGTGCTGGATCAAAATCTTAAGATCGCGGTAAATTTTCAACCTCTTGCCGCCGCAGAGATGCAAGCTTTGCGCGACCAATGCCGCGTCGTGGCCGCCGATGGCCGCCTTGAACTGTTCAAGATGACCACCAAGTACGACGGGAAGGTTGGGCGCGAACAGCATCATTTTCCCACCACGCAAGAGTTGCCACTGTAGCCGCACCTTAGCGCCCGGCAAAGTGGAAGAGCGGCGCTTCAGCGCCGCGTAAGCCTCACTCCTTCGGGGCTTTCAGCCCCCGTGTTCGCCCTAGCCCCAATCGACAAGTTTATTCTTGACATCCTGTACTGTGTAACATACAGTATGTGGCATACACTATATGTCGCCTAGCACAAGTTCCGATACGCGTAACGACGATCGCTTCGAGAACCTCCGCCAGGAACTTCGCCGCGGCAGCCTTCCCCTCGCCGTTCTGGCGGCATTGCGCACCGAGCACTACGGCTACACGCTGCGCAAGACCCTCGCTAGTCACGGCATGGCCATAGACGAAGGCACGCTCTACCCGCTGCTTCGCCGTCTTGAGACTCAGGGCCTGCTGGTAAGCCAGTGGCGCGAAGAGGACAAGCGTAACAAGCGCTTCTACCGTCTCTCACCGGATGGCAAGTTGATTCTCAAACAGTTGTCAATCGAGTGGAAGAGCATTCACGCATCGCTGGAAGACATTTTTTAATAGCAGTCTCAAGGAGCACGTCATGGCACTCGTTGATCGTTACCTGCAAGCCGTTAAGTTCTGGCTGCCGCGCAATCAAAAAGACGACATCATCGCGGAACTATCAGAAGATCTTCGCTCGCAGATCGAAGAAAAGGAAACCGAACTCGGCCATCCACTCACCGACGCGGAGATCGAGCCCATCCTTAAAAGCTGCGGTTCTCCTATGGCCGTCGCCGGACGCTTCCTGCCGCAGCAATCGTTAATCGGTCCGGCACTGTTTCCCATCTACCGCGTCATCATCCGGTCGCTGATCCTTTATTTCTTGCTGCCGTGGCTGTTGCTGTGGATGGGCATCGCCATCTTCTCTCCCGACTATCGCGCAGACCATCCCGGCATGGCGCTCTTTGCAACGCTTGAGCCCTGGTGGCTCGCCTGCACTTGGTCGCTGTTTATCAACACCCTGATCTTCGCCCTTCTGGATCGCTCTCAGTCATATTCGCAACGGATCAACGATTGGAACCCGCGTGCGCTTCCTCCGGTGCGCGATCCCAACCGCGTCTCCCGCGGCTCGACCATATTCGAGTTGACTATCGTTGTCGCAACCCTTGCCGTGTGGGTGCAGCTTGACGTCTTTCATCGCGTCTTCCACTTTTTCGGATTGACCGTCACGCTCTCCTACCGCTGGCCGGAATTTTTCTGGGGATTAGTAGCGCTCAGCCTGGCTGGCATCGTCGTCTCCGGCCTGAATCTCGCGAAGGCGCGCTGGACGCGCCTGAGCGCCAGCCTGCGTCTCGCGCTCGACTGTGGCTCCTCGGGATTGAGTTACTGGCTGTTCCGAGCCAACCTGCTGCAATCGCTGAGCGGGAATGACATCCCTTCCACCGAAGCCGCAAGGTTCGTTAGCTTTCTCAACCAGTGGATGGCAAGGTCAGCTATCTGGGTGCTGGTAGTTGGAGCGATAATTGTTTTCTTCGACATTCGCCGCCTCCGCCGCGTCGACCCAGGAGTTTGATCGCTCACGCAACTTCGTCCAGCGTGCTCGTAGCTGTCCACCCGACTCCGTCCTTTTTACGGGATCGACCTATCTCAGATCACCGAGTGAGCAGAATTGAACAGTCGCACTACGCGGCACCGTTCTACGATCTGCTCGAGGAACATTCATGCCAACCGCCGAACTCGAACATGCGATCTCGCCCGCGACTCCCACACCCGATGGCACCATGAAGGCTCTGGTCTATCACGGTCCAGGCAAGTACGGCTGGGAGAATAAGCCGCGCCCGACCATCCAGCACCCATCCGATGTCATCGTGCGGGTCACCACGTCTACGATCTGCGGAACCGATCTCCACATTCTCAAAGGCGATCTCCCCGCCGTGACCGATGGCCGTATTCTTGGCCACGAAGCAATCGGTGTCATCGAGCAGATCGGCGCCGCAGTCTCGGAGTTTCACGTCGGCGACAAGGTCATCGTTTCCTGCGTCACCGCCGGCCTCAAGTGCGACTTCTGCAAACGAGGCATGTATTCCCATTGCCGCCACGGGGGCTGGATTCTCGGCTGTACCCTGGATGGAACTCAGGCCGAATACGTTCGCATCCCTGAAGCCGACGGCAGTCTCTACCACTTCCCGGCCGGCGACGATGAAGAAGCCATGGTCATGCTCAGCGACATTCTGCCCACAGGCTTTGAGTGCGGCGTTCTGAACGGACAGGTCAAGCCCGGAGACACCGTCGCGATCATCGGCGCCGGCCCGGTGGGCCTCGCCGTTTTGCTGACCGCGCAATTCTATTCGCCCGCGGCAATTTTCATGATCGACCTCGATGACAAGCGTCTCGCGGTCGCGAAGAAGTTTGGCGCAACCACATTGATCAACAGCTCCGATGGCCATGCCGCTCATCAGGTGATGGAACTCACTGAAGGCGCCGGCGTCGACGTGGCCATTGAAGCTGTCGGCCTTCCCGCTACCTTTGCCATCTGCCAGGAGATCGTCGCGGCCGGCGGCCGCATCGCCAATGTCGGAGTCCACGGCAAGCCAGTCGAGCTGCACATGGAAAAACTCTGGGATCGCAACATTGCGATCACCACGCGTCTCGTGGATACCGTTACGACGCCGATGCTTCTGAAGGTCGTGCGATCCGGTAAGCTGCAGCCCGCCAAGCTCGTGACTCACCGTATTGCCATGAACGACATCATGAAGGCGTATGACACCTTTGGCAACGCGGCACGAGAGAGCGCGCTCAAGGTGGTGCTCACGAACGGCGAGCCTCGGGGCTGAGAAGTCTTTGTGCGGTCTCGGTTCGAAGTTTCAAAGTGGGAATTGCAGCGCAGACTTTTGGGCTCGTCCTTGCGTTCTGCACTTGAGGCGATGACGCGGAAGCCGAAAGATGAGATACAGGCCGATAAGTCAAATGATTCTCTTACACAGATTCATGACAAGCCCCGGCATCAAGGGAGGACGTGCTAATGCGAATGCCAGCAAGTTTCAGGGCCTCTCGAGTTCTTCTGTTCTCGACATTCTTTCTTCTCGTCGTCGCCGATGCCTCCGGGCAGGCGAGCCAGCCCGCTCCCGCCAAGAACGCTCAGTCCGCCAGCGCGCCCCCGGCTGCTGCAGCGTCGGCTGAGGATTCCAAATACGTGGGCGCGGACACCTGCAAAACCTGTCACGAGGAGATCTACAACGCCTGGCAGAAAACGCCGCACTGGAAGACCACACTGAATAAGGAGGCCTCGCACCAAGGTTGCGAGGGCTGCCATGGTCCCGGTGCGGAGCATGTGGCGGGCGGCGGCGACACCAGCAAGATATTCAATCCTGCGAAGCACTCGGCCAAAGAGGTTGACGCCAAGTGCCTGACCTGTCACGCGGGAACGCACCCGAACTTTGACCGCTCGCCCCACGCCAGGGCGAAGGTCAGCTGTATTAGCTGCCACAGCGTTCATCAGAGCAAGGAAGAAGATAATCTGCTGAAGGTTTCGCAGCCTACTCTCTGCTTCCAGTGCCACTCCGACACCAAGCCGGCGTTCAACATGCCGTTCCACCACAAGGTGAACGAAGGCTTGATCACGTGCAGCGATTGCCACGACGTGCACGGCACCTTCGGAGCCAACAACCTGAAGTCCACGGCCGACCAGAACGCGATCTGCACCAAGTGCCACACCGAGACGCGCGGGCCGTTCGTCTATGAACACGTCGCGGTCAAGGCCGAAGGGTGTGTGGGATGCCACACTCCGCACGGTTCCCAGAATCCCCGCCTGCTGAGCATGCCGGCCATCGCCCCGCTCTGCAACCAGTGCCACAGCGGCGTAGCTAACAACACGGTTCACGGAATGGGCGCGGGATCGTCGGAAACCATAACTTGTACGAACTGCCACACCTATATTCATGGCTCGAACATGAATGCGGCGTTCCTCAGGTAGGGTCATGGATTGCGCCTGGAAAATTGCGGAGGCGCGGGCCGCGTTCCGATTGCGCGTAGGGATTCAAGGTCTCGACGAGCAATGTTTTCGAGTGAGGCTTTCAATATGATGAACCCAGGATGGATTTCCCGGCGGTTGAATGAAAAGCATTCTCTTCCGGCAGCCCGATGCATCGTCGGGGGCATGGCCGCAGCCATTTTGGGCTTGACGGCGGGCACCGCCGTCGCGCAGGCTCCAATATTTGTGTCTCACCAGGCCGCTCCGGAGGGCTACACGCTTCATGAGTCTATCGATCTGGGCGGACATGTAGCCAATATCGACGGCAGCGACGCCATGTACGACACTCTAGTTAACGAGCACTCCGGTCCGCGCATACTCGGCGAGACCTATGAACTGCACGCGCTGCCGGGCACGAAGAATACCCTGGTCGATCGCTTGAAAGCCTTTGCCAGCGGGCTCGGCGGCGATCCGAACGACATTGCTAAGCTGGACTTTTCCAAGGGCAAGCTCTACGACTTCTCCGGCTTGTTCCGCCGTGACCAACAGTACTTCGACTACAACCTGCTGGGCAATCCGAACCTTCCGCCCGGCCAGTCGATTCCCATCGGTCCCGCCGCAACGCCGACGGGCTCCTACGCGTGGCCGCAAGTGACGGAGTCGCCGTTTATGAACAACTCGGTGCGCCGCATGACGGACACCAAACTTACACTGCTTCCGCTGTCGAAGGTCACCTTCCGCATCGGCTACTCGCAGAACGTCTTCCAGGGTCCGAGCCTGACGCCCAGCGGTTATCAGGTTGCCGGCGCCTACGACCTGCTGCTCCAGGAGTACCAGCGCAACAGCACGGATGACTGGACGGAATCGGTCGAGTGGAAGCCCGTATCGCGGACCCGGTTGACCTACGAAGAGCAGGTCACTCACTACAAAGGCGATTCCTATTTCAATATGGCGTCCCAGTATTTCAACCTGCAGGAAGCGGACGGATCCAGGGTCGCAGTGCTCCAGAACTACGACAATCCGATCAACAAGCCGGTCGGCATCACCTGCAACACCGCCGTTGGAGCCGCCTCAATTTACCCGGCGCAGACTCCGAACGGTCTACCCATCGTCGATCCGACGTGTAATGTGATTACCAGCTATTCGCGTTACCAGCCAACCCGCGAAATCTTCCCGACCGAAATCTTCCGGTTCCAGAGCTCCAGCATCAAGAACGTTACGATGAACGGCAACGTTCGCTACACCAATGCGAACACGAGCCTGCCGAACTACTACGACGACTTCCAAGGTCTGGCGGGAGCGAGCCGCGAAACCACGTATGCCGGCAACGCCCGCGCCGAGCGGCAAGCGATCGCCGCCGACTACGGCGTCACCTGGCAGGTGCTGAAAAAGCTCAGCATCTCCGAGCAGATCGATTACTCGAATGTGCACCAGCCGGGAGTTGCCGACATTACGAGTCTAACCAGCGTGACTTCGACTTCCGTACCCCCGACCATCAATAGCACGGCGTTAACCACAACGGTGATCAACACTCCGACCACGCCGGCCACAGGCACGTTTGAAGGCAGTCCGGCCGTCGCTACGCCGCTGTTTGATTTCTTCGGCCAGAAGTTCATCACGAACAACCTCACAGCGGCGTACGACCTTACGGATCGCGCCACGTTCACGCTCACCTATCACTACCAGGGGCACACCATCGGCGAAGGTGCCGCGAACACCACGGGATACCTGTCCGGTAGCTCCAACTTCAAAATCGACGAGAACGGCGGTATCTTCGGCGTCAATTTGCAACCGGCGAACAACTGGCACATCAACGGTTCGGTCGAGCTTCTGCACGCCGACAATGCCCTCACTCCGGTCGCACCCCGCGACCTGCAGCATTACAGAATTCGCACCACTTACCGGCCGCAGACCTGGGCGACGCTCTCCGCCGCCTACAATGACCTCGAGCGCCACAACAATATGAACAATACGGGCACAGCGTCCGTGGATGGCCCGCTTCAGCATGTCGACCATAGCCGGATCTTGAGTTTGAATGCCGACTTGATGCCGAACGAGCACTACGGGTTCGACATCGGCTATGCCTACAGCGACGTGTACACGGCGACCCACATCTGCTTCCTGGGCACGGCCTCAAGCCCCACCATACCGGGCGCCGCGACGCCCACAGGCATAGCCTGCCCGTCTCCGGCTCCCCGCGTGCCGGGGAGTCCTTATACTTTTGGTCCGGCGAAGGACTTCATGAACGCTCCAACACAGTACGCGTCCGTGGCCTTGGCTCTTTCGCCGATCGACAAGTTCCACGCCAATATCGGCTACCGAATAAGCTCGGTCAACGGCAGCCGCTTTTTCAACGATCCGCGCGATGTGAACGGATCGCTGGTCTCTACCTACCTGTCGCCTTTTGTGAATCTCTCCTATGCAATGCGAAAGAATCTGATCTGGAAGGGCGAGTATAACTACTTCGGCTACGGCGAGGGTGGTCCTTCGGGAGCACAGTATTGCAATCCCTCCAGCACGCTCCCGACGCTGGCTGCGCCGGCTCCGGTCGTGCCCTGCAGCACGCTGCCCAATACTGCGATGAGCGGTCCGGCCTACGGGTTCACCGCCCCTCGGAACTTCCACGCAAACAACCTGACCGCTGGAGTGCATTACGAATTCTAAAAACATCCGTTAGCCTTCAGCTTTTCGTGTGGGGGTGCGCAGTTGCTGGCTTCCAGTTCGGTTACAACGATTACTCCTTCACCCGCATCAGTACGCGGCAGGTGCAAAGCTACAAGGTCCACGTCGGATACAACCAGCGCGAACGATGCACGCGACATGCAACCCCGCCGAATGATATCTTTTTAGCCTTACTAGAAACCCGCAAGGTTGGAGGAACCAAACTCATGGCTCAGGTAAAAATCACAGTCCGTCCGAATGGCCCTTTCCGTGTCGAGGCTCCCGAAGGCTCGATTGAACTCGTCGACGTCAACGGAACTCAGTACGACCTCACCGGCAAGCCCGCGTTCTCACTCTGCCGCTGCGGCGGTTCGGTGAACAAACCGTTTTGCGATGGCACGCACAGCCGCATAGGATTCCAGGGCGCAGAACTGGCGGTCAAGAAGGCAGACGGCTAGCCAGCGGTCCTCTCAGATTGGCGCTCATCAATCTGTTGCCTTTTTCTTCAGCTCCGCCGCTTTGCTTCTTGCATCTTCTGCCTGTTGCGTCATTCCTTTAGCCTGATAGGCATCGGCGAGCGCATTTTCTAATTCGAAGTCGTCGCCGCTTTCCCGTTCTTTCAGGAAGGCGGCGATGGCGTCATCGTACTGCTTCAGTTGTGCCAGCGAAACCCCCAGCCTGTAGTGGACGTCACTAGCCTGCGGAGCGAGTCTAAGCGCGGTTTTATATTCTTCGATTGCGGCCGGATGATTTTGCTCGTCCGCCAGAGCCATCCCCAAGCCCACATGGGCTTGGGCGTTATTCGGCTCCTGCTTCAGTAGTTCGGTAAACTCCTGCTGCGCCTCTTTGGACTTTTCCTGGCTAAGGTAGGCCGCGCCCAGGTTCATGCGGGCTGAAGAATTCTGCGGCTGCATTTGCAACACGCGCTTCAGTTCATCTTCACCCTGATCAAGTTCTCCTTTGGCGAAATAGGCACGGGCCAGAGCAGAATGCGCTTGGATATCCGAGGGACGCTCCCGGATTGTTTCCTTCAGCGCGGCGATCATCTGATCCATGTTTCTTTCTGAAATGCCGGCTCGTCCAAAGTGTGAGGAAAAGCCCCGCCAGCGCTGCACTCCCAAAGCGCTGCCTAGCAAAGCGAGAGCCACAACAAAAAATATTGCCGCGCGCCGCAGCGGTTTATCGTGCGCTGGGGCGAGGCGCGCGATCATTGCCCCGATGATCAAGCCAACGATCAATCCGCCGATGTGGCAGGCGTTGTCGATGCCCCCAACCACCTGCCCAAAGAAAAGGTTGAAGCCGGCAAAGAATAGGAGACTTCTCAACGTACCGCTCAGCGCGGCCTTTGGCACAGAAAACTCGCCAAGATAGAACGATGCGATGAGCGCGCCAGCAAGCCCGAAAATCGCGCCGGATGCGCCCACGCTAAAAACGTGAGGGTTCCAACCCACGCTTGCGATGCCCGCCCCAATGCCTGTAGTTAGGTAGATCGCTGCGAAAGTCCACCGTCCATAGAGCGATTCGCAAAGCGCGCCCAGGTTCCACAGGCACCACATGTTGAAGGCGATGTGCATGAGGCCGCCGTGCAGGAACATGTAGCTCAGCAGCCGCCACCATTGTCCGGAAAGCGTGTACGGGCCCACATTGGCGCCCCATAAAAGAACATCGCCGGGAAAGTCCATCACGGTTGAAGACGCGTACGCCGTTGCCAGAAACACCGCGAGGTTGGCGCCGAAAAGAATCTGAGTGAGGCTGATTGCGGATTCGCCACGCCGCACCCACGGCGTGCGCATGACCGGTTGCGGAGCGTCGTCAACGATTTCGCCGCGCTGGTACTTCTCGTGCTGCACACACCACTGGCAGATCTTCTTGCCGAAGGTCAAACCCGGAAGCTGCCGGCCGCATCGAACACAATTTGCCATGGATTACTACAAAGATATCAGCAGTTTGGGCCGCGCGGCGAGAGCGGTCGCGTCCGATCGATCAGTGAATCGTCTTCGTCTTCCGTGACATGTAATCCATCAACAGATACTGCCCCAGAGTGTAGGGCGTAGTGAAGTAAGCCTTGCCGCGGCACATCTCCGTCACCTTCTGAACGAACTGCACTAATCCATAATCAGACGCTAGCATGAACGTGTTGATGAGCACGCCAGCGCGCTTGCATTTCGAAACCTCTTCGAGAGTCTGGCTGACGACCAGAGGATCGAGGCCAAAGGCATTTTTATAAATGCGGCCATCTTCAAGAGTGAGCGCCGAAGGTTTGCCGTCGGTGATCATGACGATCTGCTTCATGTCTTTTCGTTGCCGCTGCAAAATTCTCTGCGCAAGCCGCAGGCCTTCGCGCGTGTTCGTGTAATAAGGTCCAACTTTGACGCGCGCCAGTTGCGAAAGCGGCACCTCTTCGGCAGAGTCATGAAACAGCACAAGCGAAAGCGAGTCGCCGGGATACTGCGTGCGAATCAAATGCGACAGCGCCATCGCGACTTTCTTCGCGGGAGTAAAGCGGTCTTCGCCATAAAGAATCATCGAGTGCGAGCAATCGAGCATGAGCACCGTCGCGCACGAAGATTGATACTCGCACTGGTGAACTTGCAGGTCTCTGTATTCGATGTTGAGCGGCAGCTCGAGGCCCTCGCGCTGAATCGCGCTCGACAGCGTGGCCGTAATATCGAGGTTGAGCGTGTCGCCGAACTCGTAGGTGCGCGATGCGCCGCTCGCTTCGATGCCGGTCGCAAGGTCGCGAGTATCGTGGCGCCCAAAACTAGATTTACCCAGTGACCCGAGCAGATTGCGCAGAGATTTGAAGCCGAGGAAGTCGAGGCTCTTGTCGGTGATCTCGAATTTCGCGTTCTGCTGATTTTCTCCAACCTGGCCGCCAACGCCGGATGGACGCGATGGATCAGGCGGTTGGTCAATTGAAATATAGTCTTCCTGCTGCATCCTTTCGATCAGCTTTTCGATAAGCTCGTCGAGTTCGCCGTCGGCCGCCATCTGATCGAGTCGTTCGCGCATATCTTCATCGAACTGTTTGCCTTCCATCAAGGCCTGCTCGATCGCGCGCCGCAAGTCATCGAGAGTCTGCTCGCCTTCAGGCATCTCGTACCACATGTCGCTCTGAAAGCCGCTCTGCAGCAAATAGTCGGAGAGCGCGCTGAGCAAGTCCTCCATGCTCATCTCGCCCGCAGGGTCGGGAACGTATTTGCTGTAGCGGATGCGTTTCATAAAAGCAGGGTTTAGGGATCAGGGGCTAGGGGTTAGAATTCAGAGGCTAGCGTCGAACCCTAGTCCCTAATCCCTGCCCCCTGCCTCTAGTTAAACTGCCTTCTCTGTCGATACGGTGGTTCTTCTTTGTCGAAACTTTTCTCGCGCTGCGGTTCCGGCTTCTTCTCTCCGGCTTTGAAGACTCGCTCCTCATTGCGCCCGATGCGCTTGTGCGCGTGCAGGCCTTCAAGAATAAATTCCGCCGCAGAGACTTGCTGCTCAGCACTTTCTTTCTGCGAAACGCCGAGCGGACCCAGCTTATCGATCAGTCCCTGAATCTTTTTCAAGTTCTCAAGTGCCTCAACCGCCGAAATTGAATCCGAAAGCTGAATCTCGCCGCCCAGGTCGAACCACTGCACGATCTGCTGCACGTTGGCGCCGGTGAAATATTCGTCGTACGTTTTCGCAATCGCGGAGCGGATTAGTTCGCGCCCCACAAAATCCGCGCCTTTCATTTCGCCTTCGTATTCCAGTTCGAGTTTTCCGGTGATGGCCGGAAGCGCAGCGTAAACGTCGCTGACGCGGGGCACCACGAGCCGCTCGTCGTTGCGCAAGGCGCGCCGCTCAGCGTTCGAGATCACATTCTCCATCGCAGAAATAGGCAGCCGCTGGCTGACGCCCGAGCGCTTGTCAATTTTCTTGTCGTCGCGCGCGGCGAATGCGATGCGCTCGATCACTTCCTGAATGTAAGCAGGCAGGTGCATCGAGTGCCCATTGCGACTCGTCCACGCTTCCTGCGCGGTGATGGCAATCCCCTCATCAACCGTTGCCGGATAATGCGTGCGAATCTCCGATCCAATGCGGTCTTTGAGCGGAGTGATAATTTTTCCGCGCGCCGTGTAGTCCTCGGGATTCGCGCTGAAGACGATGGCAACATCAAGCGGCAGGCGAATGGGATATCCCTTAATCTGCACATCGCCTTCCTGCATGATGTTGAAGAGGCCAACCTGAATTTTTCCGGCGAGGTCTGGCAATTCATTGATGGCGAAGATGCCGCGATTGGCGCGGGGCAGCAAGCCATAGTGAACGGTGAACTCACTCGAAAGTTCGTGGCCGCCGCGCGCCGCTTTGATCGGGTCGATGTCGCCGATCAAGTCGGCAATGGTCACATCGGGTGTGGCAAGTTTTTCCACGTAGCGGTCGTCGGGCGTGAGATAAGCAATCGGCGTGGCGTCTCCCAGTCGCGCGACTTCCTCGCGGCAACGGCGGCAAATCGGCGCGTACGGGTTGTCGCGAATTTCACAGCCGGCAAGATAGGGCATCTGAGGATCAAGCAGCGTCGTCAAGGCGCGCAGGATGCGGCTTTTGGCCTGGCCGCGCAGTCCGAGCAGAATGAAATTGTGCCGCGAGAGAACGGCGTTCACGATCTGCGGTACAACCGTATCGTCATAGCCCACGATTCCGGGAAAGATGCCGGAGTCGTCATGCCGGCGCAGGCGGGCGATCAGGTTGTCGCGGAGTTCGTCTTTCACGCGGCGAGTGCGCAAACGTTCTTCGGAAAAATCACTGCGCCGCAATTCGCCCAGCGTGCGAGGAACAGACATGAAGGAACCCCCGAATACTTTTCTGGATTATACGCGGGTAAGCGGGCTTCGGGCGTCGGCTATCGGGCTTCGGGTGTCCGATACCGCGCCTCGGTAAAATGCGAGGCTCTCGCTTCTGGATTCGCTGAAGCCCGAAAGCCGAAGCCCGGAAGCCCGAAGCCGGAAGCCCGAAGCCCGCACTTAATGCACATGCCCGTTGCCGCCAGCCTTTTCGCGGGCAGAAGCGGCGCGGCGAAGGTTGGGAATCAGGGTCTCGAGATAAGAGGTCAGCAGAAGAATTCGTTCTGCTTCCGAGCGAAGCGCGAGAAGTTTCTGCTTGAAATCCAGATCTAGCGGCAGCGATCCAGCGAGATAGAAAGAGAGCATCGCAGGGTCGGCGCCGGAGAGATCCTGTTGCGCACCGGCGATAGCCAACAATTCAGAATGCAATGCAACTGCACGAGCAGAATCTGCCTGCGAGAGACTGCCGGGTTCGTCCGCGATCATGAGAACCTCGGCCTGCAGAAAAGATCGCTCCTGATTGACGCGCACCACTTCGAAACGCTTCCGCCCTTCAGCGACCAGGTCGAGGCGGCCATCGGGATACTCCTTCACGACCGTAATGATTTCGGCGGTGCATCCCACGTCGGCCAGGCCCTGCTCGATCGCGCGCACCACACCAAAGGTGCGGTGCTCGGCGAGGCATTCGCGAATCATTTCTTTATAGCGCGGTTCGAAGATGTGCAGGGGCAACGGAGTGCCGGGGAACAGGACGACTTCGAGCGGGAACAGGGGTAAAAGGGCGTCCAAGTGATCTCCGATGACGAGTGCGCGGATGCTCGCGAACCATCGGCGCGAAAAGTAATTCGCGAAAACGATCCGCGAAAAATGACCCGCAAAAATGACCGCGCCGTCCTGATTGTACCTTAGCGCTTGACTTCACAAGTTGCATAGGAATAAAAGCGCGCTATGGACCTTGCAGGGGAAATTGTGGTGGTGACGGGCGCCTCCATGGGAATTGGGGAAGCGATCGCTAAGATTTTTGCCGATCAGGGCGCGAGCGTGGTGATGCTGTCGCGCGATGCCGCCCGCGTGGAAGGGGCCCGCGGCCGTGTGGGGCATGCCGAGCGAACCTTGGCGCTGGCCTGCGACGTCAGGCATCGCGAGGATATTGACCGCGCGATCGGCTTGACGCTGCATCATTTCCAGAGAAATCGACGTCTGGATAAACAACGCCGGACATGGACTGCTCGATTCAGTGGCTCAAATGGATATGGCCGCGTGTCGCGAAATGTTCGACACGAATTTGTTTGGCGCCGTAGCGGCGATGCAGGCTGTGATTCCAGTGATGCGCCAGCAGAGTGGAGGGCAGCAAGGCCCAGGTCGTCAGGGCGGCGCGCAGGAGAGCGGGGGGCAGAAGAGCATAGGAACGATCATCAATATTTCGAGCGTCGCGGGGCATATTCCGGTGCCGTTTCACGCGGCGTACAGCGCAACCAAGTTTGCGCTGAATGCCATGGGCAAGGCAGCGAGTGTTGAGTTGAAGAAAGATGGAATTCACATTCTCACGGTCTGTCCGGGCCGCGTGCATACGCCGTTTAGCGAGAATGCTGTGCAGGGCCATGAAGTGAAGCGCGTGGGATCAACGCGGGGCATCAGCGCTGAGCGCGTGGCGCGGGCGACGCTGCAGGGATATTTGAAGCAGAAGAGGGAGGTGATTGTGCCTTGGACGATGCATGTGCCGGTAAAGATCTATCAGCTTTTTCCGGGACTGGTGGAGTGGGCAATGGGGAGAATGGCAGGGTGATGCGATGACTGACTATGAGACTTTCCGAGAGAAGCTGCTCTCTCAGCGGTATCGTGCCTGCGAAATTCCTTCGCGCGATGAGCCAGGCGTTTACGCGCTGTTTCTAACAAGCCAGACGGCGCTTCCCGGCCTCGCCGTCGAGTCGGACGTCTTGTACATTGGAATGACAGAGTCAAGCCTTAAGGTCCGGAATCACTTCAACCATTCGCAAAGCGGATTTTCTTCGCCTCGTCGGACTCTTGGTGCCTTGTTGAAGGAGCAGTTGAATCTAACTGCCCTGCCGCGTTCTCCCGGACCATCGGCTAGCAACGTGAAGAACTACCGCTTTTCGGACGAGGGCGAAAAACGGCTCACCAGATGGATGGACAGCTACTTGACCTACGGGTTATGTCCCGTCAACGCCGATGTCCGCGGGATTGAGGGCCGCCTCATTAGGGAACTTCGGCCGCCCCTCAATCTTACGAAATGGCGCAACCCCCAGGCCAGTCGATTGAAGGCGCTACGCAAGGCGTCTTCCGACGAGGCTTCGTACTCAAGGAACCGGAAAGGCGCATCTGGATTTCCCGCCAGCAAACAGAGCGACGACTGAAAATGGCCGCCGACCTTTCATCTACCCCAGTTCCGCCAGCATGGCTTCCATCTCACCCTGTGCATGCAAATTTCCAGTGCGGCGCGCTGAAGCGATTCCGTCGGTGAGCATAGTCTTGGCCTCTGCGATGCGGTCGGCCCGCGCCAGTGTCTGCGCCGCCATAAAGTAACCGGGAGTGTAGTCAGGACTGGCTTTGAGAAGGATGGAGAATTCAGCAAGCGATCGGTCAAAGTCACCTTGCTTTGAATACTCCATCGCCAGCCCGTAGCGTGCAAAAGTGTCGTTCGGATTCTGGGTGAGGACGTCGTTTAACGCGGCAATGCGATCCATGGTCAGTTCTCGCTTCTCAGTTTAGATGAGATTACTACAAAGCATTGCTCCGCTTGTAAATCGTTGTGGCTGTCCTGTGTTGGCTTGCACTGCGGAGATGAGTAGAATGAGCAGTCCTTAACATTTCATCTTTCATGGAGTGGCCGCCGATGGCGTGTCCGTTTTTCCTGCCGATAGAGAAGTTAGAGAACGGCACTTGGCTGCACGCGGCGCGGCTTCCATTGGGATGCGGATGGAGCGGCCACTGCACCGCGCCGGGGCATGAAGGTGAAAGCCCTTCGCAGAATGAATTACGGGATTTCTGCAACCTTGGCTATGCGCACGATTGCGCGCGCTTACCGCAAGAGCGAGCGTGGGATTCAATCCGCTTTGCCGCTCGAACCGTGTGCGGCGAAAACGCGACCTCCGGACGTATTCACGTTCGCTACGTATGCGAGCGCGGTCATCGTCCAGCGGAGCATGGGATGTTGGAGTTTGATCCAGTCGCGTCTCAGTGGAGAGAACTCCATCGCGACGGCCGAGTGCAGCGCATGGCCGAATGTTTTCTCGAGTCCTACGTCGAAAAGAGGAAAAGACGGGAAGTGACGCAGGCCGCAAGTTAGATCGACTGCCGCTGGCAACTGAAAGAGGAAAGACGAGTATGAACGAAGAGATGTTGGTGCCCCGGCCGGTGAGAGATTCGCAGTCGGAGATGGCCGAGATTGTTTTGCCCAACGATGCCAATCCGCTCGGCGCGCTGCTCGGCGGCCGCTTGATGCACTGGATCGATCTCGCGGGCGCAATGGCCGTTCACCGGCATGCGCGCAGTTATGCTGTCACCGCTTCGGTGGATCACATTGATTTTCTGGTTCCGGTGCGCGTAGGCGATCTGATAATTCTGAAATCGTCGGTGAACCGGGTCTTCCATACGTCGGCGGAAGTCGGCGTAAAGGTTTTCGTGGAGAACTATATCGCCGACACCGCGCAGCACGTGGCATCGGCCTATCTCACATTTGTGGCGGTTGATCGCGAGGGCCGGCGCTTGAAGATCGCTCCCGTAATTCCCGAGACTGAAGAAGAGCAGCAGCGTTACGACGACGCAGGGCGCCGTCGCGAGAACCGCCGGTCTGAACTGCGCCGCAAGCCGAGGCGGTAAATTCGCAGCACTGTGACGGGCGTCACATCTGAGGTTTGGCGAAAAAGATAGCCTACTCCGTGCCCTTGAGGAATCTTCATGGATAGTGCGCTTCTGGTTCATCGCATCCACTTCGCATTCACCGTCACCTTCCACTATCTGTTTCCACAACTCACCATGGGTTTGGCGCCGCTGATCGTGGTGCTCAAAACGCTCGCCCTGCGCCGTAACGATGAGACCTACAATCAAGCTGCGCGATTCTGGGTCCGGATTTTCGGCATCAACTTTGTGCTGGGCGTAGTAACCGGAATTCCCATGGAATTTCAGTTCGGCACGAACTGGTCGCACTTCTCGCGCTTCGCCGGTGGCGTGATCGGGCAGACACTCGCCATGGAAGGCATGTTCGCATTCTTCCTGGAATCGGCGTTCTTAGGCCTGTTCCTCTATGGGGAGAAACGCCTCAGTGCCCGCGCGCACTGGTGGTCGGCAGTCGCCGTTTTTCTTGGCTCGTGGCTCTCGGGTTTCTTCATCATCGCGACCGATGCGTGGATGCAACATCCCGTGGGTTACGCCAACACTGCGGATGGATCGGTACAACTCTCCAGCTTCTGGGAACTCGTTCTCAACCCGTGGGCATGGTGGCAGTACGCGCATAACATGAGCGGAGCTGTGATCACCGGCGCGTTCGTGATGGCGTCGGTGGGCGCGTTTTACCTGCTGTGGGGGAAATTTCAGAAGCACGCAAGAATTTTCGTGCGCGTCGGCGTGATCGCCGGATTGATCTTCAGCGTCTTGCAATTATTTCCGACCGGCGACGGTCAGGGCCGCATGATTGCCGAGAATCAACCGGTAACACTCGCAGCCATGGAAGCCCTGTTTGTGACCCAGCCCGGCGCGCCGCTGGTAATCCTCGGCCAGCCGAACCTCGATGAACGCAAGATCGATAATCCAATTGAGGTCCCAGAAGCACTTAGCTTTCTAACTTATCGCGCGTGGAAAGCCAATGTGCAGGGGCTCGACGCCTTCCCGCAGAACCTGTGGCCAGACAATGTCGCGCTGCTCTATTACAGCTACCACATCATGGTCGGGCTGGGGACGATTTTCATCGCCATCATGCTGGTTGCTGCGTTCCTGTTGTGGCGCGGCAAATTATTTTCAGCCCGCTGGATGCTGTGGATCCTGGTGCTCGCCTTGCCGTTCCCCTACATCGCCAACACCGCCGGATGGATTACCGCGGAACTTGGCCGGCAGCCCTGGCTCGTGTACGGCCTGATGCGCACGGCTGCGGGATATTCGAAGCTGGTCTCGGCAGGGAACGGAATGTTTACGCTGCTGGGCTTTATGGGCATGTACATGGTGCTCGGGATTCTGTTTCTGTTTCTAGTGCGCCGCGAAATCGAACAGGGCCCTGAAGCTGAAGTGAGTACGGGGCACTGAACTAGCGCTGCCGTCTCGCGGGACGACTCGACATTTACTCGGACCGGATTTAGTCGAATAAGACGAGGACTCATGGAAACACTATGGTTCATGATCGTTGCCGTGATGGTCGCGGCCTACGTGGTGCTCGACGGATTCGATCTCGGCGCTGGCGCGATTTATCTTAGCGCGGGCAAAACTACCGACGAACGTCGAAAAATCCTTCGCGCCATTGGCCCGGTTTGGGATGGCAATGAGGTCTGGTTGCTCGCCGCCGGCGGCACGCTCTACTTCGCCTTTCCGCTGCTTTATGCTTCCAGCTTCAGCGGCTTCTATCTGCCGCTGATGATGGTTCTGTGGCTGCTGATGCTGCGCGGCATCGGCATCGAGCTTCGCGCCCACATGGAGAATCCGGTCTGGGTCGGCTTCTTCGATCTAATCTTTTGTGTGTCGAGCGCGCTGCTGGCAATTTTCTTCGGCGCGGCGCTCGGCAACGTAGTCCGCGGCGTGCCGCTGGGAGCTGACGGATATTTCTTCGAGCCGCTCTGGACCAACTTCCGCGTGGGCGCCGATACCGGAATTCTGGACTGGTACACGGTGCTCACCGGCGTAGTCGCACTGGTAACCCTTACTGCGCACGGATCGTTGTATATCGCGGTCAAAACCGATGGCGATCTGAATCGGCGCACGCGCAACATTGCCATGTGGGCGTGGCCGCTGCAACTGATCCTGACCATCGTCGCGCTAATCGCAACCTGCTACGTGCAACCCTCCGTTCTCGACAACTACAAGCAACATGCCATCGGATACCTGATTCCGGTGCTTGTGTTCGGAAGCCTGGGCACGATGATCTATGCCATTCGCAAACAGAAAGACAAACTTGCGTTCGTTGCCTCGGCTCTCTACATCGTCGGAATGCTGGTGGGCGCGGCGTTCGCGCTCTATCCCGTAGTGTTGCCGGCCAGCACCGACCCTGCTCACAGAAGCCTGACCATCTACAACACCGCCGCGGGCCGACACGGACTTACGGTCGGCCTAACCTGGTGGGCGTTTGGGATGATCCTCGCTCTCGGATACTTCACCCTGCTGTACCGCATGTTCCGCGGAAAGGTACGGCTCGAGGGCGAAGGTTACTGAGTTTTCGTCGATATTCGTCGATCTCAACATTTCCACAGGTGCGATGGGCGCTGTGCCGTCGCGTTTCTTGGCAGTTTATCTTTTGGTTACTCCCCCCTCCCCACCCCCCTCGATATCTGGAATCATGAGGTTAGGCAGGTTTTGGCCCGCAAAATATAGGCGACAAAGGACTTAGAGGTTAAAATCTAGACAGTAAAGGACTTACTGGGACGAATATGCACTTGACACACAGAGCCTTTTCCGCTAAAGTGTTCCTGTCTGTTAGAGGGAACACCGATGAACTTGATAGATGTTAGCACCAAGTTGCAAACCGAAGATCAATGCCTAGACTTCATTGAAAAGGTTCGCTGGCCGGATGGCAAAATTCGATGCGTGCGCTGCGGCACGGACAAGGTTTCGCGCATTACGCGCACCGTCAATCCACGGATCGCCCGGAGCGAGAAAAAGCAAAATAAGCGCACCCGCCTTTACGCCTGCTTGGAGCCAACCTGCAAGCACAGATTTACTCCCACGGTCGGCACGCTCTTTCACGATTCCCATCTCCCACTGTCAAAGTGGTTCGCCGCTGTCGCGCTGATCGTCCACGCGAAAAAAGGCATGAGCGCGGCACAGGTACAGCGGCATCTGGGAGTGAACTACCGCACGGCATGGTATATGGGCCACAGGATTCGCAAAGCAATGGCATCGGGCGAAGGCATCATCGGCGGCGGTTCGGGAGGTTCCAATAGCGGACCCCAGGTTCGGAAATTATCCGGCACCGTGGAGATTGACGAAACCTACGTCGGCGGAAAAACCATTCGCAAGAAAGAGCGCGGCAACCAAAAGAGCTACGAGCGCAAGGCCGCGGTGGTTGGCATGATTGAGCGCGGCGGCGAACTCCGACTCCGGCACGTCGGCAAGGGCAGCACGACGGCGGCACAAGTTAGGCCGCTCCTGCATGAACTGGTAGACCGCAACGTTGACCGCGTGATGACGGATGAATCCACGATCTACCCGTTCGCTTTCGATGGCTACTGCGCCAGCAAGCACGAAACGATTGCCCACAAATACGAGTACGTGCGCGGCGATGTCCACACGAACACGCTTGAATCCGCGTTTTCACTTTTCAAGCGCGGCGTGTTTGGCTCTTTCCATCGCGTCTCGCACAAGCACTTGCAGCGTTACCTGTACGAGTTTGAATTCCGGTTCAATCGGCGGAAGGCGGCGGATTTATTTGAGGACACGGTCGCTAATTTGGTGGGCACAAAACCGATGGAATACAAGACTTTGGTTTCGTAACGCACGAACGCCGAAGGTTGACGGCCTTCGGCGTTCGCAAAACTGAAAGGGCTTGACATGAAAATCATAGCGTATATCTGCTGCCCGTTCAAGTCTATCGGGCGAGAATGGATTTGGGTGATGACCGCTTCTACCTTCGCAGCTATTTTGGCGCTTTGGAGTATCGCGGGGATGCCAACATTGCCCTACTGGGCGGTGTTTATCATTTTTCTTATTTCGCTTTGTGTTGCTTTTGTGCGTAGCTGGAATCGGGAGCATCGAAAAGTTTTTTTGCTCACAAGGGAATTCGTAACACCGGAACTTGCCCGTATATTGCAAATTGCCTCAGTGCAGGGCGAGATAGGGTTTTCATCAGAAGACGCTGAACTCAATTTTTATTTTGAAAAGATCGGAGCGGCGAGTCGAGGAATTGATCGGGAATTCCTAAAAGAAATCGTCATAATATCTAAGCAACGCAAAATTATCATGGCGCGTCCTGCCATACAGCCGCGACACAGGCTCTAGCTTTTGTTTTTCTTCCGGTACTCCCGGTCGTGCTCGTCGGTCAACCGAACTTGCTCCCACTCTTGCGCGGTGAGCTTCATCGGCGGCGCTTTGGGGAATACCATCGCCAGCTTGACCGGATCGGTTTCCGGGTTTTTCTTCCGCCTGAATCCACGGCGCTCTACATCCTCCCTCGTTACGGGCGAAGTGTTCACCATCTTGCGGACCACCTCGGTGAACTCGGCTTCATCTACGGGCGGGATTGGCTCCAATTCAGGCGGCGGATTCTGCTTTCCCTTTTTCATGTGTTCCTGCTCTGTCACGGAGGTTATCATCTTCCGGTCTGAACTCTCAATTCTTTCCGAAGGAGACACCCGCCGTGACACAAAAGGAACATCAGTTGATGATAACGATGCTGGCGCAACAGTTCCAAGCCTTGACGCTGATCGTGGAGATTTTACAGTCGAGGGATGTTCTGCAAGGTGACGACCTTGCCGCGTTCGCTTCTTTGCCGCAAGCGCCTCTGCCCGCGCTTTTTCACGTAGCCGATTCCTATCGGCAAGTAGCTCAATTATTGGGAGTGGGTGATCTTCCAGAAATGCCACCACATCCGTAACCCACGTCGGATTCTTCGCCCTGTCACGGCCCTTTGATGCTTTCATTTCAACCCCTGTGTGTCAACTGCATACTCCTCCTTACTGGCCGCTTGTTGACCAACTCGGCCTTTCCCGTAATTCCTGTCTGTGGAATCTCTGCCCGAGACCATCATGGAACGAAGTTGGGGCTGTGCGCAAGGTCAGATGTCACAACGGGCAAGGTAAGATGTCACAGTGGGGCTGTGGAAATCTTTTCGGAGGGTTCAGGAATATTAAAGGACCTTGCAAGGCTGCGGCTTACGCGCGCGCTTCTTCGATTCCGTTCAGCGGAACGATCCGCGCAATGCCTTCCATGACCTTCTTGTTTTGCATCGACTTTTTGAGGTCGAAGGTGGCCTGCAAGTCCATCCATAGCTCGGGAGAGCCCCCAAAAAGCCGCGCCACCCTGAGGCACATCACGGCGGAGAGAGGCTTGCGCCCTGCCAAAATGGCATGCAGCATCTGCCGCGAGACTCCCAAAGCCCTGGCAGTCGCAGTCACAGACAGGCCAACTGACGGCAGGATGTCTTGCTTAATGATTTCGCCGGGATGAATCAGCGGCAGTCCGTTCCGTCTCTTGATCGCTCCATCCCTAATGGTAGTCTTCATAATCTATATCCAAGGCGCTCTCGCCCATCCAGCCGAAGGTAATGCGATAGTTTCCTGTCACGCGCAATGTCCAGCGTTTTTCATTGCCGTGCAGTCGGTGGAAGTGAAAGCCGGCGATATTCATGTCCTCCGGTTTTCGCGCCACATCGAGCAACTGCAGGATTCGGACGCACTTCCTGGTCTCCCCGGCGCCAATCCGGCGAGTCTTGCCGGAGATATAAAGTTCTTCGAGCCCCTTATGCCGGAAGCCGCCAATCACAGCTAAAAGTGTAAAACGAATAGTTTACACCTGTCAAGCGCGCTCAAGTGCGTCGATCGCGGCCTCGCGCGTTACGGTAGGAAAATCGTCAAGAAACTCGTCAAGAGTTTGTCCGCCTTCGATGTAGTCCAGGAGCGCTTGAAACGAACCCGCGTCCCGCGGAAAACGGGCGTACCGCCAAGAAATCTCTGGATCGCGTGTGATTACACCATTTGGCGAAGCCATTGGACTTACTCCTTGGGGCAACTCAAAGCTTACTCCAACGGCCTCAGGAAAGCATGGATTGTGTTCCTAGGTGTCGCAGGGAGCCGCGAGACCTAGGCGCATCCCGGCCTTTGTAAGGGCAATGCCTGGTGATGACGCAAATGAGGGAACGAGTCCTCGACGCAGAAGTTACCTACCCGAATGCTTCCTTCCCGTCGAATTCCATCCCTGATTTCCGCAGCATTGCCTCAAACTCTCTCTCGTATGATCGTTTCGAATGATGTTCCTGCTGATGTTCGATGTAATCTATCACCGTGTTTTTGTTGGAACCGCTGACGCTAAACGCGCCATAACCCTCTTGCCAGGCAAAATCTATCCGATGTTCGCGGAGCCATCGCGACGAGTTTGCCTTTAAGACTTGCACCGCCTTTGCCGCGGCCATATCTGGCGGAAGCACGATCAGCAAGTGCGCATGGTTCGAGATTCCTCCTGCAGCCAAAATTTGGACCCCATGGTTGCGGCCGATCCCAACGAAATATTTCCAGAGCTTCGGCAGAGTTTCTAGAGGAATAAGATCGCGCCGTTCCTTGGTACTAAAGACGCAATGGATGAGAATGTTCGGGTATCGGTGTGCCATGCCACAAGCTATCCACAGTTTGGACGGCGAGTCTAGGTTGGATATCACTTTAAGGCTAGGTGCCGTCCCTAAACGGGACTCTGCGTATGGTGCGTCGGCTTCCCGGCACTGCCGTGCCGGGCTTTCACATGCCGTGCCTTCGGCACTGGGTTCGTGCCCGCCGCCGAAGTCCCCGCGATGCCGGTCGCCGCTAAGATCGGGCGCTAGACGCCGACGATCCGATCCCGCCTGTATAATCACGATTGGGTTATTCCGTATTTCGCAATTCGTCCCTTGGAGTGTGATCCATTGAGTGCACATATGCCGTCTCATCCCGGGCAGGGCGCGCCGGGGCCGCAACCGTTGCCGGGAGTTGATGCCATTATTGCCGTGGGTTCGGGCAAGGGTGGAGTGGGGAAGACTACGCTTTCGGTAAATTTGGCGGTGGCGCTGGCCAAGATGGGGCATAAGGTGGGGCTGCTTGATGCCGATGTTTATGGGCCGAACGTTCCGCTGATGCTGGGCGTTAGTGGGCAGCCGAAGATGGTTGGCGAGAACCGCATTGAGCCGCTGGAGGCGTTTGGGCTGAAGGTGATTTCGGTGGGCTTTCTGAATCCTGGAGACAAGCCGATTATCTGGCGCGGTCCTATGCTGCACCAGATCGTGAAGCAGTTTCTGGGACTGGTGGAGTGGGGACATCTCGATTACATGGTGATCGACTTGCCGCCGGGGACGGGCGATATCGCGTTGTCGCTGGTGCAGTCGGTGCCGCTGACGGGCGCGGTGGTGGTTTCGACTCCTTCGGATGTTTCGTTGCAGGATGCGCGCAAGGCTATTGAAATGTTTCGACAGATGAAGGTTGATCTGGTGGGCGTGGTTGAGAACATGAGCTTCTTTACTTGTCCGCATTGCAATCACGAGATCGATATCTTCTCGCGCGGCGGCGCGGAAAAAATGGCGCAGCATTTCAGTGTGCCATTTCTTGGAAGTATTGAGCTTGACCCTGAAGTGCGGAAGTCCGGCGACGGTGGCAAGCCTATCGTGCTTGAAGGCGAGAATTCGCCGCATGCCAAGTCGATCTTTGAGTTTGCTCGCAGGGTTGCTGCGCGGGTTGGGGAGATTAAGGCTGGCGAGTCGGCTAGTGTGATTTCTATTCAGTAGCGGAAATCTTTTACCACGGAGTTCACGGGGTTGCACGGGGTAACCCTTTTGGATTCCCTACGTCTTCTTCAGGAACCGCTTCAGTTGCCACACGTCAGGTGCGCTTCCATCTTTCAGGATCAACTTCGCCATTGTCTCTCCCAGGGCGGGGCCGTGTTTGAAGCCGTGGCCTGAGCCTCCGCCTAGCAGCCAGACGTTGTTTGTTCGTGGATGGCGATCGACTATGAAGTGACTGTCGGCGGTTTGTTCGTATTGGCAGACTCGAGTCTCGATCAGCGGAGCGTCTTTCATTGCGGGAAAGCGGAACGTCAGATATTCGCGGACTCGTTTGAGCGTAGCTGGGCTTACGACTCGCTCGCCGCTTGTGGGATCGAACGCGGGACCGCGGGTGTCGTCGGCTACTTTAAATCCGCGGCGATCGCTGCCGGGGATGCCGTAGAAAAAACGGTCGCCGTGGTCGCCCCACACTGGAAGATGATTGTCGGTGAAGCGGGAATCTCCGGCGGGCGTGCCGAAGAAAAAAATGTCCTGCTTGGTGGAATGGATAATTTTGCCCAGAGTTTTGGGGAACAGCTTGCCCATCCATGGTCCGCAGGCGAAGACGTAGTGATCGGCTTTGAGTTGCGAGCCGTCGGAGAGCTTCACGCTACGCAGAGGCACGCTTTCTAGTCCATCGGGGGAGACTGCGAGCTGGCGATATGTGCCGCCTTCGGCGATGAATGCATCGACCACGGATTGGCAACTGGCGCGGGCGTCGAGATATCCGCATTCGGGTTCGAAGATTCCCCAGTGAACGCCGGCGAAGTTGACTTGCGGCCAGCGCTTTTCCATCTCTCGCGCGGAAAGTTCCGTGAACTTGATGCGAGCGCGATGCAGGGGTGCGATCGAACCGCGCTCGAATGAATCATCGTGGGTGCTGGCCAGCCAAAGAACACCGGTGCGATGCAAAAACTGGCGTTTCCAACGACGTTCATATTTCTGCCACAGCTTGAGTGCGCGCGCGGCGAGTTCGGTGTAGGGCTGGTCGGGGCCGTAGGTGCCACGCATGATGCGGGTTTCACCGCCCGAAGAAGCGCGCGAGTTGCCCGGGCCCCATGCGTCTAGCAGAGTGACGCGGGCTCCGCGCTCGCGAAGATGAAGGGCGGTCCAACCGCCGAAGGCGCCGGCGCCGATGACAGCGATGTGAGGTTTGGATTTCATCTGCAATAGTTTCGCATGAGGAGCTTCGAGGGCCGAGGGCGAGGACGCCCTCGGGACAGCCGGCAAGATGCCGGCGCTACTTATGCGACTGCTCGGCTCGAAAGAGGACACCACTTCACTTTCGCGGTCCTTGACAGGACAATGAGGCGTTCCTAGAATCCAATCAGGACGCGGGTTTGCGACCTTGGGCTAAGTTTTTGCATCTAAATTACTTAGCAGGGAGAGCGGATCTGGTTGTAAACCTGTATCATCCCACGAAACGAAATGCCATCTGACCCTAATATCGGCAAGCGCGAGCGCGAAGTTCTGACGGCGATTGTGGAGACTTTTATTTCCACGGGCGAGCCCGTCGGTTCGCGCACTCTGTCGCGGTCGAGTCGCGAAGGCCTGAGTCCGGCGACGATTCGTAACGTGATGGCTGATCTTTCGGAAGCTGGATTTCTAGAGCAGACGCATTCCTCCTCGGGGCGCATACCGACCACCGATGCGTACCGGTATTACGTGGAGCAGATTACGGGGAAGGCGAAGCTGGCGCCGCAGGAAGAGAGCATGATTTCTGACTCGCTGGCGGGTGTCACGGATGTGCAGGAATTTATGGAGCGGACGTCGCGCGTGTTGTCGCTGATTTCGCGCAACGTGGGCGTGACCGTGGCGACCAGCGGCGCAAAGAATGCGCTGGAGCATGTTTACTTCTCGCGACTGGGCGATCAGAAAGTTCTGGCCGTGCTGGTGACGCGTTCGGGATTGGTGCGCGACCGCGTGTTAAGGCTCGATCTGCCGCAGGCGCAACTCGACCTTGCGGCTCGATACATCAACGAGAATTTTCGTGGCTGGACGATGGAATCGATGCGCGTTGAACTTGCTCGCAGAATTGAGCAGGAACGAAGTGAGTATGACCGGCTGATGAGTTCGATCGAGGAACTCTACAAGCAAGGCGCGCTCGCCGGTGAGACGGGCACGCAGATGGTTTTCGTGGAAGGCGCGGCCAACCTGGTGACCGGGCAGGAAGATCGCAAACGCCTGCAGGAAATGCTGAAGACGCTCGAGGAAAAAGAAAAAGTCGCGAAACTTCTCGGAGCCTATCTCGACGTGAAGCAGGAAGCGGTGCGAGTGGTGATTGGGCTGGATGATGCGCTGCCGTCGATGCAGAATTTCGTGCTGATTGGAGCGCCGGCGCGGTCTGGGACGGATATGTTTGGATCGCTGGCTGTGATCGGGCCTACGCGCATGGATTATCAGCACACCATGACGGCGGTTTCCTACATCGCGCGGCTGTTCGACAAAATCTTGAATGAATCGGAGTGAACAGAGTTGTTTATGGGCAAAGTGAACGGTAAGTTAGAAGCAAAGAATGCGAGTTTGGATCTGGACCACGAGTTGCCGTCCGGCGACGGGGATGAGACTGCGGGCGATGCGGGGAGTGTGGAGTCGCTCGGCTCGGAATCGGAATTGGAAAAGGTGAAGGCGGAGCGCGACTCGCTGCTCGACCGGCTGGCGCGCGCGCAAGCAGAGTTCGATAACGCGCGCAAGCGTGCGGGGAAAGAGCAACAGGAGTCTCGCGATTACGCCATCGCTGATGCGATCAAGTCTCTGTTGCCTGTGATCGACAGCCTGGAGCGCGCGTTGCAGGTGAAATCGGATGCGGCCGAACTGCGCGGCGGAGTGGAACTGATTTACAAGCAACTGCAGGCTGCATTGGCCAAGCTTTCGGTGAATGCTATTGTGGCGAAGGGTGAGCCGTTCGATCCGCGATTGCACGAGGCTATCGAACTGGTGGAAACCAGCGATGTGCCCGACCATCAGGTGATCGAGGAGTTGCAGCGCGGCTACAAGCTTAAGGACCGGCTGCTGCGGCCTGCGATGGTGAGGGTGGCGAAGAATTCTGGAATGTAATTTTCCTCTAAGGGCGTTTTCTCACTGTCTTATCAAGAGTTTTTGATTCATTAGAAAGGCAGCTATTCTGGCCACGAACGCAAAACGCGATTACTACGAAGTGTTGTCGGTAAGCCGCACGGCGAGCGAGCAGGAATTGAAGAGCGCTTATCGCAAGCTCGCCATGCAGCACCATCCTGATCGCAATCCGAACAATCCGGATGCCGAAGAGCGCTTCAAGGAGGTCACGGAAGCTTACGCGATTCTGGCCGACTCTGAAAAGCGGTCTCTCTATGATCGCTTCGGCCACGCCGGAGTTGGCAGCGCCGCCAGTTCAGGTGGTGGGTTCGAGGGCGCGCCGTTCCAGGATTTGGGCGAAATCTTTGGCGAGTTCTTCGGCTTTGGCGATGTGCTGGGAGGAAGTGGACGCCGCCGCAGCCGCGTGCAGCGCGGCGCGGATTTGCGCGAAGACATAACGCTCGAGTTCGAAGAGGCTGCGTTCGGCACCGAGACGCGCGTCATGGTGCGCCGTCATGAAGCGTGCGAAGAATGTCGCGGCTCGGGTGCGGCGCCGGGGAAAGGTCCAACCAGTTGCCGTACATGCGATGGGCGTGGGCAGGTTCGCTATCAGCAGGGATTTTTCAGCATCGCGCGCACTTGTCCTTCATGTCAGGGAACGGGCAATGTGATTACTGATCCTTGCCTGAAGTGCAAAGGCGAAGGGCGGCTTCTGCGGCAGCGTTCGGTGGATGCGAAAATTCCGGCCGGCGTGGAAGACGGCACGCGCATTCGCTTCACCGGCGGAGGCGAGGCTGGACCTTTCGGCGGGCCGGCAGGCGATCTTTACGTGGTGCTGCACGTAAAAGAGCATCCGTTTTTTGTGCGGGAAGGGAACGATCTGCACTGCGCCGTCCCGCTGTCGGTGACGCAAGCCGCCATGGGCGCGGAGATTCGTGTGCCGACTCTTGAAGGCGAGCACACTCTGAAAGTTCCTGATGGCACGCAGCCCGGCACGACGTTTCGCGTCCGCAACAAGGGCGTGCCCGTGCTCAACGGGCATGGCAAGGGTGATCTCTACGTGGAAGTACGGGTGCAGATTCCGACTAAGCTGAGCAAACGCCAGAAAGAGTTGTTGCAGGAATTGGAAACGACGGCGAAGGTCGACAATCAGCCGATGATGCGCTCGCTGCTGGGAAAAATGAAAGACATGTTTGGGTAAAGCAGTTGCCAGTTGCCAGCCGCCGGTTGCCAGACTTAAGCTCCCTGCCTTTGTTATTCTTACTTCGCTTCGACTTTCAGCCCGATAGTCATTCGCTATGAGCCTTTACTGGAAACTGGCAGCTGGCTACTGGCGGCTGCCGTAAAATGACTCGCCGCCGATTTATTGCTGATGAAGTCTCACAGGATCGCGCTGCATTGGTTGGCGAGCACGCCGACCATCTTGCGCGCGTGCTCCGTGCCAGCGTCGGACAAGAATTCGATATTGCTACGGGCGCAGCCGTCCGCCGCGGACGAATTACCTCAGTGAAGAACGGCCGCGTCGAATTCGATCTAGGCGAAGAAGTTTCGGCGGCTAGCCTCTCAGATATCACCTTGGTTCTCGCGATCTTCAAGTTCGACCGCATGGAGTGGGCGATTGAGAAATGTACCGAGCTGAGTGTCGCACGGATCGTGCCCGTAATCGCGCGGCGCACCGATTCGCATCTCGCCGCAGCCTCGGCAAAGCGGGTCGAGCGCTGGCAGCGGATCGCGCGGCAAGCTTCGGAGCAATCTCGCCGCACCGCTCCACCGGAGATTTCGGATCCAATCAAAGTTTTGGAGGCGTTGACCCTTTCAGGAGCTGTGCGAATAGTTCTGGCAGAATCGGAAGACCGACCTTTGCTTCGTGAGGTCGTGAAGCCACAGCCCGCAGAAGAAGGAGTTATTCTCGCGGTCGGTCCCGAGGGCGGCTGGGCTGACGACGAATTGCAATCGTTCCAGCAGGCCGGATGGATTTCGGCTTCACTCGGCAACACGATTCTTCGCGCCGAGACGGCTGCAATTGCCGCTACGGCGATTGTCGCGTCCGTGTTGCACTCGCTCTGATTTTTCTTGTTTCCTGCGCGCCGACGATCGGGGTGGTATTCTGAGCCGCAATGGCAGTCTCAAAATCACAATCTTCCGTGCCGTTTATTCCTGACGATCGCCAGCGCGAGGCGATTGAGCATGTTCACGGGCCGATGCTGGTGATCGCCGGCGCGGGCACGGGGAAAACTTCGGTTCTAATCAACCGCATCGCGCGCCTTGTCGAGCAGGGACATGCCCAGCCGGAAGAAGTGCTCGCCCTTACTTACACAGTGGCGGCCGCGACAGAGATGCGCGAAAGAGTTTGCCGGCTGGTGGGCAAGCCGATTCGTGCGACCACCTTTCACGATTACTGTCTCGACCTGCTAAAGCGCGCGAAAAAAGACTTTGGCGTGCTCGACGAAAAAGACCTGTGGATTTTCTTGCGCAAGAGAATCCCCGACCTTCATCTCGAGCACTATGTTCGCGCCGCCAATGTAGGGCAGTTTCTCAACGACCTGCTGAATTTCCTAACCCGCTGCCACGACGAACTGGTCACACCGGAAAAATATGCGGAGTACGTTGCACGCCTTGAGCGCGGCGAGTCGAAGGTTCACCGGGTTGCAAAGTCGAAAGAGCAACTGAGCGACGCTGAAGCGATCGCACGCTGCCAGGAAATTGCCCGCGTATTTTCTACCACCGAGCGCTGGCTGCGCGAAGAGAATCTGGGCACGTTCGGACACATGATTACCCGCGCCCACCAGATGCTCACCAGTGACGACAGTCTGCTGGCCTCCGAGCGAGCGAGCACTCCTTTCATTGTGGTCGACGAATTTCAGGATGCGAACTTTGCGCAAATCGAAATCCTGGCCGCGCTCGCTGGACCCTCCGCAAACGTCTTCGCCGTCGGCGATCCCGATCAGGCCATCTACCGTTTTCGTGGAGCATCCAGCGCGGCGTTTCATCTTTTCCGCCGTCATTTTCCGCAGACGAAGCTGGTCTTGCTCGGCAAGAACCGCCGCTCGACCACTCCCATTCTGCAATGTGCTTTCGCCATCGTCGACAAGAACCCTCCCGTGTTCGCAGCCGGTGAACAAGGCACGCTTGCCTACCGCCGCGCTCCGCTCCGATCCGCACGCGAAGAAAATGCAAGAAAAGAAGGGCAGACGCTGCCAACCTTCCCCGTCGAAGCGATTTCTTTTGCCGCCAAAGATGCTGAAGCACCGGACGTCGCCCGCATCATCGAGGAAACCAAGCGGCATTCGCGGTGCAAGTGGAAAGACTTCGGCGTTCTCTACCGTTCTCACATTCATCGCGACAATGTCGTTCAGCAATTGGCTGAACACGAAATTCCTCTCTCCATTGAGAACATGGACGTGAGTGACACGCCCGAGGTGCGGGATTTGTTTGCCTGCGTGGCGTCGGTGGTAGACCTGGGGTCCGATGCCAATCTTTTTCGCGCCGCCGCCCTTCCGCAGTTCGATGTTGATCCCGTGCAACTGCGGGCTGCCCTACGCACGATTGCCAAGGACTCGAGAGATGGCGTGGTGATTCCTTTGTCGTCGGTGCTAGCCGAAGTGGCCGGTGGGCAGGCCGTTTTGCGTTGCGTACAGCAGGCGCGTGACGAAGTGAACCGCAAGCACGCAAAAGCGCGCGCGGCTCTGGAGTTGATCGGACGGCAATTCAAGCTCGATCTAGATTCGCCAATCCTGCAGGCGGCATTAAAGTTCGCCGCTGATTGGGAAAAGAAGGCAACCACTAAAACCGGCGAACTCGGTGAATGGATCGAGTACCTGGGATATTTTCGCGAAGCGGGCGGCGTGATTCCGATGGCGTCAAAAGACGACGAGGACGCGGTTAGCCTGATGACGGCGCACGGCGCCAAGGGATTGGAGTTTGCTCACGTCTTCATTCTGCGCGCGACCAGCGGTTCGTTCCCTACAGGTTACCGGGAGACGCTGGTGGAGTTTCCGCGTGAGTTGCGCGACCCCGATTCGGCTGCGGCGGGCGATGACAAGACTCTCAATGAACAAGAAGAGCGCCGGCTTTTCTACGTGGCCATGACGCGGGCTAAAGATTCGCTGCACATTTATGGAAAGCAGGGAATCGGCCGCGATAAAACTCCCGCCGGCCTGATGCGCGAATTGATTTGTAACGCCGGACTTGGGGCCTCGCTTCGCGCGCGTTCGGCTCTTCCTTCACAACCCGAACTGATCGAGATCGCGGCGGCAGCGGATCCGGCTCATCCGGCGGGATCGCGGCTGCCCGCCTGGCTTGAGCTTCCGCCCATTGATGGGCTGGGCGCACGTTTGAGCGCGTCGGCCGTGGAAAGCTATGAGACCTGTCCCTTGCAGTTCAAGTTTGAACGCGAGTGGAAGTTATCGCGCGAGGTGCAGGCCGCAATGCAATATGGAGCGACCATGCACCGCGTTTTGCGCACATACTATGATTCCGTGCGGCTGGGCAGAAAGAAAACTGATGAGGAACTGCTTCAGCTTTTTCGCGACGACCTGGCCACAACCGGAATTCAGGATGAGTACCAGCGCGAATTGTATTTAAAGAAGGGGCTGCAGCAGTTGCAAGATTTTCTTGCCGGGACGCACTCAACGCCTCCGCCGGATGTTCTGCACACGGAAGAATGGTTCGACGTGCAGATCGCCGGAACGAAGGTTGCCGGACGAATCGACCGCATGGATCGCGCCGCCGACGGCAGTGTGAATATCGTCGACTACAAAACCGGTAAAGCGCGATCGCAGGAAGATGCGGATGAGAGCCTGCAACTCTCCATCTACGCGATGGCCGCGTTTGAGAAGTGGGGCTACCGCGTGGGATCGCTAGTCTTTCACAATCTGGAAGGCAATGTGCCGATATTGTCGAAGCGCGCGGAGTTTCAATTGGCAGAGGCGAGAGACCGGGTGCTGGCTGCGGCGCGCGGCATTGCGGAGGGAAACTTCGAGCCCAAGCTCGACTATCACTGCAACTTCTGTGCGTTTCGTGGTTTGTGTCCGGCGCGGGAAAAACGTGTTCCGAATCTTGCGAAGAGTTGAGGGGCTGCGTGTCGTAGAACTTTCGTACAAAAAACTTAGGGGACGCTTTTCGCGTCCCCTTTTGACTGCGTACAACTTCTTAATGCTTCTTTTTCTTCTTTGCCTTTTTCTTGGTTGCCATTGTTTCTATTCTCCCTTCCATTTTTCATGGAAAAATCTGCAACGATCATTTGTTGCAACTAATTGATTGTATAGAGTTAATGAAAAATGAAGTCAAGAAAAAAATGCATGTCGCGAACGAGCGGTGTTGTACCAAAGTCACTGCGAGTCGAGAGTGAGCAACAAAATTTCTTCATCACGCAGCGAAACTTCGTCGAGAGCATGCCACAGCAACGCATGAAGAGGTAGCGACGGTTCGACGCACGCCTGTCAAACATTCGCGCGCGAATCATCGAATCACAACCGAACTGCAATCCAATCGATTTGCAGAAGTTCATCATTCTCGTGCTCCGCTGCATCTATAATGAAGAAGCGAAATCTTCGCGGGAGCATGATCAATGGCGGCTTTCGATGATGTTGTCATCATTTCCGGTTGTCGTACTGCGGTAGGAAGATTCCAGGGCAGTCTCGCCGATTTGAGTGCGCCGCAACTCGGCGCTGTCGTTGTGCGCGAGGCAGTGAAGCGGGGTGGGTTGAACTCCGATCAAGTCGACGAATGCATTATGGGCAACGTTCTTCCCGCGGGCCTCGGACAAAATCCCGCGCGTCAGGCCGCAATCTTCGGCGGATTGTCTCCCGCGACAGGTGCCATGACAATAAACAAAGTTTGTGGCTCAGGATTGAAAGCAGTGGCTCTCGCGGCGCAAGCGGTGCAGACCGGAAACAGTTCCATCGTCGTCGCCGGCGGCATGGAATCGATGACGAATGCTCCTTATCTTCTGCCGCAAGCGCGCAAGGGATACCGCCTCGGCAACGGCAAAGTGATCGACTCCATGGTGCACGATGGCCTCTGGGATATTTACAACGACTACCACATGGGCATCACTGGCGAGAATGTCGCCGAGAAGTACGGCATCACGCGCGAAGAGCAGGATGAATTCGCCGTCAACTCCCATCGCAAGGCGATTGCCGCATGGAAGGAATGCCGCTTCAAGTCGCAGATCGTTCCCGTAGAAATTCCCGCGAAGAAAAAAGGTGAAGCTCCAGTACTCTTCGAGAAGGATGAATCTCCGCGCGAAGATACGACCATCGAAGTGCTCCGTGCATTGAAGCCAGCATTCAAGAAAGACGGAACCGTGACTGCCGGCAACGCTCCGGGAGTGAATGACGGAGCCGCCGCCGTTGTAGTCACCAGTGCGCAGCGAGCGAAAGAGCTTGGCGCGCAGCCTATGGTGCGAATCGTTGCGCAGGCCACCAGCGGAGTCGAACCCAAATGGGTGATGATGGCTCCGGTCGAGGCTGTAAGAAAGATCTGGGAGAAGACTGGCTGGAAAAGCGACGACGTTGATGTCTACGAACTCAACGAAGCTTTCTCGGTGCAGGCGCTGGGCGTGATGCGGGAACTTGGGCTCGATCCCAACCGAGTCAACGTGAATGGCGGCGCAGTTGCCATCGGACATCCCATCGGGGCCAGCGGCGCGCGCGTCCTTGTCACCTTGATTTACGAAATGACGCGCCGGAATGCTAAGCGCGGGATAGCCGCACTCTGCCTGGGCGGAGGCAATGCCGTGGCTATGGCAGTGGAAAGAGATTGACCCCGGGCTTCGGGAGCTTAGATGCTGGCGCAATTTTCCGGAGACGAGAGTCGGAAGCCGGTTCAGTTTGACGAAGCCGCGGCGCGCAAGGTAACCGTGAAGACGGCTCCGCCGCCGGGCGCGTTCGCCGCTTCAATGGTTCCGTTGTGTTCCTTCATCACCGATTTGCAAATGCTGAGCCCAAGGCCAGTTCCGCGCCCCGGCCGCTTCGTCGTGTAGAACGGATCGAAAATGCTGGGCAGCGTCTCGCCTGGAATCCCCGGACCATCATCCTGGAAGCTCGCCCAAACTGACTGCCCTGTATTTCCAAGGCGGATGCGCAGCGTTCCGCGGTCGCGCGCTTCGCGGATAGCCTGCTCCGCGTTCAGAATCAGATTGAGAAAAACTTGCATCAACTGGTGTGGGTCGCCCTCGACATAAGGCAAGCCGGGTTCGCGCAGAAAGTCCACGGTAATGTTGTTCTTCCGCAGCGAATAAGCATGCAGATTGAGTGTGCGCTCGACCACCTCTCCAACATTCACGGGAGTCTTTCCGGTCGCCGGCGGCCTCGAAAAATAAGTCAGGTTGTGAACAATCTCAGCGGCGCGGCGCGCCTGCTGCTGCAGTATGCCGATCTGTTTGCGAGCGGCGTCAGTGGTCTGGCTGTCCTGTAAAAGTTCGCTCACTCCCAAAATGCTGGTCAGAGGATTGTTCAGTTCGTGCGCCACGCCGCCGATCATCGCGCCCATGGCAGCCAAACGCTCGCTTTGAATGATCTGCTGCTCCAGCTTCTTTTCCGTCGTGATGTCGCGCACCGAAACAATCACGCCGCCCAGCTTGGCATCGGCGTCAAACAACTGGCTGGCGGAAGCCCGCATGGTGCGCCAGCTTCCATCGCGGTGACGGGCGCCATATTCCGCGGATCCAAAAATCCTGATTCCCGAAACCACGTCGTGATACAGCGCCACCAACTCCGGCGAGTGATCTTCGGTCTCCGAAATCTTTTTGCCCAACAGATCTTCGGGCTCGTATCCGAGCAGGTCGCGCACACGAAAGCTGACGAACGTGTACCGCTCTTCGAGATCGACCACTAGAATCAGGTCAGGGAAGCTCTCCAGCAGATGCCGCCGGAATTCCTCCTGCTGCAACACCTGCCGCTCCAGCTTTCGCCTTTCCGTGACGTCGACCAGCGTGCCCTGGTAGCGAATCAGTTTGCCTGCCGCGTTCCACACGGCGCGCGACGATTCCAGAAACATTGCGGATGTCCCATCCTTCTTCCGCAGCGTGATCTCCCGTGCTCGCACGCCACCCCGATCGTCGGCGGCGCGGCCCAGCACCGGCAGTTCTGCGGCATCCACATTCAAATTTGCCGGGTCAAGCGCCAGCAACTCCTCCTTCGTGGCGTAGCCCAAAATGCTAACCAGCGCCGGATTGGCGTCGAGCAGTCGGCCTTCCGGCGTGCTGAAGTAAGCGCCCTCCTGCAGGGTCTCGAACAGTTCGGTGAAGCGAAGCTCTTTTTCATACTGCCCGGTCACATCCCGTCCCAGAACGCTCGCGCCCACCACCTCGCCGCTCTTGACGATCGCATTCAGAACGCAATCGAAGTAAAGAGAGCGCGCATCGTTCTTCAATCGCAAGCGCACCGTGCCCGCCCAGTGCCGCTTGTCCAGAAAACGCGCGAGACCTGCCTCCACACTGCCGCGGTTTGGTTCATCGAGAAAGTCGAAAAACTTCTTTCCCACGATCTCAGCGTAAGGCAGTCTCACAAGGTCGCTGACGCTCTTGTTCACGGTGCGTAAAGTTCCGTCCAGAGACACGGCGCAGGCCGCATCCTCGAACGAGTCAATCAGTTCTTTGAAGCTGCGATTCGAGCGCGCAATCACATCCGAAAGTTGATCGAGTTGCGCTTCTGAAGGAGCCGCGCCCACGTGTTCCTGCAAATCTTGCAGCAGCACTTTGAGTTCGCTGACTTCCTTCCGCCGTCCATACGCATAAACCGCCAGAAGAATGGACAAGACCAGTACGCCCAGAGCCATCGGGCCTAAATGGTAAGGCAGGGTTTCCAGCCGCTCCCACGCAAGGTAGGCGAAGCCCAACGCGAGCAGCACCATGAACAAAAGAATCCAACGCCATAGCTGAGATTCCTCGCGCTCAAGTTTATGCGGCGGGCGGGAATGCTGAGGCGTACCGGAAGGGGCCTGGGTCATGGGGGAAGTCACCTGGGTTCCGCGATCAAAGAAGCGCGTTCAAAGAACCACGAACGCCAAAACCGCACACCCACTCATCGTAATCATATAGACGGGCCGGAACAACCGGGGTTGTTGGAGAAGTTGGTACATCGGTCATGGATTAACCGGACAGAAGGATAGAGAGTGCTAAGGCCTGTTTTCGACAGCTGTCGAAATGTCTGTGCTGGAATCGAATCGGCTTATGCGGGGCCTTCCGATTCAGGCAGGAGACCCGCGACAAATGCTATTGCAAAATACATGGCTGCATTGGCTAGCGACAGAACCAGCACGATTAGTACTTGATGCGCTGCACTCGCATTTTCTGTCGCCACCAGCCCCAATGAAGCCGGCCAGAGAATTAAGTACACCATGTCGAGGTCGTAACGCACATGGGCTCCGTTCAAGAGATAGGCGAGCGCTGCCAAGAAAAGCGCTACACCAAATCCGGCAGCGGCGCAGCGCAGTCCCCACCTAACAGGCCTTTGCATACACAGTCAATCATATCGAGATTGCCGCGCTTTCGGATGTTACCGTCGGTCTGTCTTAGCCGGCCAACTGCAACCCAGGCAGCGGGCTAACTGTTGCATATCGCCATTTCACTCATCGGCGTCCCTGGGGCAGCGTCCGTGCCAACCACGGCCCGATTCGGACTTTTCCACAGCCCTCGTGTGACATCCGTCACAGCCAAGCCCACTTCCGCCCGCGTACTCTGGCTAGATTCCGGAATCAGGGATTGGTGTGCCGACGGCGGCACCGACGAAAAACTGTCTCGCCCGGACACACATGCTTTATAAGACCCTCAGCGCCGCGGTCTATGGCATCGACGCCAACATTATTCAGGTGGAGGTCGACTGCTCCGGCATCAAGACCGACCAGGACCACTTTCACACCGTCGGCCTGCCCGACGCCGCCGTGCGCGAAAGCCGCGACCGCGTGCGCGCCGCGCTGAAGAATTGCGGCTACGACATTCCGCCCACGCACATCACGATCAACCTCGCGCCCGCCGACATAAAAAAAGAAGGCTCAGGGTTCGATCTGCCGATGGCGCTGGGGATTGTTGGCGCCTACGGCGGGCTCACGCAGAAGACCATTGAAGACTGCCTGTTCATCGGCGAGTTGGGACTCGACGGCGGAGTTCGCGGCATTCGCGGCACGCTGCCCATCGCCCTCGAAGCCCGCACCCGAAAGATTTCAAAGCTGGTGGTGCCCGAAGCCAACGCTCGCGAAGCCGCCATGGTTGGCGGAGTCGATGTCTACCCCGTGCGCTCGCTGCTCGACGTAATCCATTTTGTAAACTCCGGCAACGGGATTCTTCCGCTCAAAGCCGATGGCGATGCGCTGCTGAAAGAGTCGCAAGAATTCTTCGTGGATTTCAAAGATGTGCGCGGACAGCAAACCGCCAAGCGCGCCATTGAAATCTCCTGCGCCGGCGGTCACAACATATTAATGATCGGACCGCCTGGCTCCGGCAAAACCATGCTGGCTAAGCGCATGCCAACGATTCTGCCGACGCTTACGTTCGAAGAAGCGCTGGAGACGACCAAGATTCACAGCGTAGCCGGAGTGCTCGACGCCGGCAGCGGACTCGTGGGCAAGCGTCCGTATCGCTCGCCGCACCACACCATCTCCGATGCCGGATTGATCGGCGGAGGCGTAATTCCGCGTCCCGGCGAAGTCTCGCTCTCGCATAACGGCCTGCTGTTTCTGGACGAGCTTCCCGAATTTCCGCGCAACGTTCTCGAGGTGCTGCGCCAGCCACTTGAAGATGGATCGGTCACGATAGCCCGTGCCGCGATGGCGCTAACATTTCCCGCGCGCTTTATGCTGGCCGCGGCCATGAATCCTTGTCCGTGCGGATTTCGCAACGACCGCACCCGCGAATGCCACTGCACCACTCCCATGATCCAGCGCTACATCTCGAAAATCTCGGGCCCGCTGATGGACCGCATCGACATTCACATCGACGTCCCTGCCGTGAATTACAAAGAGATGCGCTCGACCAACGAGCCGGAAAGTTCGGCGAAAATTCGCGAGCGAGTCATGCGCACCCGTAAAAGGCAGATCGAACGCTTCGCGTCTTCCAAAGAGAAAATCTACTGCAACGCGCAAATGTCATCCCGCCACATAAGCACCTTCTGCGAACTCTCCGCGGATTGTGAACGCTTGCTCGAGCGCGCCATGACCCAGCAGGGACTCAGCGCCCGCGCGCATGATCGCATCCTCAAAGTTGCGCGCACGATTGCGGACATCGAAGACACGCCGCAGGTCGAACCCAAACACATTGCCGAGGCGATTCAGTACCGCTCGCTAGATCGCACGTATTGGACGTAGGACTGAGAGCCGAGAACTGAAAAAGCCGGGGAGCGATCCCCGGCTTTTCCAGTTCATACGAGCAACTGCCAACTCCGGTTAGAGTGGTTTTTGCCGATAGCCAGTCAATCCGAACGATGCCAGATGGCATTGCCCTTCGACCTCGACCAGGGAGCACCACGGTTCATACGTGTACCCGAAGTAAGACGAGTTCAGGAACAACGAATTCCCAGACTGTGCGTGCCCGTCGATGTTATTGGTCCCGGACGTTGTGTTCGACAGGAACATCCGGCCTACATAACAGCTGCCGTCCTCGGCTCCGTTCGTGCAAGCCGGGGTGATGTTGAACCAATACTCGCCCGCCGTCAGGCTCACAGGTGTGGTCAAGGTGACCAGCACGGTGAACTCGCTCAGCCCGATAAAGACTCGACCGGTGGTCGCCACGCTAATGGTCCCCGAGCCGGAAGCGATGTCGGTTCCACCACTGCCTGACGATACCCCCGAACGAATGTCATACGTGGCAGTGTTGGGATCGAAATTCGCGTCTGCCTGTATGTTGAAGAGAATTCCCGTGACCTTCGCCTCGCCCCCAGTGGGAACGTTGAACGAAGCGTAAGTGGAACTCCCGGTTACCAGCAGGGTGTTCTCATCTGAGAAGCCCTCTGCCGTGCCGGCCGTCGTATCGAGATCGCCGCCGTAGAACAAACATGGTGAGCACAATGTTGGCGGAACTCCCGGAGGAGCCAGTTGCTTGGGTACGGTACCGTAACCGTTCGGATTGGCCGCAGGAGCCGGCTTTTCCGCCGCCGCTGCTGTGAGTGTGAGTGCTACCAGGGTCACTGCAAAGAGTAGTTTTTTCATTAGTTGGCTCCTATCACACCGAACGACAGCCAGTCGCACTGTTCCGAGTTCAGGCCGAAGGTCGAATCACACCAGTTGGCGTACGTTGCTCCGAAATACGACGAGTTCAAATACATTTGGCCATCCGGCTGCCAGCTCCCGTTAACGGCATTCGTTTCCTGTGTGGTATTGGAAGCAAATTGCCGGAATACCGAGCAGCTGCCATCCAGCGTGTTGAGGCACTGGGGTTCCAGGCTGAACCAATATTCCCCCGGCATCAGAGTGACTGTGGGAAACGTAGACGTGACCGTATATTCATACAGTCCGAACGCAGTTCGGCCTGTTGCAGCCACGGTGACGCTGGCGCTGCCAGTCGATACATCGGTTCCGCCGTTTCCTTCCGAGATTCCCTGGCGAATGTCATAAGTCGCCGTGAAAGGATCGAAGGCTGCGGTCGCCAGGACATTAAAAAGAATCCCAGTGACGGTGGCATTGGCGCCGGCAGGAATCGTGATCGCACCATAGGTCTGACTTCCGCCGGAGATGAGCAGTGTATTCTCGTCCGAGAATCCATCTGCGTTAGCGTCGCTTGGGTTGAGGTCGCCACCATAGAACAAGCATGGATCGCACGACGGGGGAGCTTGCGGTGCACGTGTGCTTTTGTGTACCTGGGCTTTTTTCGACGGATCGCCAACCCGGCTTAGCACCGGGGATGGCTTTGTATCCGCCGCCGCGGAGAGGGCAATCAGCATCATTACTGACGCTGCTACTAAAAGCAGTCTTTTCACTAGTGTTCCTCCTCTGGGGTCTTTCATACCAACGAGAAACGATTTTTGCTTTCGCCAAAATCGCCCGCCGAGTCTATGCCCTCTTCCTTCTGAATGCAATGGAGAAAAAAGTACCTACCTTTGTGAATCCCGCGCTGCGCAGGCCTTTTGCTGCCCTCGTTGAGCTGTAGCCGCCAAGCGGCGCAAGAATGCAACCCAAAGCCTGCCGAGCTTGCCGAACGGACGCAAGCCTTGGGGGAACGATTTGGGAATGTACAGCCGACATCGCCGCGAAATACACTCCGCCCAATGCGCCAGAGACACAATCCACCTTTTGTCCGACTGCCGCCGGAGCGCCAACGACAAATTCCAAACCTCGTCACTTCGAATCGAATCCGAAGCGCCGGCGACAGTTGTAGGGAGGAATCTCGTTCATTTTCCCTGCGCCATCGTCTGCAGCCGACGGAAAAGAACGGCGAATCTCAAACGAGTACCCTCCCGCTTCGGGACCTGTTAACAATCTAGGTACGTAAAAATGCGTAAAAACTATTGACCTCCCTCTCATTTCCGGGTACATTGGCTTGTTCCACGGACTTCCGAGTCTCTAGGTCTTATTGTGAGACATCTCGGCCTGTGAGCCCAAATCAGGAAAAACGAGCATCTTCGGAGCCCCGTCAAGCATCTATTCTGGGTAGGAATTGCGCTAACTCCTTTTAAAACCTTAATGGAATCAGTGGCTTAGGACGGCTTGTGGGGTTCTGGCCAGTTTCCCGAGAGCAGGGACGAACGCGAAATGCCCATACTTAATAAGGAAGGAGCACACAGACATGCGCTCTGATCGTGTCTTTGACGCTTTACAGACTTTACGGAATCGTTATATGCTTTGTCAGCTCGCCTCCAAGGCCACGCGAAAGTTCCATCGGCCCAGCACCAGAATCCAGGAAACGATGAATGGTGTTCTGGACCGCATCGCCGGCAAGGAACGGCAGGAAGTTCTGTCCGAGCCGGAGAATTTTGCTGAGGCACAACGACGGGCTGCTTAAGGCAGCCCTGTCCGCCTGCCTCCTTGAAGTAGTACTTTTGGATCCTGTATTTTTGGATTTTGTCTTCCCTGAATACCCTCCTTTGAAAATCTCCCGCAGTCACTAACGAATCACTCTTAGTGCACGGGTTTAGGTGAATCATGACCATTGCTGAACTGAAAGAAAAGAACATCACCGAGCTGACCAAGATCGCAAGGACCTTGGAGCTCCCCGGCGCCAGCGGGCTCCGCAAGCAGGATCTCATATTTAAGATCCTGCAGGCGCAAAGCGAAAAAGAAGGACACATCTTCGCCGAAGGCGTCCTCGAGATTCTGCCCGACGGCTACGGCTTCCTCCGCTCGCCCGATTACAACTACCTCCCCGGTCCGGACGACATCTATGTCTCCCCGTCGCAAATTCGCAAGTTCGATCTGAAAACCGGCGACACCATCAGTGGACAAGTCCGCCCGCCGCACGAAGGCGAAAAATATTTCGCGCTGGTCAAAATCGAAGCCGTCAACTTCGAATCGCCCGACGAAGCCCGCAACAAAATCCTCTTCGACAACCTGACGCCGCTGTATCCGCAAGAGCGCCTTAAGCTCGAAACCACGCGTGAGAACTCAAGCGCGCGAGTAATGGATTTGCTCACACCTCTCGGCAAAGGCCAGCGTGGACTCATCGTTTCTCCGCCGCGCGCCGGCAAGACCATGCTGCTGCAAAACGTGGCCAACTCCATCACCACGAATCATCCCGAAGTAGTTTTGATGGTTCTGCTGATTGATGAGCGTCCCGAAGAAGTCACCGACATGCAGCGCTCGGTCAAAGGTGAAGTGATCTCGTCGACTTTCGATGAGCCCGCAGCTCGGCACGTGCAAGTCGCAGAAATGGTGATCGAAAAGGCGAAGAGATTAGTCGAGCATAAACGCGATGTTGTGATCCTGCTCGATTCCATCACGCGCCTCGCCCGCGCCTACAACACGATCGTTCCACCCAGCGGCAAGGTTCTCTCAGGCGGCGTCGACTCTAACGCTCTGCAGCGCCCGAAGCGTTTCTTTGGCTCGGCCCGCAACATTGAAGAAGGCGGCTCGCTCACCATCATCGCGACCGCGTTAATCGACACCGGTTCCCGCATGGACGACGTCATCTTCGAAGAATTCAAAGGCACCGGCAATTCCGAAATCATCCTGGAGCGTAAACTGGTCGACAAGCGAGTATTCCCAGCAATCGACATCCAGCGCTCAGGCACGCGTAAAGAAGAGTTGCTCATCCCCCGCGAAGACTTGAGCAGAATCTGGGTCCTCCGCAAGGTCCTCAACCCATTGTCGCCCGTAGAAGCCATGGAACTCCTCATCGACAAGCTGAGCAAGACCAAGGGAAACGCCGAGTTCTTATCAAACATGAGTTCGCTGTAAGTTAGTTGCGAGTACCCAGTACCCAGCAAAAGCAACGACAATGTCGGATAGCTTTGGGTGCTCGGGACTCGCAACTCGGGACTGGCTTCCCTCCGCCCGTAGGAAAGTGTCATACTTTCCTCAGCGGGCACTACCCGCGCCCGAGGACATCGTGCGACTCCAATCATTCCTCCGCATATTCCCCATCTGTCTTCTGTTAGCAATCTCCGCTCACGCCCAGCAAAATCACTCTCCCCAAGGCCCGCCACCTACGCTGCAAACCGATCCCCCGCGCGTCACCACGACTTCCGACGCCGACGAAGCCCGAAAGCGCCAGGCTCGAGATATGGGCAAGAAAGCCAACCTGCAGCGTCAGGCCGCTATAAAAGCCGACACCGACAAACTGCTCAAGCTGGCCGTCGAATTAAAAGACTCCGTGGACAAATCGAACGAAAATCTCCTGTCCCTCGACGTGGTGAAAAAAGCTGAAGAAATCGAAAAACTCGCCCACAGCGTAAAAGACAAAATGAAAGGCCCAAGCTAGCCTGTGGAAATGTGTGCGAGCGGACGACTCACCCGCTTCTACTTTACTTTTCTTAGTGGTGCAGCGAAGTCTCCGCTGCATAACACAAGAACCTAGGTTTACCCCGTGATCCCCTGTGTCCTCTGTGGTAAAGCCCTTGAACTCTTCCGCACAAAACAAAAACGCCATCCAGCAAAGCCGGATGGCGTTTGTAAAAAAATGAACCTAAGCTCCGCTTCGAATACGCATCCCGTAAAACGACCGGTAAACGAAGAAGAACGAAACCAGGAAGAACGCCAGAGCCAGCACGTTCGTGATCATCGGCCCCTGATCGCGAGTGAGCGTAACCGCCAGTTCCACCGCCAGCAATCCGAACAAGGTCGTAAACTTGATCACCGGATTCAATGCCACCGACGAAGTATCCTTGAACGGATCGCCCACCGTGTCTCCAATCACCGTGGCATCGTGCAGCGGAGTTCCTTTCTGCTTCATCTCCACTTCCACAATCTTCTTGGCATTGTCCCAGGCAGCTCCGGCGTCGGCCATAAAGATTGCCTGATACAGACCGGAGATCGCGATCGAGATCAGATAACCAACGAAGAAGAATGGTTCCACAAACGCGAAAGCTAAAGTCCCAAAGAACACCGCAATAAAGATGTTCAACATCCCCTTCTGCGCGTATTTCGTGCAGATCTCGACTACCTTCTTGCTGTCCGCGACCGAAGCCTTCACCACGCCATCGAGCTTGATGTTGGCCTTGATGAACTCAACCGCGCGGTAAGCCCCGGTAGTAACGGCCTGAGTGGATGCGCCCGTGAACCAGTAAATCATCGCCCCGCCCGTAACCAATCCCAGAAAGAACGGAGCGTGCAGCAGCGAGAGCTTCTCAACGTCCGCGGTAAGTCCGCTGGTAAGCGCCATAATGATCGAGAAAATCATCGTAGTGGCGCCCACCACAGCCGTGCCGATCAGCACCGGCTTAGCCGTAGCTTTGAACGTGTTCCCTGCGCCGTCATTGGCTTCGAGCAGATACTTCGCTCGCTCGAAGTTCACTCCCATGTTGTAGTCCTTCTTGATTTCTGCCTCCACGTTCGGCACCTGCTCAATCAGCGAAAGTTCATACACCGATTGCGCATTGTCCGTAACCGGCCCATAAGAATCCACCGCGATGGTCACCGGCCCCATGCCCAGAAATCCAAAAGCCACAAGTCCAAATGCAAACACCGCGGGAGCCAGCATGGTCGCGGCCGCCGCCAGTCCCATGGTGCTGAAGTAATAAGCCACTGACATCAGCAAGACCATCGACAGGCCGAGGTAGTAGCACGAAAAATTTCCCGCCACAAATCCGGAGAGAATTCCCAGCGATGCTCCGCCTTCTTCCGCCGAAATAACCACTTCCTTCACATGCCGCGATTCGGTCGAAGTAAACGACTTCACCAGCTCCGGAATCAGCGCGCCAGCCAGCGTTCCGCACGAAATAATCACAGCCAGCTTCCACCACTGTGAAACGTCTCCGCCCAACTCCGGAATAATGAAGTACGAAACCAGGAACGTCAGTGCGATCGACACAATCGAAGTCAGCCAAACCAGCGTGGTCAGCGGAGTTTCGAAATTCATTTCATCCGCGTTGCCGAAACGTGCCTTCGCGATGGCCGCATTCAGGAAGTACGAAACCGAACTCGCCACCAGCATCATCACGCGCATCACGAAGATCCAAACCAGCAGCTGCACCTGCACCGTAGGAGTCTTCACGCCCAGCAGAATAAAAGTGATCAGCGCCACGCCGGTAACGCCGTAAGTTTCAAACCCATCCGCCGAAGGCCCAACCGAATCGCCCGCGTTATCGCCCGTGCAATCCGCAATCACGCCAGGATTCCGCGCATCGTCTTCCTTGATCTTGAAAACAATCTTCATCAAGTCCGAACCGATATCGGCAATCTTGGTAAAGATGCCGCCGGCAATTCGCAGCGCAGCTGCTCCCAAAGACTCGCCAATCGCAAATCCGATAAAGCAAGGCCCCGCATAGTCTCCCGGAATGAAGAGCAGAATGATCAGCATGATCAGCAGTTCGACGCTGATCAGCATCATCCCAATGCTCATTCCAGCTTCGAGCGGAATCTGATAAACCGGAAACGGTTTGCCCGGCAGAGCGGCAAAAGCCGTCCGCGAATTCGCAAACGTATTCACCCGAATACCGAACCATGCCACGCCGTAACTTCCCGCGATCCCCACCAGACTGAAGCCCAGAATAATCGCAACCCGCATCGCTTCCATATGCTGCAGCACGCCGAAGTAAAGCAAAATGATGACGGCAATAAACGCCCACAACAGCAAAATGAATTTCCCCTGCGTCACCAGATAAGTTTTGCAGGTTTCATAGATCAGCTCCGAGATCTCCCGCATCGACCGATGCACCGGAAGATTCTTGAGCCGCATATAAATGACCATGCCAAATAAAAGGCCGAAGATGCAAAACGCAATGCCGATCATCAACAGCTTGTGCCCATCGATCGCCCCGTTCAAAAAGGGAACCGAAGCTAGATCGGGCAATTTCAGCGAAGCCTCGCCGCCCGCAGGTTCGCCCCCAGGTTGAGCCCAAGCCCCAGCTGCGCTCAAAGCCACCAGAGCCGCCAACCCCAATCCCTTTTTCAAAAGTCCAGACGCCGCGCGGCATCCTTCAAACGCAGCAGTAGCCAGCCAGGTGCGCATATTAAGTCCTCCAAAATGAGTCAGTTTCAGGATTATAAACGTGTTTAGGCACCGCCTTCCGGCGATCCCATGCCCGAGCACACCCGTGCACTACAAGGGATTCCACGCCGGAATTCCGAACACGCTTCCACCGCAAAACTAGAACGGAGTGTTGGAGCTTGGCCGCGTCGGAGTCAGCGCCCGAACCGGAGCTTTGTCCCAGTCCAGACGCACAACCTCAAAACGGCCATTTATAACACTTCGCAACAAAACGGTCAATCGCAGAAACGTGCCATGGAACTCGGACCAATTTGAAACCGTTCCTAAGGCGATTGCCCGAAGGAATCAACATAGGCACAGGGGATTTCCCCGAGGCGCGACTATACTGTGCGGGTGTCGCGGGCGTCCTGGCACGAAATGGATCCGTGGCCATTGATTGCGGCGGCGTCCGCGCCGGAAATCGGACGAGGAGGAAGCTAATGAAGAGAATGGGTTTCTTGACACTCGTGATTACAGCCATGCTCCTGTTGACCCTGGCGTTCATGGCGGGTGCGAGTTCAAAGACGGCAGGCGTAATTCCTGTAGCGGCAGCGGCGCCTGCCCTGGCCGCACCGGCAATGCCGCCTCATCCGCACATCCACGAAGGCCTGGAAGCGATGCGCGAAGCGAAGCATCATCTGGAAGCGGCCGAGGGCGATTTCCACGGCCATCGCCACAAAGCGATCGAGCACCTCGACATGGCGATTCACGAGGCCGAGGAGTGCGAACACGAACCGTAGAGTGTAGGATTCGAAGACCAAAAGGCAGCGTCCGTGGACGCTGCCTTTTTTGCTGAACGCGTCTTGGGGAAAAAACTTATTAGAAAATCAGCCGGCAGCCCATTCTGGCTCACGCGTTGGGCCGGTTAAGCGGGAGATCCCTTCGACTTCGCTCAGGGCAGGCTCTTCGCTCCGCCTGAGAACCGGCTCCTCTCAGGATGACAAACCGCGATGGCGGTCACTCAATTGGCACGGTTGAGTATCCCAGCGAAATGCCCGCGCGAAACACGTTGCCGGAGTTGAACTCGAAGTTATTTTGGATGTGGTAGTAGCGAATCTCTGGGCGGACAAACAGGTGCGGCAAGTGGTGCCAGAAGCGATAGCGGACGCCCACGCCCAGGTCCTCCATGAAGTGATTACTGCCCGTGTAGTTGGTGCATCCTGGAATGCCGCACGAGCTCAGTAGGTCGAAACGGTTGCTGGCAACGCCGACTCCGCCCTGAAGGTCGAGGCCCAATTTCTTGGTGAGCTTGGGCTGAAAGAGCACGTTGGCATCGGTGAAGATAGGGCGGTAGTTCTCATAGCCGTAATAGCTGGCTTGGTGGTAGCGCCACGCAGTTTCAAAGTTAAGGCCGAAGCGGGTGTGCCGGAAGCCGACATAATCAAAGCCGATGCTGGGATAAATGCCGCCAGTATCAGCCGGGGGATGGAAGTTCACGGAGTCGCTCACGCGGGCATATGACTTAAGAATGGAACCGCCGGCCGTGATATCGAATTGCTGGGCTGAGGCGAAGCTGGCAAACAGAAAAACGGCACACGCGGATGTAAGCAGCGCGAATTTTCTCAATACAGTCCCCTTGCCAGTCCGCGTGGATTTGTGGAATGGACCCGCTAGATTGATGACGCTATACGGGGCCGCCGCGTACGGCAGCCCCGCAACAATCCGGGTTCTCGGAATCGGCTGTTCAGGATACCAAATCCGCGATGCCTCGCGCGGTCAAAAACTATTCCTTGCCGCCGAAGGTGTATCCGATCGAAGCTGAGACTCGAATCACGTTGTTGGAAGTGTAATACCCGTTATCCGTCGAGCTATTGTTATTCTGAATGTGGTAGTAGTGAGCCTCAGGGCGGATAAAGAGATGTTTCCAGGGATAGAAGCGGATCCCGGCGCCAAGGTGCTCCATAAAGTGATCGGAGCTGTTGAAGCAGCCACTGCAGGACAGGCCCTGTTCGTAGGTTCGAGTGTCAGCACCGCCGATGCCAGCCATAAGGTCAGCGCCTAGCCTGTGCCCCAGATGCGGCTGCCAGAGCGCGTTGAAGTCGGTGAGGATGGGGCGAGCGTTGGTTCCGGTGTCGGCGCCACCGTAGGTGCCCTGAGTAGCCCGCCACGCAGTTTCAACGTTGACGCCGAAATTCTTATAAAACACCACGTCGCCACCGATGTTGATATACAGACCGCCCTTTTCCGGTGGACAGCCTAGGCCGGTTGCTGCGGATACGCAGTTGCTATTGGTATTGCTGGACGAGAACAGAGTGCCGCCGCCCAAAAAAACGTCTACCTGCTGGGCTGAGGCAAACTGGGCGAAAAACAGGAAAGCACAAACCGGTGCGAGAAGCGCTAACTTTCTCAAGAGAAACCTCCTTATTAGTTCCGTGTGAGTGTAAGATGCGTCGGTGAATTCGTTAGGATGCAAGGATATCGCTCACGACTCATCATAATTTCAGCCAAGGGAGAAATTCAACCGGGAGACTCACGTAAAGAAACGTCAACAGGATCGCGAGTCTAGGCCCTTCCCAAAGCATAGTTCGTGCAATAGCCCTTGAACCCCGGATGCAGTGAAAAGTTGCGGAGAAAAACGACGCTTTTTGCTGGCTGCAATGTGCGGTAACGCACCTTTCTCTCGTGCGCTGGGATGACAAAATTTGGCAATTCGGCGAGTTGCGGAAGGCGCGACGCCTTGGAGCTAGGTAATGTCGGAGTACGCTGAAGAAAAGAAATCCGGGCCCTGCCAGAATTTCTCGTAGCACTCAGTGCAGACCCAGTCGTGGCCGTTGGTGTACCCGGTGCTATGGGCGGCATCGGCTTCGTCCTGAGACTCGAATAACTCCCAGCGGCAGATGAAGCAGTGGTCTTTTTTCCAGCCGCCTTTGACTAGTTCGAAGTTTGCGGAGTCGGCCGCGAGAGTCAAGTCGAACGAGACCTTGCCCGTCTGTTTGGCGATCACGATATCGATATTGGTGAAGCGGTGCTTTTCCCAGTGCCAGTTGCACGCTCGGCAGCGCTGAACGGCTTCGCGTACCCGCTCGGCATTGCGGCGGATCCCATGGATTTCTAGCGTGGAAAGAGCGAAAGATCTGGAAAGCCTGCCTTGAAATAATCCGCCATGGGACTGTTCCGCCCGCTCGGGTGACCCCGTTAGATCGAGGCGCACACGCTCAGGGTTGGCTCCGGCTTCGCGCAGAAGCTTGTCGGCGAGACTGCCGCTCTCGTCCAGCAGGCCGAGAAAAAGGTGTTCGGTTCCAATATGTTTGTGGGATAGTGCGTCCGCCTCGTCTGCCGCGAATTTCAGAACGCGCTTGGATGCGTTACTCAGCGGCAAGTCGACGGAGATCGATGTCGATGGCTGCCTCGTTCCGTGCTCGTCGAGACGCTTCCGAATAGTTTCTAGATTGGTTTTCGGAATCCAGTGGTACAGAAAATTGTTCTCGCGCAGCAGACCCAGGAGCAGATGCTCGGTCTCGATGTAGGACGAACCGAACTGGCTGGCCTCGTAGCGCGAGAAGAAGATCGCACGCCGCGCTTTCTCCGTGTAGCGTTCGAACATGTCTTACTCCAGTGCAGCAGCCCTCCGGCTGCTTCGCTTCCAGTATAGATATCCGGGCACACCGACCAGCACAATCGCCGTGCCCCAGAAAGCTTCGATGGGGCGCGTGATGATCGTGTTCAGCGTCCACGCCGCGCCCACCAGAATGTAAAGCGCTGGCAGCCACGGATATCCCGTGCAGCGATACGGACGCGGAATCTCGGGACGCTTCCAGCGCAGCAGAAACATTCCGGCCACCGTCAGCGTGTAGAACAAGACCATGCCGAAAATCACATAAGTATAAAGCTGATCGTAGCGGCCGCTCAGGGTGAGAACCGCGGCCCATGCGCTCTGACCAATCAGTGCCACCGCCGGAGTTCGATACTTGGGGTGAACCCTGGCCATCTGTGGGAAGAAAGCACCGTCGAGCGCCATCGCATAGTAGACGCGCGCGCAACTCAAGATGGCGCAGGCCAGCGCGCCGAACACAGACACTGCAATGAGCGCCGAGAGCCATGTGGCGGCTGCGGGAGAGAAAAGCACCGCGGCCGCTGCCTGCGCGATGGTTTCATGCTGAGCCACATCGCTGAGCGGCATCGCATATAAATATGTCATATTCATCGCGACGTAAACCACGCCGACGATCAAAACTCCGAGCACCATCGCCAGCGGCACATTGCGACGTGGTTCTTTCACTTCCCCGGCCACCCAGGTGATGTAAACCCATCCGTCATACGCCCAGAAGACCGCGATCAAGGCGACTCCGAATGCGGAGAGCATCTGCGAGACGCCCATACTCGCGGTAATGCCGGCCAGCATCCCGTGCGGCGTGGTGAAGTGATGCCAGTCTCCCTTGCCGATGGCGAAGCCGAGTATCACGAATGCCGCCATGGCCACAAACTTGGCCCAGGTGGCGATGTTCTGAAGAATCGCGCCCGGCCGCAAGCCGAAAATGTTGACCGCGGTCACCACTGCAATCAGAATCAAGGCCACGAGATGGGCGCGAGTTACCACGATGCCCGCGAGCGAGAGCACAAGATGTTCTTGCGAGATGCTGGGGATCAAGGCTCCGACATACGCGGCCGTGCCTACGGCCAGCGCCGCGATCGAACCGCCGTTGCCCACGCTGAACAGCATCCATCCGTAGAGAAATGCGGTCAGGTCGCCATAGGCTTCGCGCAAATAAACGTACTGGCCGCCGGAGTCCGGGAACATTGAGCCCAGTTCGGCGAATGCGAAGCATGCGCACAGCGAAATCCCGCCGCCGACAAACCACACCAACAGAAACAGCACCGGATGAGGCAGCGCTCCAGCAATGTCTTTGGCCGTAAGAAAAATCGACGAACCAATAATGCCACCCACGAGCAGAAGTACAGAATCAAGCAGGCCGAGGCCTCGCACCAGAGTGGGAGAAGCGGCTTCCGGCTTCCGGCCCTCTGCAGAGTTTTCGGCGGTGGCGGATATTGAGTTCATTATCCGATTCCGAGTTCATCGGAAGATTCGAGCGGCGTACCGCAGCGACGGCAGATCACGGAGGAACAATCTCCGCAGGTCAGCGGATCAGTGACCTCTTCAGCGCAGTTTGGACAATAGAGCGAGGCGGAGCCGGGTTCTGGCGCGGGATTCTGAGGGTGCGTCGCCATGAGGAGAGAACTTTAGCACACAACGGAAGGCATCTGACCGCCTCATCGCGCAGATCAACTAGCCCGCAGCTCCGGGGCCGGATCACCTCATGTCATCAGGTTCAGGGGCGACGTTGGGTGCGCTGCGAAGAAACTCCATTAGCCCGTCGCCGGTTCTTTTGCCCGCGCGTTTCTTGAAAAATTCCGCCGCGGTTTCGACTACGCCAACCTTTTCCGCCACTGCCGAGGCGATCCATTGATTCAGCGAGACTCCGTCCTCTTGCGCCAAACGCTGCGCCGCCTTCTTAATCGAGAGGGGAAGTTTCAAGGAATAGGTAGCTTTACGTTTCACTTCAGTCCTTAGCGACACCCATCGCACGCATTCGAGCCACGGACGTAATAAACTTGTTAAAGACTATCAGATGCCCGGGCAGGTGACCCGTTGAAGATCAAGAACGAGCAACACGACCCTGAGTGGTATCTAAAGAATCCCCGAACTCGCAAATGGATGGTGCAATGCTCGGGCTGTCTGCGGTGGGGATACGCGGCCACCGCGCCCGCTAGATTCTTTGGCCGCTCCCAACTTGAAAGATACCTAGGCGAATTGAAGCTTGACGCTCAAGGTCTGTGCGATGCCTGCCAAAGCGCGTTGTCACAGCGCTAATTGTTGTAAATCGACACTATGGCGAACAATATGCTCCGGATAAACATGCATCGAGCTTCCGCCCTCGCCATCTGTGCTCTGACCGCCGCGTCGTTCGCTCAAAGTTCCGCTCCCGAGAGCATGTCGATGCTCACCGCATCCCGTGTTCAATCACCGGGTTGGTGGCCCACTAAAGGAGATGCCGCGCGAGGCAGTTACGTGGGCACGGCAGCGTGCGCGAAATGTCATGCGTCCAAGGTTGCGAGTCAACAAAAACATGCCATGGCCCGCGCCGCCGTTCCCGCCGCCGACGCGGAGATACTTCGCCAGCATGACCATCTCTCGTTTCGCATTGGTTCCTACCGTGAGGAGATCGTAACCAAAGCCGCGAAGAGTGTTCTAACGGTTACGGCTGGCGGCAACGCGGCGCCGCTCTCAACCGAACTGCAGTGGGCATTTGGCGTGGGGCACCTCGGGCAAACTTATGTCTACGAAAAAAACGGCAGCTACTACGAAAGCCATCTCACTTTTTTTTCGTCTTCCCAGGATCTGAATATCACGCCGGGGCAATCTCCTGGCATGCCACGCAATCTTGAAGAGGCAGCGGGACGCCGCATGCCGCCGGCCGAGACCCGCGCCTGTTTTGCCTGTCACACCACCGCTTCGGTCACCAACAATCAGCTCGATGCAAAAGACGCAGTGCCGGGCGTGACGTGCGAAGCCTGCCACGGGCCGGGATCGAGCCACGTAGCCGCCATGAATTTGGGGCAGCACGAAGAGGGCGCGCAGCTGATCATGAATCCCAGTCGATTGAATCCAGTCGATTCGGTGGATTTCTGCGGCGCGTGCCACCGCACCTGGGAAGATGTTGTGACGAACATTGGACTGAGCTCGTTGAACCTTCGCTTCGCGCCTTACCGCCTCGAAAACAGCAAGTGCTGGAGCAGCAAGCCCGACGCTCGACTCACCTGTATCGCCTGCCACGATCCGCATCAGCCTCTGGAGCACGACGCTGCAGCCTACGATTCACGCTGTCTGCAATGCCACATCACTCAGGCCAGCGCGAAAGCAACCGCCGATCACCGAGATTCCGATCATCCAAATTCTGATCACCCAGGCGCGGCCTGCCCAGTAAGCACGAAGAACTGCACAACCTGCCACATGCCGAAAGTCGAGTCGTCCATCCAGCACTCGACTTTTACCGACCATTGGATCAGCAAGCCGATGAAGTGAAATATCTGGGCTGTGCGCTGACAGTTTCTGACAGGTCGAGCACGCGAATAGGCTATCCGCCACCACGGCATTCGCCGACGCGATAAAATCTTAACCATGCCAGAAAAATCACTAACTCCCGACGAAAAGCTGCAGCAGGAATTCAACCGCTGGGCCTCGGCCGGCGAAGGCGCGAAGATGGAGAATCATCATCTCGACATTACGGCGAAGACGATTCGCCGGATGAATCTGCGTCCGGGCGAGCGCGTGCTCGACCTTGGCTGCGGCTCGGGATGGGCGACGCGGCTGCTGGCGCGGCTCGTGGGCGAAGGGCCGGACGGATTTGGCCAGGTGGTCGGACTCGATGTGTCCGACGAGATGATTCGCGAGGCTCGCGCCGCGTCTAAAGATTTCGACAACGTGCTTTATGTCTGGGGATCGGCGCAACAGATTCCGTGGGAAGAAAACTTCTTCGACAAAGTTTTGTCGGTGGAGTCGTTTTACTACTATGCCGATCAGGATCGCGCGCTCATGGAACTTTTTCGCGTGATGGCGCCGCGGGGGAGATTATTCATCCTCATCAATCTATACAAAGACAATCAGTATTCGCTGCAGTGGGTCGACAAGCTGAAAGTTCCGGTGCATGTACGATCAGAGGCGGAGTACGTCGAGTTGTTGAAGAAACATGCCTTCGAAAATGTTGAGGCGTGCCGCATTCCCGATGACACGCCCACGCCGGATGACTACAAGACGAAATCGTTTCGCAGCCTGGACGATCTGCGGGCGTTTAAGCGCGAGGGCGCGTTGTTGCTGATGGCTACGAAGCCCGATCTGCGAACGCCCGCGCCAGGTTATACGATTTATTGAGTGGCAGGGTCAATGAGTGGCAGGGTCAATGAGTCACACGGTCATCGAGTCGCACGGTCATTGAGTCGCACGGTCATCGACTGCCGCGGAAGTCTCCGGGGGCTTGTACAGATCGGGAAGGGCACGACTTCAGTCGTGCCGTATGTCGTGAAAAGAGGCCTCGGCTTTAGCCGCTGAGGTAAGCCCTCGTCTCCGCGCGGCAGAGTCTCAGCTAAATCTTGTCGTCATCATCTCCATGATTGAGATCCTTGGCCGGGCTCAGCGCGCGGCCGTCCGGCGCGTGGTGAATCGAGATGTGGCCGTTTACGTTCTCCAGCTTAATATGAGGCCCGCCGCTGCCGAGTTCGCCGTGCAGGTCGTGGCCAACGAAGTTGTGATGATTCACATGCAGTCCGAAATCGTTATCGATTCCGCCGGAAACCGTGCTGGCTTCGATTTGCGCTTTCGAGTCCGAAGGAATCGTCAACTCCACCGAACCATTGACCGAGTTCAGTTCGACAGATGATCCGGAAAGCTGGTCAAACCTGGCGTCCAGATGGCCGTTGATGGTGGAAAGTTCGGCGCGGCCTGAGAGATTGTGCGCTTCCAGTCTGCCGTTGATGCACGAGGCGTGCACTTCTCCCGCTGCGCCGGTGATATCGAGCTTGCCATTGATCAGCTTAATTTCGTCGAGGCGCGCGCTGCGCGGCACGGTCAGCGTATATTCCACGCTCGGTGGATTATTGTGCGAACCCCAGTTGAAAGTATTATCGTGGTCGCGATACTTGGTGCGAATCGAAACATTTTCTTTCGACGCGTCCACTTCAATGCGCGCCTCATCGAGCCGTTCCTTCGAATCGGCATACTTCACGGCATCCACCTTGAATACGTTCTGATCCCAAGTGGAGATGTGGACGTCGCCATTAATGTTGTCGAGTTCGACGCGGCCATCGGGCGTGAGCGCGTAAGTCTGGTGGAACTCTTCAGTGAATGCGCGGTGATCGGAGGCGTGGGCTCCGAGGGCGAGCGCGAACAGTGCGCAGATGGTTCCTAAAACGGCTCCGGACCATGCGGAGAATTGACGTTTGCGATTCATAGGCTTCCTCCGTTTCAACGGGTTAGACGCAGCGATTCGAAATTCGTGAGGCCTTAATCGCCAGCAGCTTTTCTTCCCACGCTTCTATATACGACGGATGCCTCCGCGATGTTCCCTCGATTTAGCGTCTGCTCGCCCTATGCTCAGTCCGCATACCGGGGCTATAATTCGCTGAAGTGGAGGGTTCTATGAGCGTTCGACGGCTGCTGGTTCTCTCGCTGTTGATTTTGCTCTGCGTTGCGACCGTTGCGGCGCAGTCCCCGTCAGACAAGACCCATGGTTCTTCATCGGCTGCGTCCGAGAGCAAGAAGGACTCGCCTGAGACGCGCGCCCCGGAATCAAGCTCGCAGCACATCCTCACGCTCGAGCAGAATGACGCGATATGTTACACGCTGCGAACTTATCGCGTGGCGCGCTTAAGTCCCGAGTCGGACGCGACGAAACCCGCAGGCTACTCCTCGTGTCTTCGTTCTACCCGGTTTCAGCTGAAGACCGCGGTCGATACGGTTGAGATCGCGTCCCACTGAGTAGCGAAGCCTTCTCAATCAGCCTTCGCGGATGCGTTGTCTGGCTCGTTCTTCTTGCCGGCTTCGGTAAGCAAATAGATTCCGAGGATCGTCATCTCCGGCTCAATCGGATGCCGGTAGCGCTGTCCGGGATAGACCACATAGTAAATCGCAGGATAAAGCAAGATCAGCCAGAACAGAAGCCAGGCGCCAGGTTTGCGCCTGCGTAAAGCGCGGCCTAGCCCCCAGAAAGCAAGTACGGAAGACGCGAGGAACAGCGAATTCTTCGTTTGCGACAGCCACCAGATTTGTGCCAGCCGAGGCGGCCCCGCCCAGAAGTAGACAAAGCGTTTCACGCACAGCACGGCAAAACGCGGGTAATCCGCTTTGATATAAGTCACAGCCTGCCGCTGGCACATCGCCACGTATGCCAGTTCGCCCATCGAAACATATTGGCGCATGGCATAGAGATCCTGCGTGGGATGCAAATACTGCATCCACGTTCCGTCGGCGCCATTGCCGTTGCCGAGGCGCAGCTCCGCGCCAAAATTATCGCGCATGAAAATAAACTTGCCGAAAGTTTGATAGTTCCGCACAAGCCACGGCGCGATGCAGGCGAGGAAAACGACAGACGCCAGCGCAACGCCGGCCAACGACAAAGCCGGCTTGCGGCGCTTCGCACAGTGATACCAGGCCCACAATCCTGATGCCGGCAAAAACGAAATCAGCACGGTGCTGGTCAGCGCGGCGATGCCCCAGAGTAGGCCGAACTCCAGCCAAGGCTTCAGCCCGTCGCGGTCTTCCATGGTGAGCGCCAGCCAAAAAATCACCGCCAGCAGCAAAGCCGACAGGCTCGTTTCCCAGACCCAGCGCGTGCACCAAGTCATCGCGTAGGGCAGAAGAGCCCATGTCCAGGCCGAGCCGACGGCAACCCTCTCGGAAAATATTCTTCGCGCAATCAGAAAAATCGGAATGCACGTCAGCGCCGAAAAAACACTGTTGATCGAGAGCAATACAAACGCCGACCCTCGCGAATAGATTCCGAAGAGGTGAAACACGCCCGCAGTTAAATATGGATAAAGGGGAGGTTCCCACGCGGTGGGCCCCGTCGGCGCGCCAAATGCGTTGCTGAAGCCGTGCCCGGAGGCGATGGCCGCGCCGATCCTTCCCATCTCCCAGCCGAAGGCGAAGTTGTTGTCCGTGGCTTTGAATTTATAGGTGTGGCCGACGATGATCCAGCCCACGCGCAGAAACAGCGCAATGGCCACCATCCAAAACTGCGATGTGCGGATGTGAAGCCACGTACTGGCGAGCACAGGAAGTGCGCGTTCGCGGCCGGCGGCCACGGCGGATCGTGAATCCATGGGTGATCTATTTGTAGCTGAGCGGGAGTCGAGGGGCAAGCGCGCCTGATCCTTGTGAGCTTGACCCTTGCGCCTTCGCAAACATTGCGGCTCTGGTGCCACAAGCTGGCCCCGCAAGTTCTACCCCGTGTAACCCTGTGCCCTCCGTGTTAAAGATTTATGGCGGCCGGTGGCCAAACCCCAACTGCCTTTCCGACGCATCTGTCCTATAATGGTGCGGACCGAGGAAACCTCATGGGCTGGCTGCAAAATAAATTCGAAAAGAATTTCATGATCAGCACGGTGGACTACGTCTTCAACTGGGCGCGGAAGTCTGCCGTGTGGCCGATGACGTTCGGCCTGGCGTGCTGTGCGATCGAGATGATCGCGTCGTCGACTGCGCGCTTCGATATCGCGCGCTTTGGCTCAGAAGTATTTCGTCCCAGCCCGCGGCAGAGCGATTTGATGATCGTCGCCGGCACTGTAACTTTGAAGATGGCTCCGGTGGTGAAGCGCATCTACGACCAGATGCCCGACCCGAAGTGGGTGATCTCGATGGGCGCGTGTTCGTCGGTGGGTGGGCCGTTCAATACTTACGCAGTGTTGCAGGGCGTCGACAAAATCGTCCCCACGGACGTTTACGTCACCGGTTGTCCGCCGCGTCCCGAAAATCTTTTCTACGCGCTGCTCAAGCTGCAAGACAAAATCGACACCATGACGCTCGCGAAGAAGCCCACGGAAGTTCGGCTCGATCCGAATATGATGGAGAACTTCAAGCGACAGGTGATGATCGCGCAGACGCTGCAGCCCAAATAGCTGTCAGCTCTCAGCTGTCAGCCAACAACTTCTTCGCCGTCGTAGATGGTTATCTCCAAGCTATCGGCTAGCTGCTCCTAGGCGGAGCGGAGATCGCTCCCGAAGTCCTTTCTTTTCAGCGCGGCCTCTGTAAGTTGTTGAGAATAGGTGAGCGCGATCTGACGCTCTTATGCAAATTGCCGGCGCGGAGCCTTCGCAGAATGCCTCCAGAACGCGCAGAATCGGCCCCAGATCGCATCCGAGGGCTCGGGAGGAGTGGAAGGCCACCCGGCGCTCAGTCGGGGCTTAAATCGCCTCTAATGCGAAAATCTCTGTAAGTGATTGAAAAAGTCCGTAACCTGTTGATAATATCTGCAAGCTATTGCAAACATTGGATTCGCCGTTTTTGGCCGGGTCTTTTTCGGTACAATCGAGTTTCACTATGCCAAACTTCACCAAGCTGACGACGGAATCCGAACTTCCTCCCATGGACGAAGCCAAAGAATTTCCCTGCGGCGCGAAAACAATCTGCGTAGCGAACGTTAACGGCGTATACAGCGCCATGGACAACATCTGCCCGCATCGCGGCGGACCGTTGGGGCAGGGAATGATCGAAGGCGGCAAAGTAGTCTGCCCATGGCATGGTTGGGCATGGGATCCAAAGACCGGCGAAGCCGTACAGAATCCCAGCGCGAAGGTCGCGGTGTATCCGCTGAAGATTGAAAATGGCGATGTGCTCGTGGAGGCCTAAGCCAATTAGTCAGAAAGCGATCATCGTTTTTCAAATCTTCGCGGGCGCAGGAATCGTGCTTGCTATCGCGGGAGCCGTTTGGTGGGCGCTCAGACGGGTACGGATAGCCGAGCAGTGGCCAACGACTGAGGCTACGATTGAAGGGGGTACGTTCCAGGCCGTGCCCTACACCGGCAACCGCCGGGACCCACTCAAGGCTCCTGTACTTTATTTCTCGTACCAGGTCGGCGGGGAATATTTTAGCGGCAGGGTTGCACTTATGGATTTTTTCGACGACTCCGGTGAAGAGATAATCCGGCGAATGACCTTGCAGAAACTGGAGATCCACTACGATCCGCAGGACAGCACAAGGTGGTTCATCGACGACAAGATAGCGGGCTACAGGATTCGGCAGGAAGGGCTGGAGTCCGAGGCCAATCGTAGACTTTGAAGCCCGGTTGATTCCGTGAGGGAACGAACTGTCGAGCCTCGCTCGACCAGACAGCCGAGAGTGGTCTTGTGTCGCAGGTGTCGGTATTACTATCCCAACAACCGCAGGAATTTTCCCGGCTGATTCTCATATCCCGGAAACACTTCACTCAAATTCTTGTTGCCCATGTGACGCGCCACGGCCTCGCCGAGCACCTGCCGGAAATCCGTAGTCAACGCCAGATCGCGTCCTTCATAGAGCTGCGACTGATCAAGCCCCGGCCAGCGCCCGTAGACGCGTCCGCCTTTCACCGGGCCGCCTAGAACGAACATCACGTTGGCGTGGCCGTGATCGGTGCCGCGGTTGCCGTTCTCGCGCGCGGTGCGGCCGAATTCGGACATCGTCACTACCACCGTGTCTTCGCCGAGATCGCCAAGGTCGGTCCAGAAAGCGGAGATCGATAGCGAGAACTCTCGCAACACATTGGCGATCTGACCTTCGGTCGCGCCTTCGTTGACGTGATGGTCCCATCCGCCGATGTCGGCAAATGCAACTTGCACGCCGAGATTTGCCTTGATGAGTTGCGCAAGCTGGCGCAGGCTGTCGCCGAATCGTCCCTTGGGATAATCGGCGCCCGCGGCAGGCTTGTACTTCGATGGATCGGCAGCCTTCAACATCTTCACTGCGTCGAATGTTTCTTCGCCCGTGCCGTGCAACACGGCGTCGACGGAGTTGTTGTACATGGCCTCGAACGCGCTCGCGGCCGGCGAAGGCTTTGCGCCCTTGCCGCCGACTGAAAAATCGTTGATGTTGTTCATCGCGATCGACGGCTCGATCCCACTCAAGATTCGCGGAATCGATGGGCCCATGGCAATGGCCTGGAAAGCCGATTTCTGCTGCTGAAGCGGCAGGTTGTGAAGAGACCGGTTGAGCCATCCGTCTTCAGTGGACTTCACGCCCGGCGTGCCTGCCTCCATAAAATCTTGCGCGTCGAAATGCGAGCGCGTGGCGTCAGGCGACCCGGCAGCATGCACAATCGCCAGATGACGCTGCTGCCACAGCGGTTGAAACGGCGCGAGTGAAGGATGCAGGCCAAAGAATCCATCGAGATCAAGCACGGCCTTGCGCGGAATATTAATTGTGGGCCGCATGGCGTAATACTGCTGCTCGCCGTGAGGCACCACGATGTTCAATCCGTCGGCCGCGCCGCGCTGAAAGATCACGACCAGCCGTTTCGGGCGCACGCCCGGCTCAGCCGCGCCCATGGCGGCGCGAGCGAGAAAGCTTGGTACCGCCGCCGTACCGACAACGGCAAGCGCGCTGTTGCGAAGAAAAACGCGACGTGTAATGGACATAAGAACAGCTCCTAGCTCTTAGCCTTTAGCTCTTAGCTCAAGCCTGAACCCAACGGAAACCCTTTGGGGTTCAAGCTAAGAGCTAAAAGCTAATGGCTAAAGGCTTTATCTTCTCTGAAACTCCGGCGAACCCAACAGCAGTCCGGACATTGTGTTTGCATCTGGAGAACGCTGGGAATCGCCGGGCTTGCTCTTATTATCTTGTTTCGGTTGCCCGTTATTCTTCTTTGCTGCGGCGTTCTTTGCCGCTTCGATCTTTGCCGCCTCGATCTGCACCGTGATCGAATTGTGCGTCTGCTGGGATACTCCTCCTGCGATCAGGCTGGTCTCGAGCGTTGCTAGCGTCAAGTTCGCATCCGGCGGATCGGCGCTGCTTCCCGTGAGTTGCGCCGCATCCGTTTTCACGCCTTTGATCTTGCCGCTAGTCAATGCTAGAGCAAAATTCATGCGGTTGAGCAGGGCCGAGGTGCTCACCCAGGTGTCCGCCTTCATGGAATAGCCGGTCGGAGGCTGCGCGCCGTAAAGCGGCATGCCCATGTTGTTGAGTTGCCGTGTGAGCGGCACAGCATCGTCAATCTCCGCGCCAGTGGCTCGCACCGCGGAGGCCACAAATTCAAGAGGCGTTTTTACTTTCGCGCGGTAGGTTGCGTCATCCCAAAATTCAGGCGAGTGGAACAATGTGTCGAGCACTTCGCGGATGTCGCCTTTCTTCTTCAAAAAAGTTTTCGCCATGCGATCCACCAGAGCCGGCGGGGGATCGTCCGAAACAAATCGCTCTGCCAGCTTCAGCGAAATAAAATGCGCTGTCAGCGGACTCGTTGCCAGCCGGTGCAGCACTTCCAGACCCTCGTCTTCGCCCTTGGGCTTGATCTTGTGTCCCAAAACATACTTCGGGCCGGGTTCATGCATGCGTAGATCGAATTTGAAGCTGCCGCCGTGCGCCGGGTCGTCGATGGTCCATCCTGAAAAAACTTTGGCGACCTCGGTCACATCGCGCTGCGAATAGCCGCCGTTCACGCTAAGTGTGTGTAGCTCCAGCAACTCGCGGCCGTAATTTTCATTGAGGCCAGGCGTACTCTTACCAGCCTTTGGCTTAACAATTTGATAGCGCACGTAGGGACTGGGATGCTCCGGAATTCCCAAAGCCTTCGCCGAGAACGGACCCACGCTCAGCCAGTTATCTAGGTAATACAACATCGCGGGACTCTTCGCTGTGGCCACGAGCAGGTCTTCGAACTTGCCGAGCGCATGCGCGCGAATCACGTCGCGCTCATAGCTGGTCAGCATCAGGCGGTCGAGTCCCTTGTCTACAAATACGTTGAAGTGGTTAAACCAGAAATCGGTCATCACCTCTTCAAACTGGCGCTGGCTGTAGATGGCGCGCAGAAGTTTCGCTTGCGCCAGTTCGCCCGTGACCACGCCCGCCGGGTTGTTCATGGCGAGCAAAGTTTCTTTTTGCTTTGGATTCAGACCTTCGAGCAGCTCGGGAGCCTTTCCCCCGCGCAGAGAGTCGGCAACCGCGACCTGCGCCTCGATTGGCATGCCGAGAATTTTCTTGAAACGCTCGTCCGGCGATAGGCTCGGAAGTTGCTGGAGTTCGAGGTCGGCGTAAAGTGCCTGCTCGTGCAGGCGCGCCTGCTGTTTTTCTTCGCGCGTCAGCTTCGCCGGCTTCGGTGAGGGAGCCATGGTTGCGTCGTTGGCTGTGCTGGAAGTCATGGAATCTGTTGTTGCCGCTGCTCCGTTTGCTGCCCCGCTCATTGAAGCACTGTTCATTGCGCCGCTTGCTGCGGAGCCGTCCGCGCTTCCGGCGCCGTCTGACGCGGCGTTCGCCGCCATCTCTGATTTTTCAGCGGGCGCACTGCTGATTTTTTCTGGCGCGGTAGCAGCGGTGACGCTCTTGCCAGCTTCTTCTTTTTTCTTTTCTTTTTTCTCTTCTTGTCGCGCGAGTTGCACCTGGTAAACCGCGCGCCGTGCCGGATCTGACGGCATACTCCGCTTACCGTTCCGCACCTGGTTAATCGCCTGGCCGTCGGGGAAGTCCTCGGCAATTTCTTTCGCGCTCATGCGCAGCGTGCGGAGCGGCTCCAGGCGCGCATCGAGCGCGCTGTCGTCAATCTTTTTGGGATGCAACTGAAGGTCAATCCACTGGTCAACGCCCATTGCCATAACCTGCTGCACATCGCCGGGGCGCGGACCGAAAGTGAGTCGATTCAGCGCGTGCAAAGCGCGTCTCTGAGCAGTGTCGTTGGGACTCGATGCTTGCTGGTCCTCGTCTTTGTCTTTTTTTCCCGCGAGCACCTGCGAAACCGTACACGCCAGGCTGAAGCAGACGAGAAGGATGACGAACTTCGCGCGGCCCAAACGCATGAGGACTCCAAGGGAAAACGACGGACTCTCCTTATTATCAACCCGAAGGGAAGGAAAAGGTTGCTGCCCGTGATTACCAAAGACAGCAGGTTCTAAAGGACTTAGGAGCTAGAAGCCGGGAGCTAGAGGCTAGGAGCTGACTAGGTTAAGTACATCTTGCCGCGGGAAACTTTATGCTGCAAAGTCGCGGCCAACTGATCAACGTCCGCCGGACCAAGATTGACCGTCATGTGATCGGAGACGAGCGGAGTTCGATTGCTGCCCACGGCATCGCGCCGCACCTGGATCAGCAAGGCATGCACGACGTTGGGATCGTATTTTTGCGGGGCCATGCGGACCAGATCGCTCAGCGCGCTCCCCAGCGAAAGCGATTCGCGATAAGGACGCACGCTGGTCATCGCGTCGAAAGTATCGGCCAGCGCCATGATGCGCACGGGCAGCGGCAGATCGTCGCCGCCGATCGCGTCAGGATAACCGGAGCCGTCGCTGCGCTCGTGATGCCAGCGCACCGCTTCGTGAATTTTCGGCCACGGAAATTGCACGCTGCTCACAATCTGATGGCCGACCACGGTGTGGTCCGCCATCTCGCGAAACTCCTCGGGATTCAACGCTCCCGGCTTGCTGAACAGACGGCGGTCAACCGCGACTTTTCCAATGTCGTGAAGATATCCGGCGCTGCGCAGCGCTGCGACTTCGCTGGCATCGACGCCCATGGCCTCGCCGATCGCAGCGGCATAGCGGCCCACGCGCAGCGAGTGGCCGTGAATGTTCACGTGCTTCACATCAATTGCGGTGGCGAACGCCTCGAGCGCCGTGTCATAGAAGCCGTGCAGCGAGGCCATCAGGCGCAAATTCTCAGTCACGCGCTGCGCAAGTGTTTGAGTGAGCGCATGATTCTGCACCGCGAGGCCAATGTAGTTGCACAGCAAATCCATGGCGTCGAGTTCCGCGTCTTCATAAGGCGCGTCGCCGGGACGACGTCCCAGCGCCACAACGCCCGCCAGTTTGCCGGCGGCCTTCAACGGTGCCAGGCATTTGAAAAGTTCAGGAGCCACGTTGCCGTTGGAGCTGAGAAAGATCGAATACGTGGACGCGTTCAGCACGATCGGCGCGCGCGCCGCGGTGAGCGCGTGCGCGTGCTTAGGCAGCAGAGGAATGAACGCGGGCTCGGGCAGCATGGCGAAGCCCTCGGCTGCGACCGAAGTCAGCATGGTGGGCTTGTCGTTGAAAACGAAAAGCGCGCCTTCGCGCGCGCCGGCAGCTTCCATGACTGCGGTGAGCATGCGGCGCGCGGTGTCGGAAAATTCGCGCTCCCCCGTGAGCTCTGGCCCCAGTTCGGAGAGAGCTTCTACGGTGCGCAACAGCCTGCGGAAATTGTTGGTCTCAACGGCCACAATAAGCGGAGCGAGAATGCTGAGCAGAATGAGCGTAGCATGCGCGAACAACGCGCCGCGAGAGTGGGTTGTTGGTTAGTTTGGTGCTGGCACAGTCGTGCCACCGACGCAAATAAGTTTTGTCATGACGCGCGAGGTGTTCTCATGCGTACAAAAGTGTTGTCATCCCGAGCGCAAGCGAGGGATCTTGGTTCTTGCCTGCGCCATCGGTATCGTTGCCGCACATAGAAACCAAGATCCCTCGCTTCGCTCGGGATGACAATTGGAAATAACGGGATGACAATTGGAAATTGGGACGGGATGACAATTGGAAATAACGGGATTGGCAATGCGATCTGTTACGGTCAGAAATTTGTCGCGGGTTGTTGCAGTTCCTGCGATGAGGTTAGGATTTCCTCTGGAGGTTTGGTTCTGGCTACGCGGCGTTTGCGAGCGCGCTGGAGGAACGGATCTGACGCGGCGATGGTGCAGAAGACATAGAACAGGGCGGCATTGGCTGGAATCTGCAGGTTGAAGTCGACCGCGCTGTGGACCAGGATGCCGCTCAGGCCGAGCATGCACGCGAGAGTGACCGCTCCGCTGATGTCGCTCGTCCAGTGACCTATCTTCCTAATAGCCCGTCTGTAGAGCGTTACCAGAAACCACAGCATGGTTCCGAACCCGAGCAAACCCATTTCCACTAGCAGTTGCAGATAATCGTTGTGCGCTTCGTTGACGAAGAAATTTGTGTAGAAAGTTCGGAATTGTGGATAGACGACGGGAAATGTTCCTAGACCCCAGCCCAACACAGGTTTCTTGAGGAACATTGTGAGACCATCGCGGTTGATGTTATGGCGGATGTCGCTGGTGATCTCGGCGTGTGTCGAGCCTACAGTGCGCCGGAGAAGCTCAGCGCCGCCTAACCAGGTCAATAGTCCGACAACAATGACCAGGAACACTCCCACGCCTATGGCGGTGCCGAGGCCTTGTTTCTGCTTGATGAGGAGAATCGCGAGGATAAGCAGTTCAGCGATAATCGCGAGCATTCCGCCTCGCGATCCCGAAAGAAAGATTGTGCCTACCATCACTGCGGCCACGGCTGCTGCCGCTGCGCGCGTCTTGCTGGATGCCAGCTTGGTCAGCGACAGCACCAGCGGAATGGGAATCAGCATCTCCATCAATCCCGCGTAATGGTTATGGTTTACGTAGGGACCGTAGATCCAGCCTCCCATGCGGGGCTGACGAAGCCAATAGAGTTTGCCGTTGGAGGAAATTCCCTGAATCAACGCAAAGCTGGCGAGGACGGCTCCATATAGCGAAAAAATAAGTGCGAGGGTGCGGGCCTGGGAGCTTTTCAGAAGCGCTTGTCCTGCGAGGAAGCACAAGATGGCATAGGAAAAATATAAAAGCGCGAGAGACACGGTGTCGTGCGGATACGCGCTGCGATGAAAGGCGAGCTGCGAAACGACAAGCAGTCCAAATACTGCCATCGGAAGAAATAGAGGATTCCAGCGGATTCTTATTTCTCCTTCTAAAACCTGCTTCGCGATCCACACGAGAAACAAGGCGGCAGAACCAGCCTCCACTACAAAGATGGACCAGGGTTCGACCGCGCCGAATGCGACTGGGCCAAACAGGAGCAGGCCGAAAATCCCGTACAGCAGGACCGTTCCGGCTCGGGCCGCGAGTTCGTCGCGATGGTTAGTGGAGGCGCTGGTTGGGCTCATGAGATTGAATCAAATTCGATGTTTTAATCCCGTTTGACCACGAGGCGGAAATCGTCGACCCAGAGCTTACCACGGACGGGACTTCCCTCCGGCAATCGACGGATGTGCAGTATCAGCAGCCTGCAATCGTCGGGCGTAGTGAATTCTCCCGTGGCAGATTTCCAGAATCCTGCCTCTTTCAGTTCGTCGCTGTCGTACAGAATGGCCTGGTTGTACGCGTCCTGAATGGTGAAATGCGGACCGCCGGCGCCCTCGATTTCTCCATTTTTATAGTAGGCAGAAAACTGGTAGGTGGTTGCGGGCTGTACGGCAATGAATTGACGAATGCCGGCGTCAGTGACTCCAGGTCCGTCGAATGTGATCAGCAGTGAACGGTGACCGCTGTGAAAGTCGCTGGGATCCAGAGTTAGCGTGACGCTCTGCTGTTTCTCGTATTTCCAGTCGAAGCCGCCATTGAGAACATCCAGCCGGAAATCGCCGTTGACGATCAAATTATTCCTGGTGGGCAGGTAGGACGAGAGACCAAAGCGCGGCGCAGCTTGCTGCCACACCACGCGCGCTTGATCTACATCTTTATGGTCGAGGAGATATTGAAGATATGCGTAGACATAGCGAAGTTCGAAGGGCTGCGATACTTGGGAAGTGGCGATGAGCTTGTTCCACACTTTGGCGGCGGCGGCAGTCTCCTGCTTCGTCATGAGGAGTTCGAGAAATGCGATATAGGCCGGAGACTGGGCGGGAACGACGTCGCGCAAAAGCATGTCGACATCTGGATTGATGCGCCAGCAGAATTGGATTGCGAGGTTGGCCATGGAGGGTTCGCTCTCCAAAACCACGTGGAACTCTCGCAGCGCTTTTTCATCTTCGCCTTGCACAAGAAAGAAGTTGGCAGCTTCCCAGGCGACGTCGGGTGTGGTGGGATCGGCTTCAATGGCGCGTTCCAACGCCAAAGTTTGATTCGAAACGTCACCCAGCACTTGGTAGGCCGAGGCCAAATCGAACCAGTAGCGCGCGGAATGCGGATCGAGTTGCACCGCGGCTCGGTAGGGTTCGATGGCGGCAGCGGGGTCGCGGGCTACGAGAGCGTAGTAGCGCCCTACATGATTGCGATAGTCGGCATTCGTGGAGTCGAGACGAGCCGCGCGCTCGAGGTTTGAGAGTTGCGGACTATCCGCCAAAACGGACGCAACAAAGAGCCTGCCGGCGAGGAGCAGATAGATCAGGCAAAGCACCACTGCCGCGCCGATGGCGAGTCTTTTCCGCGAAGGAGAATTGAGAACTATTTCCATTTGTCGAACTGGAAGCGCAACTACGAAACCGCAGGTATTATCTACGCGGTATTGTGCGATGCCTCAGCGGAGTCCTCGGTGTCAGAGTCCTCGTCGTCATTACCGTGCGACTCGTCGTCGCGATAGTAGCGGGAATATTTTCCCTGGTATTCGTAATAGTAGTAGTAATCGGGCGAACTCAAATCGACCGCATTCAACAGCACGCCGGAAACCTTCGCATTGACTTGCATGAGGATGTCGCGAGAGCGGCGGAGCGCCTGCTTGGTAGTTTGTCCGGAGCGGATGACCAGGACGATGGCATCGGCGCGTGGCGACAGCACAACGGCATCGGTCACAGAAAGAGTAGGAGGTGTGTCTACCACGATGTGATCGTATTGACCGCGCAGCTCCTCCAGCACCTCGCGCATATTTTGGGAGGCGAGCAGTTCGGCGGGATTCGGCGGAGGCGTTCCCGCGGGCAATATCGACAAGTTGGGCAGGATGTTGGATCGCGTGATGGTCTGTTGCAGCGTGGCGCTTCCGGTCAGGACGTTGCTGAGTCCGCTGCGAGGGCCCATGCCCAGCGTCTTATGGATACTCGGCCGCCGGAGGTCGGCATCGATCAGCAGAACTCGAATGCCTTTCTGAGCCAGCACCACAGCGCAGTTGATGCTGGTGGTCGTTTTTCCTTCCTGCGGAAGGGCGCTGGTGATCATGATCACTTTCGGTGGCGCTCCAAGGTTCGAGAGCAGCAGCGAGGTGCGCAGCGCGCGGTAGGATTCCGCCATCTGCGACTGCGGCCTGACCTGCGTGACTAATTCCACCGCTTCCTTGGACGTCGCGATTACCAATCGCTTTGCGTTCGGCCCTTCGCGCGCCGTCCTCGAGCCCAGGGGAATCATGCCGAGCGGCGGAAGGCCGGAAATCATTTGCGCCTGCTCGGTGGTGCGGACGGTGTTGTCTAATCCCTCCAGCAAGAAGGCAAGTCCCACGCCGGAGGTCAAGCCCAACATAAATGCAAAAGCGAGATTCCTCGGAATATTTGGCTCGATGGGAACCATGGGAACGCGGGCGACGTCAACAATGCGAAAGTTGTTGGATTTAAGACCGGCCGAGACGCCAGCCTCTTTCATCTTCTGCATCAGTCCTTCATACAGAGTGCGGTAGGTCTCGAGATCCCGCTTCAAGATGCTGTACTGAATAGCGCTCTCGTTGAGCTTGTTGGCCTCCTGCTTCTGTTTTTCGAGAGCATCGTGCAGCATGTTTTCGCGCTGCAGGGCCGCCATATATTGCCCGCGGATTTTGCCTGCGACCTTCCTGGTTTCCCCGAGAATCTGCGCGTCAATTTCTTTGAGTTGAGTATTGAGTTGCGCCACTTTGGGGTACGACGGCCCGAACTGGGTGCTCAGTTCGGCCGCCTGGATCTTCACATCGGCTTCCTTGGTGCGAAGACTTTCGAGCAATCCCGAACCGGATTGCGTCCCACTCCCGGCTGCATCGAGAAGGCTGGCGGAGGACGCGATGGTGTCGGGATCTCCCGATTGCACCAGGCGGTACACCGATTCCTTGTCCATGCGCACAGATTCCGCGGCAGTCAGCGCCTTGTTCAACTCGTCAAGTTTCTGAGTCGTGATGTTCTGCTTTTCGTCGATGCCCAGAATTTCGTGCTCTTTCTGGTAGCGCACCAACTTTTCCTGCGAAGTCTCTACTTTCATCTGCAAGTCCACAAGTTGCTTAGAAAGCCAGTCGGAGGCCTGCATGGTGGAGTCGAAGCGCGACTTGAAATTGTTTTCGGTATAGGTGCTCATCAGGGTGTTGACAACGTGGGCCGTCAAATCCTTGTCAGGATTGCGGAACGATACCTTGATGATGTGAGTGTTGGGAGTGAGTGCGACCCTGAGATTGCCCCGGAAACCGGATAGCAAAGCAGAGGTTCGGCTGGGGTCGGTCTGCAGCGGATCGGGGGCAAGATCGAGCGCAGAGGGTAGAGGCGGCGTGTTGCCGCCGAAATCCGGCCGGCGATCCAGGCCCAGTTCCTTTACTACCTGAAGGGCGAGAAGGTCGCTCTGCAGAATCAAGACTTCGGTTTCCAGTTCGGTTGGATCGTAATAGTCGACGTTGAAAGTGGGAGAGTTGCTGAAGTTAACGAGCCCGGAATCCGGCTTGTTGATTTCGATGCTGCCGCTCGCCTCGTAAATGGGCGTCATCTTCAGGCTGGCGATGGCGACTACGGAAAAGATGGTGGCCAGGCAGGCGAGAACCGTCCACTTGCGTTTGATAAGAACGCGAATATATTCGCCGAGGGCCGATTCCTGAGAAGGCAGTTCAGGGTAAACGCGCGCGCTGATCGGTCTGCCAAAGTCCGCACTCGCCGGCTGAATCTCGCGAATGGCGGGGTTATTGGCGGGCACGAGCGGTCCGGAATCCATGCATTCTCCTCAACAAGTTTTCACACCTTTTCAGGCCGGACGGGCCGGGCTGGCAGCCGTGTCCAAAGCAGCATGTCCAAAGAAAGCCCGGCGATTCGATGGCTGGTTCATCGCTTGGAACTTTCGCACAACGGGTATGTAGCGGTTTTGCGGATATTCTAGCACCGCATGACGAGAAAACCAGTCATCAATCTGAGTAGCAGCGCTTTTGGTGCAACGTTATACCATTCGCGAATATAAAAAACTCCGCTATACTGCGAAGGGATTGAGGCAGGTTCGATGAATTGGGCGGAACAAGTAGTTTTAGTGACGGGCGGGACGGGTTCGTTCGGGAAAAAGTTCGTCGAAATCATGCTGCGGGAATATCACCCCAAGCGGCTGGTGATCTTCAGCCGCGATGAACTCAAACAGCATGACATGCGCGCCGCGGGTTTCGATCATTCGAGCTTGCGGTATTTTATCGGCGACGTACGCGACGCAGGCCGGCTGCAGCGCGCTTTTGCCGGAGTCACGGTGGTGGTGCATGCGGCCGCGCTGAAACAGGTTCCAGCCTGCGAATACAATCCATTCGAAGCCATTCAGACCAACATCATGGGCGGACGCAACGTGATCGATGCCGCCATCGATCAGGGCGTTGAGCGCATTCTCGCGCTGAGTACCGACAAGGCAGTGAACCCGATCAACCTGTACGGTGCGACGAAACTGTGCGCGGAAAAAATGTTCGTACAGGCAAACGCGTATGCGGGGACGCAGCAAACCCGCTTCAGTTGCGCGCGCTACGGAAACGTGGTCGGGAGCCGCGGCAGTGTAATCCCGGTTTTCCTCGAGCAGCGCAAGCGAGGTCGAATCACGATCACAGATCCGCGCATGACACGCTTCTGGCTCACGCTGGAACACGGGGTGCGTTTTGTGATTCGCTCGATCGAGCAAATGCACGGTGGAGAAATCTTCGTTCCCAAAATTCCCAGCATGCGTTTGGTCGATCTAGCCGAGGCCGTCGCTCCTGGATGCATGGTGGAATACATCGGTATCAGAGCCGGAGAGAAACTGCACGAGGTGTTGCTCTCTGAAGATGAAGCGCGCAACGCCGTCGAGTTGGATGAAATATATATCATTCAGCCGTCGCATCCGTGGTGGAAGAGTGCAAACTGGGTTCAGGCTCGGGCTCTTCCTCAGGGCTTTCGCTACACCAGCGACAGCAACGAACAGTGGCTGAGCCATGAGCAGCTCCAGGAATTGATTGAGCCCGGCGCGACGGCGGAGGCTCGTGTGCCGGCGTAGATTCAGGTTTCAGGTCATAGGTGTTAGGTCTTAGGCTATGACCTGTGACCCAAGACCTATCACCTAAGGCTTGGCTCTAAGACCTCCCAACCCAAATGCAGATAACGTCCAGCAAAGAACTGCTCGCCGTCGATGGCGGTACTCCGGTTCGGAGCACGCTTCTCCCTTACGGACGGCAATCGATTGAGGAAGATGACATCCAGAGTGTGGTGGATGTGCTGCGGTCCGATTGGCTCACCACGGGCCCGAAGGTCGGAGAATTCGAGGAAGCATTCGCGGCGCGGGTGGGAGCTAAGTATGCGGTGAGCTTCAGTTCGGGCACGGCGGCGTTGCATGGCGCTGCTTTTGCGGCAGGGCTCAAGCCGGGCGATGAAGCCATCACGACTCCCATGACGTTTGCAGCCACGGCGAACTGCGTGTTGTATCAGGGGGCGACGCCGATCTTTGCGGACGTAAGCGCTGACACGCTCAACCTAGATCCGGAGAAACTCGCGGCGCGAATCACCGCACGCACGCGGGCGATCATCGCAGTCGACTACGCGGGACATCCGGCAGACCTGGACGCGATTCTGGAACTGGGTGCGCGACATGGGCTCGTGGTGATCGAAGATGCGTGCCACTCTCTGGGAGCGGAGTACAAGGGACGCCGCGTTGGCAGCGTCGCGCACATGTCGGTCTTCAGCTTCCATCCGGTAAAACACGTGGCGACCGGAGAAGGTGGCATGGTCACGACCGACCGCGCAGATTTCGCCGAATCGCTGCGGCGCTTTCGTAATCACGGGATATCCAGCGACGCGCGCCAGCGTCAGGCCGAGGGGCAGTGGTTCTACGAAATGGTCTTGCTGGGTTTTAATTACCGCTTGACGGATATTGCTTGTGCTCTCGGTCTCTCGCAGTTGAAAAAACTGGAGACGAATGTGGCACGCCGCCGCGAGATCGCGGCTCGGTACACGAGAGCATTTCGCAGCCTATCCTGCGTGATTATTCCAAGCGTGCGCTCGAACGTGAATCCAGCCTGGCACCTGTATCCGGTTCGGATGAATCCGGCGCAGTTGAATACCGACCGGGCCCAAGTGTTCCGCGCGCTGCGAGCGGAGAACATTGGCGTCAATGTGCATTACATTCCTGTCCACCTTCATCCTTACTATCGCGACCGGTTTGGCTACCGGGGCGGGGAATACCCGGTGGCCGAGACAGCGTACGAGCAACTCATCAGCTTGCCGATGTTTCATGGAATGAGCGACCAGGATGCGGATAACGTGATCGCCGCCGTAACCAAGCTTTGCGAGCACTACAGGAAAGCGTGACGCTCGGGAGATTCTTGAATGGGTTTGAAAACCACCAATGAGACAGAACAGGTCCGCACATGGAGCGGCGACTTCGGGCGCGAGTATACTGATCGCAATATTTACACGCCGGCGGAACTGGACGAATTGTACCGCCGGAACTACGGTGTAAGCCGCACGGAGTTAAATCGATGCCTGCTGCAGGAAGTTCCCAGAGACGCGCGGATCCTCGAGGTGGGATGCAACATAGGCAACCAGTTGATGCTTCTGCAGGAGATGGGCTTCCACAATCTGTGTGGCATCGAGATTCAGAGCTATGCCTTGGAGCGAGCCAAGGAGCGAGTTGAGGGCGCGGCCCTCACCCAGGCCTCGGTGTTAGCGATTCCTTATGCGGATCGGAATTTTGATTTGGTCTTCACGTCGGGAGTGTTGATCCACATTGCGCCCGCGGATTTGCCGACGGCCATGGATGAAATCCATCGCTGTGCAAAGCAATGGATATGGGGATTCGAATACTACGCGCCCGAGATGACGGAAGTGGCTTACCGCGGGCACGAAGCTTTGCTGTGGAAGACCGACTATGCCCGAAGCTACCTTGAGCGGTTTCACGATCTGGAGTTGGTGAGCGAAGATCGCATGCGTTACCTCGACAACGAGAACGTCGATACTGCGTTTCTGCTTCGCAGAAAGGCTTGGCGAACCGTCCTGCGTACAGATCAGGGAGAAGCGTGAGAATCGTTGCCATCATCCAGGCGCGTATGGGCAGCGCGCGCTTGCCCGGGAAGGTTCTCAAAGACTTGGGCGGCGACACGGTTCTGGCGAGGGTGGTGAATCGTACGCGGCGCGCGACGCTGCTGAATGAAGTTGTTGTTGCCACTACTGTGTTGCCTGCGGACGACGTGATCGTCCGGGAGTGCGAGCGGCTGAAGGTAGCCTGTTTCCGCGGCGATGAGTTGGACGTCCTCGATCGATACTACCGAGCGGCGCAAGAATTCGCGGCTGACGTGATCGTACGAATCACGGCTGACTGTCCTCTTATCGATCCGGAGTTGATCGACACTACAATTCGCGCAGGCCTCGACCAGAAAGCAGACTACGCGACCAACTCCTTGGTGTTAACTTACCCGCGTGGTCTGGATGTTGAGATGTTCACCTCCGACGCCCTCGAGCGCGCCTGGCACGCCGCGTCGGAAGAACATCAAAGAGTACATGTCACGCCGTATTTGTATGAGAACCCAGAATTGTTCAAAGTAGTCTCGATCACCGACGAAGCGGATCACAGCCACTGTCGCTGGACTCTGGACATGCCCGAGGATTTGGAAATGATACGCGCGGTTTACCAGCATTTTGGGAACCGGGACAACTTTCGCTGGAACGAGATACTGGATCTTATGGAAAACCAGGCCGAACTTGCTCTTCTGAATTCGCATGTACGGCAGAAGGCTCTGCGCGAGGGTTAGAATCTGAAGGGCCCTACCCTATCGCGATGCCGACTGAAACCTTACTCGTCCGGGCCGATGCGAATCCGGAGATCGGCATCGGGCATGTCATGCGCTGTGTGGCCCTGGCGCAAGCGTGGCGAGACGCCGGTGGCCGGGTTGCCTTCGCACTGGCTGCGGGCGCGAAGGAACTTGGACCGCGCCTTCGCGCCGAAGGAGCAGATGTCCTAGAGGTTTCCACTGAACCCGGCACTGCTGAGGACGCAGCCCAGACGGTCGAGTTATGCAGGAGATACAAAGCCCAGTGGTTGGTGCTTGATGGATACCATTTTTCGCGAGAATATCGCGAGAGTGTGAATGCAGGCACAACCCGTTTATTGCTGGTGGATGATCATGGAGAAAGTGCGCCCTACCAATGCGACGTAGTGCTCAACCCAAACCCTTTTGCTTCGGACGCCCTCTACGCGAGCCGCGGCGATCGACCTTGTTTCCTGGTGGGCCCGCACTACGCATTGCTGCGCCGCGAGTTCCTGGATTTTCCCAGGCAAGGTCCAAGTACTCCCACTACTGCGAAACGAATACTGCTAACGTTTGGAGGAGCCGATCAAGACAACGTAACGCTGTTAGTCCTCCAGGCCCTTGATGAGATCAGCGAACCTCGCCTCGAGATCACTGTTGTCATCGGCGCCAGTAATCCCAACATGGAGTCGCTCGCGAAAGCAACCGCGAAGTCTTCCCATGCCGCCAGATTGCTGTCGAATGTGGGTAACATGCCCGAGGTAATTTCTAAAGCAGATTTGGCGATTTCAGCCGGAGGCGTCACTTGTTGCGAATTGGCGTTTATGAGAGTGCCGATGTTTCTCATCACCCTTGCCACGAATCATGAGGAGAGCGTTGAGGCGTGGGGTCGGGCGAAGGCGGCATGGGCAGGAGGCTGGTTCGACGTTTTAAAGAGAAAGTCTCTGTCTGAATCATTGCGGCGCGTGATCGGTGACGCGGAGTTGCGCCGTGAATTTGTCGAGAACGCCGCACGAGTGGTTGACGGAAAAGGGGCGCAGAGAGTTGTGGAGGGTTTGCGTTGCGCACAAGCGGGGGACAGATCTTCTCCCAGCCGGGCGGGTCGGGAATGAAAATCGCCATCTCGCAGCCCACTTATCTACCGTGGCTGGGTTTTCTGGATTTGATCGATCAGGTCGACACGTTCGTCCTTCTCGACAACGTGCAGTTTGAGAAGCAGTCCTGGCAGCAGCGCAACCGTATCAAGACGCCTACCGGACTGCTGTGGCTCACGGTTCCTGTGATCTTTCGAGGCCGCCTTGGACAAAAAATACAGGAAGTCGAAATTCGCGATGCGGACTTTTCGCGTAAGCATTTGCGTGCCATCGAACTCAACTACAGCCATGCCCCATTTTTTAACGCCCATTTCCCGGCGCTATCCTCGATTCTTCAGGCATGCACTTCCGGGATGTCTCTGATCGATTTGAATCTGGATTTGCTGCAATGGGTGCTGAAGTTGCTCGGTATTGACACTCCACTGATAGCGGCATCTTCTCTTGGACGGGAAGGAAAGCGCACAGAGTTGCTGGCGAATATCTGTGAAAAGCTGGGGGCAACTCAATACGTTTCTCCGGTCGGCTCTGCGGAATATCTTCTTCGCGAAATGAACGTGCTCACCGACGCCGGAGTGGAGACCGTCTTTCAGAACTACAAACATCCTGAATATCGGCAATTGTTTCCGCCATTTATTCCGTTTGCCTCCGTCCTTGATTTGATTCTCAACGAGGGACCGAGTTCGCTTGCTATCATCCGAAGTGGGCGCGGGACGCCGTTCACGCCGGAAGAACTGTCGGCGAGAATTGCAGAAGCGAAACAGGCATGAGCGAGGCCACACTGCAGATCGGGCAGCGAACGGTGGGAGCAGGCCATCCCGTTTACATTATCGCCGAGCTTTCCGCGAATCATAATCAGGATTTCGACCGGGCATTGCGCATCGTACACGCCGCCAAAGAGGCCGGTGCCGACGCCGTCAAGCTGCAAACCTACACGCCCGATACGATTACGATCCGCTCCGACCGCGAGTGTTTCCGCATCCGCGGAGGCACGCTCTGGGACGGCCGCACTCTGCATGATCTTTACGGAGAGGCTCACACTCCGTGGGAATGGCAACCGAAGTTGAAAGCCGCGGCTAACGATCTTGGCATGGACTTGTTTTCCAGTGCTTTCGATTCATCGGCCGTGGATTTTCTTGAATCTATGAACGTGCCCGTGCATAAGGTGGCGTCGCCGGAATTGGTGGATGTGCCACTGATCGAAAAAATGGGCCGAACGGGCAAGCCTTTAATTCTATCGACAGGCATGGCGACCCTTGAGGAAATCGACGAAGCCGTTACGGCAGCTCGTAAGGCTGGGGCCTCGCAGTTGGCTCTGCTGCGCTGTACAAGTTCTTATCCAGCGCCACCAGAGGAGATGAATCTGCGCTCGATCCCTGATCTGACGCGTCGATTCGGCCTGCCGGTCGGGCTCTCGGATCACACGCCGGGCATTGCGGTGCCGGTAGCGGCAGTGGCTCTCGGCGCCGTGCTGATCGAGGAACACTTGACGCTCTCGCGCGCGGAAGGCGGCCCGGACCACGCTTTTTCGTTGGAGCCAGAAGAATTTAAAACGCTGGTCGAGGCGGTCCGAATGGCTGAGTCGTCGCTGGGGCAGATTCAGTACGGACCAACCCCCCGCGAACTGAGCACGCTCGCCTTCCGCCGGTCATTGTTCGTCGTACGCGATATCAGAAAAGGTGAGCCGTTTACGCCGGAGAATGTTCGCTCCATCCGCCCGGCCAACGGGCTTCACCCAAGGCATCTGTCTGAAGTTCTCGGTCGACAAGCAGTGCGCGATATCGAATGCGGCACGCCGTTGACGTGGGACTTTGTGGATCATTCCCAGTGACGGGATGCAAGAGCGAACGTGATCTGGCAGAACATGATTTGAAAGAACATGATCGTTTCCATCAATCAACCTGGATACCTGCCTTGGCTCGGCTACTTTCATCGGATTGCGGTTGCCGACGCTCACATTGTGCTCGATCACGTTCAGTTCGAAAAAAACAGTTTCACCAATCGAAATAAAGTTCGCGTAAGTGAAGGTTGGTGCTGGCTCACGGTTCCTGTCAGAACGGCTGGCAAGTTCGGCGACCTTCCCATCCATGAGCTGGAAATATCGCGCGAGAAACCCTGGGCATCCAAGCACTGGGAGACGTTGCGATTGAATTATTCCCACGCGCCTTTCTTTGACCAACACGCTGGCTTTTTTCGGAGTGTCTACTCTCGCACCTGGCTTAAGCTCGCGGATCTCATGCGTGAGGTGACTGGTTACCTGCTCGAAGTCTTCAGCATTCACACGAAACTCTATTTCAGTTCGCAGATGAAGGGCCGCGGGAAAAAAGATGAACTGCTCGTGAACCTGTGCCGCGAACTCGGGGCCACGGGTTACCTCTCAGGCCCGCAGGGCAGGAACTACCTGCGGGAGGAGTTGTTCGGTGAGCACAACATCGCCGTCCGATATGATGATTACCATCACCCTGTGTACTCGCAGGTGTATCCGGGGTTTGAGCCCTTTATGGCGGCGATCGATTTGTTGTTCAATGCGGGTCCTGCAAGCCGCGAAATTCTATTGAAAGATCAAAAATGGGTCGCGTTATGAATGTGCTGGTCGTTGCCGCCCACCCCGATGACGAACTGCTAGGATGTGGTGGAACCGCGGCCCGGCTGGCGCGCGAGGGGCACTCGGTGTACATGGCGATACTGGGCGAGGGAATCACGTCGCGGCATGCCCAGCGCTCGAGTGCCGATCCCACGGAACTCACCAGCTTGCACGATTGCAGCCAGCGCGTTGCGGATCTGCTTGGGGTGAAGGAACTGTCTCTGCACGGATTGCCTGACAACCGCTTTGACACACTTCCTTTGCTGGATGTGATCAAGCTGGTGAAGAGTTTGGTGGAGCGCTGGCGCCCGGCTGCGATTTATACCCATCACGGTGGCGATTTGAATGTTGACCACCAGGTAGTGAGCCGCGCCGTCCTCACGGCGGCGCGCCCTATCGAAGGTGGTTCGGTTCGGGAGCTTTACATGTTTGAGATCGCATCTTCCACGGAGTGGGCGTTTCAGCAATTCGCGCCCGTGTTCAAGCCGAATGTTTTCGTGAACATCGAGTCCACATTGTCCTTGAAACTGGAAGGCATGCTGCAATACGAAAGCGAAGTTCGAAAGTTTCCGCATCCTCGGTCGCCGGAAGCATTGACGGCGATTGCTCAGCGATGGGGCAGCGTAGTGGGCTGTAAGGCGGCGGAGGCTTTTGAGGCAGTAATGCTGATTCGCTGAGCGCACGAAATCAGAAGTTGGAACGAGAGACGGTATTGAAGGTTCTTCTATTACATCCCGAAGACTCACCCTGGGACGATGCCTGTTGCCGCTCGCGCTGGGATCTCATCGTCGATCTGGGTTTCGCAAGTTCCTATACCTACGAGGAATGGAGCCGCCGATCGGGTGCGCGAGTTCTCAGCATTTACCAGTTAGATGGACAGACGGATGGCTATCGCTGGGTCAGCCAATTTCTCGAGCGGGGAAGAGGGCGGCTCCTGGATCGCATGGGGTTGGACTGGTGGGAAATTCTCGGGGTCTTGAGCTATCACGATCTGCGCGGGTTCTATCTTCTGCAACAGTTGCGGCGCGAAATCGCTAGCGGGTGTGAGGTAGTGGCTAGCCGTCAGCATCTTTTCACGAGACTTCTCGAACAGGTCCTGGACCGCCCTGTGCGCTATCTAAAGATCGATGGTCGCGGTCCCACGCATACCGTTGCTCGCATGCTGCGCTCCGCCCGAAAGTTGCGCCCTGCGCAGATTGCTGAGATCGCGTTCGATAAGTGGGACATGGATTACCGGGTTCGGCGTCACCTGACCACGCACAAACGGGCAAAGCTGACGGGTCCCGCGGTATTGTTGCCTTCCGCGTACTCGAATGTGACGCGATCTGTGCTCGCCTACGCCGCGCAGTTACCGCATAGGCGATTTCTGTTAGCGACCACTCGCCGCAGCGCGGTGCCGGCTCGCGTTCCCGACAATGTAACGGTTGTTCCCTTGTCCGCCTACGCCGCGCCTTCCAGCGCTACTCACGAACAGACCGTCGAGCTCAGAAACGCGTGGGAGGAATTCCGGCGCACGATGCTGCCGGAGGTAGACGAATTCCTCATGGCGGCGAATGCCGGCCTTTGGGGTTATTTTCCAGCGCATCTGGAACATGGCTTGCGTCTTCGAGAAGCCTGGAAGCGCTTACTGGAGTCTGAGCCGGTGAAGGGTGTTTTGTGCGGGGATGACCTCAATTACCACACCCGCTTGCCGCTGATTCTGGCGCACGGCAGCGGTCTTAACGCGGCATACTGCAGCCACGGCGCTCTCGATGGTGGATTTCTCTTCAAAATACCGTTTGCGGATTCCTATCTGGTAAAAGGCGAGATGGAAAGAGACTATCTGCAACGTGCCAGCGCCATCGAGCCGGAGAAAATCTGCCCGGGAGCGCCGGGAAACAACATGGCTGCAGGTCAAGGCGATCACCGCAGCGGAGCGTTAGTTTTTTTTTCCCAACCGTACGAGGTCGAAGGTGGCCGCGCCGACGAAATCTATCGCGAACTGTTGCCCCGCCTCTGGCGCGCCGCACACAGAAGCGGACGGAAGATGATCGTTAAGCTGCATCCATTCGAAAGCAAGCAGGCTCGAAAAGCGTTGGTAGCGTCGATTCTGTCAGAAGTCGCGCACGATCAAGTCGAGATCGTCAGTGGAGTGCCCCCAGAAGAGATCATGTCGCGCACATGGTGCGGCATAACGGTCGATTCCAGTGTCGCTGTGGAATGTGCTTTGCGGCAGATACCGTTTTTCTTGTGTGGCTGGCTGGACTTCATGGGCTTGGGTTATCTGCAACAATTCGCGCGATTCGGAGTGGCCCAGGTACTAAACTCGCCAGAGAGCATTGATCAGATCCCCGAGATGGTCGCCGGACACCGCTCTCTTCAGTCGACGGACCGGATCTGGCATGAAGCGGATCCTGCCCAGTTGGATGAGATCATGTTCGGAACCCGGCAAGTGCTCCATGCCGCCTGATCGGAAAATGTATAAAAAATTAAGCGCTGCGGGAGAAGTTAAAACTTGCGCATAGTGGTGCGGGAGGAGATTCCGGAAGACCCGGAGTTGCGACGGTCCTGGAACGAACTGGCCCTGCGCGTGGAGCGTCCGGAGGTTTTCTACACCTATGAATGGGCGGTCGCCGTTCAACGCGCCTATGCGAATTCTTCGAAACCGTTCATAATTCTCGCCTACGAAGACGAGTTGCTTGTCGGCCTGGTTGCGCTGGCCTGGCAAAACACTAGGCCTCGCGGAGTCGCCTTTCTTACGGGCAGTACTGCGGACTATTGTGATTTTTTGAGCGAGCCGGGCAGGCGGCAGGAAGTTGTGGAGGCGGTTTTTACTGAGCTGGCAAACAGGAACATCAGTAAGGTTGTGTTGGCGAATCTGCCGGCAGATTCTTCCTCTGTCGCGGCGATTTCGGCCGCCGCTTCGAGCCGCCAATATCATCTGCACTTCCGTCAGGGTTATCTTTGCGCGCGCGTGCTAATAGGTTCTCCGGAAGAACGCACTGCGCTGAAACAGGCGACGAGCGGGAAGAAGAAGCTGCGGCGCTATCTGCGCGACTTGGAAAAGAAGGGTAAAGTTTGCTTCCGGCATGATGCGCAGTGGGACCATGTCGAACCGATTCTGCAGTCTTTCAACCGGGCGCACGTTGCTCGCTTTCTCATGACCGGGCGAATCAGCAACCTGACTCGACCGGAACGACGTACGTTCCTGTATGAGTTGGCTCGTGAATTGTGTCGCGCCGGAGCACTCGCCGTCAGCCGTCTGCTAGTGGATGAAACTGCTGCGGCCTGGAACTACGGATTCCAGTTTGCTGGAAGTTGGTTCTGGTACCAGCCTACAGTAAACAGCAACTACGAAGACCTTTCTCCGGGATATTGCCTTCTCGCGAAGATCGTGGAGTCGGCTTGTGACCGTTCCGACATCGAGGTCGTTGATCTCGGATTGGGAGCGGAAGATTATAAGTATCGCTTCGCGACCGTCGAGCGCCAGACTCTGTATCTCGTATTGAACAAGTCATTTTACGACCATGTTCACGCGGTTGTGCGCGATAGCGCAGCCAAGGTCGCTAAAGCTTCGCCTAAGATCGAAAGCTTTCTGCGAGAAGTCATTTCGCATTTCGCAAAGATGAAGGTGCGTCTTCGCGAAACCGGTTTCGCGGATATGTTGAGGTCGGCCTCGCGGCAGATTTCGCGTTCGTTTTACTCCTTCGAGGAAGTGCTTTTCTTTGGCTGGACCGCCGGAGCCGAGAATTCCGCAGAATCTCGCGGTCTGACATTGCGTAAATTCGATTCCGATCTATTGGGGCTAGCCGCCATGACCTACGTGGACGACTCAGCCACTCTCGATTATCTGTTGCGCTGTGCCCCACGGCTGCGGTCGGAGGGAGACTGCGGATTCGTATTGCTCAGCGCCGATGGTATTCCCGTCCATTTTTGCTGGGCGAAGGATTTCGAGGGCTTTAGAATCCCGGAACTAGAGCGGACTCTACAGGCGCCTTGCGCGGACGCGGTAATGATATTCGATTGCTTTACTCCAGCCTCAGTCCGGGGCCGTGGATTGTTTGCATGCGCAATAGCAGCCTTGGCAGATCAGTTGAATGCCGAGGGCAAAACGCCGTGGATGTTCAGCGCTGCATCAAATCCAGCCGCGCTGCGAGGCATCAAGAAATCCGGTTTCGCTTACAAATTCACTCTAGGGCGCAAGAAATTCTTTTTTCATCAGGAAGTGAAGGACTCGATTCCTTCGCCCGATCCTGCGAATATCGCTAGCTCTGTATCGGCTCCTTAACCAGAGCTGTCTGAAACTAAGGCAATTACAGTTCATGAAGGCAAACTTCAACGAGGCCGCTGACTCACCGCCGATTACGCCGCCCGGCGCGGAGACTGAAGTGCTTGACCGTGAATTCGGGCGTACCCTCGGCCAAATATCCCGGCACTCTGCAGTGTTCTTTGCCGGCACGCTCTTCACCATGGCGGCGGGCTATCTCGTCAAGATTTACGTGGCCCGCGTACTCGGTGCCGAACAGTTGGGACTCTATGCCCTCGGCATGACGCTGGTGAGCCTCACGCAACTGTTCGGAACGTTGGGCTTGCACGGAACAGCCGCACGCTACGTCGCCGTTTATAAAGCGAAAGGGAATTGGAATGCGTTGCGCGGACTCCTGACCCGGAGCGTGGGCATCGTAGTCTTCCTGAACGTGGCGCTCGCTTTTGGCCTGATTTTCTACGGAGGCTGGATCAGCCGGAATCTTTACCATGCTCCCGATCTGTCCCAGTATCTCCCTCTTTTTGCAGCACTATCGGTTCTCGGCGCTCTCAGCGTTTTTTATTGCCAGGTTCTCGCGGGATTCAAGGAGATAACGAAGCGCACAGTCATTACGAACTTCGTAGGAAGTCCGCTGGTGATTGCTCTGACGGTTTTGCTGCTGGCTTTGGGCACGGGCATGTGGGGCTACCTGTCGGCGCAGATCATCAGTAATGTGGCCGTGGTCACGTTGCTTGTAGTGGTGGCCTGGAAGCTTACTCCCGCACCCGCTCGCTTTTCATTCTCGGCTTTGCCACCACTCGACTCGGACGTCAAATCCTTTACTGCCGCTTTTTTTGGGATGAACGTTGTCGATTTTCTCTCAACGCAGGCTGACAAAATAATTCTCGGACTTTATCTGAATGCTCGCGTCCTGGGAATTTATGTTCTTGCCTCCACGCTGTCGGCTTTTATTCCGATCATCCTGCAATCGGTCAATCAGATTTTTGCCCCGGTGATTGCGGATTTGCACGCGCAGGGTCGGCAAGACGTTTTGGAGAAGCTTTTTCAGACTCTCACCAAGTGGATTCTCGGCCTAACGCTTCCTCTGGGCTTCGTCATGTTCGTTTTTGCGCTCCCGCTGATGCGTATCTTCGGGCCGGACTTTGAGGCAGGCCGGCCCGTGCTGGTCATCGGCGCGGTCGGGCAACTGGTGAATTGCGGAGTCGGTTCGGTTGGCTACCTTTTGCTGATGTCGGGAAACCAGAAGCGGCTAATGAAGGTCCAGTTCGCCATGGCAGGAGTTTCTGTTCTCATGAACGTCGCGCTTATTCCGCTCCTCGGCATAGTGGGAGCCGCTATAGCCGCCGCCGTCGTCAATGTTGGGCAGAATCTTTGGAATCTTTACGAAGTGCGCAAGGCGCTGAAAATTTTTCCTTATAATCGGGGCTACTATGCGCTGCTGATTCCCACGGTGTTCACGGCGGTTGCCGTGACTTTGTTGCGCTTGTGGACAGCTGCGCTCGCCCATCAATGGCTTGTTATTCTGCTGGCATTGGCTCTGGCGTATGCACTGTTCGGAGGCTTTTCCATTGCATACGTGCTCGATGCGGATGATCGAATGATTGCTCGAACTGCATGGTTGAAGCTGCGCGGTATGCGAAAGAAAGGGTAAACGCGTGATGACCCAGTACCGGACGGTCAATTTGCCCGAGGATCTGTGCGCGGCCGCGGAGAAACGCCTGCCGTCTCGATTCGATAGTCTTGAAGCGCTACTTAGTTTTCTGCTGCAGGAAATAGCCAAAGACGAAGCCAGCAGGCTCGATCAGGCGGAAGAACAAGTCTTGGAACAGCGGCTCAGAGATTTGGGCTACATTTGAGAGCATTATTGCGACTGCCAGAACATCATCGGTAAAACAAACACGCAAAGAGTCGCTTTTCGAATCACATTTCCGATCGATGAAGAAACGCTCCCTCGTATTAGTGACGGTGGATTGCCTGCGAGCCGACCACGTCGGTTTTCTGGGATACTCGCGTGCTGTAACCCCCGCTCTGGACGCACTTGCGCAGAACAGCGTTGTTTTTTCCGCTGCCATCGTCGCCGGCGCGCCAACTTATTTTTCCTTTCCTGCAATCATGGCTTCGCGCTACCCGCTGGCGCTGGGGCGCGACATTCTGGGCATCGCCCCGCACGAAGTCACCTTGGCTACTTCGCTTCGCGATGCTGGATATACGACGGCCGCTTTTCTTGCGGGCAATCCTTATCTCAGCCCTCACTTTGGGTACGAGCAGGGCTTCGCCACGTTTCGCGATTTTCTGGAGTCGGGATCTGCCGACACATCAGTGTCTGGGGCCGTCCCGTCAACGAACTTTCTGTCGGATTTCAATCGTCGAATACAAGCCGACTCGCGGCGAACTGGGCTGACTGGGGCTGCCTACGACGCACTTTATTTTTGGTACTGCCAGTGGCGCTTGCGGCGTGAAAACGTCTCCATGGATAGTCTTCGCCGCTATCCCCCAGCCGACGTCTTGGTAGATGAGGCATGCTCCTGGCTGAGCGGACTTCGAGAGCAGCCTTTCTTTTTATGGCTGCACCTCATGGACCCACACCACCCGTACTATCCCCCGGCAGAAGCGCTGTCGTCTTTGGATAAATCGGACATTACTCCGCGTCGGGCACGGTTTCTAAATTCTTTCTGGAACCGGGGCGATATCGGCGCGAGAAGGCTCGAACGGCACCGTGACGAGATTATTGCGCTTTATGACGCCGGCATTTTCTGGGTAGACAAGCAGATTTCGCGCCTGGTGCAGGCCTTGCAAAAGTTTCAGCGCTGGGATGGAACAGTATTCGCCGTGACGGCGGATCATGGGGAAGAGTTTCTCGAACACGGCAGGCGCTATCACTCCCCGACGAGTTTGCCCGAACAGTTAATTCATGTACCCCTACTTCTTCGTTCGCCGGAAGTTTCTGGCATGCGGCTTTCTCAGGAACCCTTCAGCCTGATTCACCTTGCACCCACTCTGTTGGACGCTGTCGGCGTTGCGGTTCCTGATAATTTTCAGGGCCGAAGCCATTGGAAAGAGATCTCAGCGGGAAACTTACTCAGCGAGCCTGCCATTGTCGAGTGCGTTGCATCGAACAATCCTTTCCAGCCGAGTGACCGAATGCGTCCACGTTTAATGGCCGTCCGGGACGCGATGTACAAACTGGTCATCGACTTCAACCAGAATTTCAATGGGATTACCGATTCCTTCTACGACCTGAAGAATGATCCCGGTGAACATTCGCCCGTGCCCGATGGCGCTCTGCCCGAAGTACGAGCTCGACTTTTCAAAATAGCTCGCGCGCATCTGCAACAGACGCAGCGCAATCGCAATGTCGAACTAAGACTTCTCGCGCATCTGCGCGCGATCCAACAATCGCCCGCGAAGAATCAGTCCGGAGCTATTTCCGCGCTTCCGCCCACAGGTTCATGCTGAAGCTGGTGAAGTTGCTTCGAGTAAGCGGACGCAAGATGCGGCTCAGTATTCTTCCGAAGACATTCGTCGCAAAATTCAACAATGGATTGATCGCCAAGCCAAGTCTGCCCATTCTGCCCGTGAAGACATGTCCGTAGTGACAGTTGACGCTGGCCAGCGATTCTGCGAAATCCAATTCCCCGAGCACTTCCACCTCCGCAAATTTGCGCAGCAGGTGCTTGAGTCCATCAGGCATGAAGCGCCAGTTATCCGCCGGATATCCGTGTACTGGGTATATGGAAGGAACGGTGACAATTAGCGTTCCTCCGGGTTTGAGCACGCGATAGCACTCGTTTACGATCACCTGAGGATTCTCGCAGTGTTCCAGCACCTGCGTACAGAGCACAAGATCATAGGAACAATCCTCTACCGGCATGTTTTCCGCGTTGCATGCAATATCCACGGTTGGTGTATCGACCAGATCCATCGAGGTGTAGGAGTCGCATCTGTGTTCGAAGAATGGGAAATAGGGGCAATACTGAGCGCCGACGTCCAGCACCCTTCCGATTTTTTCTCTCCGCGAAAAAAAATCTTCCATATGGAGTCTGCGGTTGCTCAAGACAAGATAGTTCGAAGCGAAGATAGAGGGATAAAGACGCGAATGCGCTACTCGCCGCGCATGCGAGAATTCCGCCGAGTCGTACTTACCCAATTTGGAGGGCGAGCTTAACGGAATCGGTGGTCCACCGCTCTGTTCAGTCTTCATAGGAGAACATCAGTCCTATTCACTCATTTGCTCATCCAGCCACACCGAGCGATTAAAGTGCACTCACAAAACTACGTCAACTGAACTTGCTCAACTCGCGACCGGAGCGGCAATCACCTTTGCCAATCGATGGCTTGAGAATTTGCCGGCAAGTCTTGTCCCCAGTTCGATGGCAGGATGTTCGATTCCGTGATAGAGAGCGACCGGCAAAACCACGATCATCACAACGAAGAGCGCCCAACTGTGGAGCACAGTCAGTGCTAACCAAATGCAGAACGAGTGCGCCAAGTAGATGCCGTAGGAGTAAGTGGCAATCCATTTGCTGAGCTTTACCAATGGAGAAAATGTTATTTCCCGAAATAGCGGAATCATCGATCCGAGAAGCAGGCATAGTATCGCCCCGCCACGGCGAGAGGGGCTTAGCGTGTAGAGGAAGGCGAGCACGAGAATAAATGGACCCCAGAAATAAGAAGGGATCATGCGGCGCTCGGGCAAGTTGTACGCGATGATGCCCGGCAAAAAATTCGGTACGTAAAGCAGAAGCGTGAACCAGCCCAATGCAGGCACCGTTTGCGGAAAGTGACCAAGAATTCCGCACGCACCCCAAAGAAAAATCAGCGCCCAAACCGGCGGCTTGCGCCAGAGAAAAAGGAATGGCAGCAGAAGGTACATTTGTACTTCGATTGGAAGGGACCACAGCGGTCCGACAATCGAATCGGAATAAGTGAGGTTCTGCACGAGCAACAGGTTCGAAACAAGTTCCAGAGCTTGCGGCCTCGGCCCAAAAACGATACCGCGCCCGTTAGCATGCAGATGCAGCGCAACGGCGGCCAGTACCGTCAGAATGCTCAAAGGATAAATTCGAAATAATCGTCGGATGTAGAAGTTCTTCATCAGGCTGGCCCCGGTGAAGCCACTTCGTCGCATAGACTGCATCAATACGAGAGAGGTGTGTACGAAGAAGAGCAGTACGCCGAAGATCCCAATATCCACAACTCCGAATCGGCCTATGTGATCGAGATAATAGTGTCTGCAAAGGTGATCGAAAAGAACCATCAAGACAGCCATACTTCTCAGCAGATCGAGATTCGGGGAAACGCTTGAGCCCATTGTCCATCGACCATTGGCTTTCGTGGTATAGATGATGTGGAGCGAACATTGTGACGCGACGGCTCCACGTTGTCAAAATCGCTTGATGGCGCATGATTGATGTAATGCCGAAGCGAATATTTTTGAGATTCCAGGAAGATGGATAAAGTTCGTGTGCTGTTTCTGCCCGGAGTGGATGCGGCCAACACCAACGCGCAGAGTCTTAACGTTCGAGAAATCGCTTTGCGCCTCGATCCCGAGAAATTTCACAGCACTCTCTGGTATGAGCAGGAGCCGGACCTCCGGCTGAGAAATCTTCCTGGTGTCCGCTTGATCGAACTCCCGACCCGGGGCAAAACTCTGCGTATCTTGAGGGAAATGCTGGCAGGGTACGATATCGTGGCGTACATCGACTTCAGCCCTGCCAGCTACTTGTTTCTTCACTTGCCGCGCCGCATGCGGCGGCGGACGAAAGCGGTTTACCACGCTGAAGCCCCGTCAGCTCAAATTGTGAATCCATCCCGCGCCCTGCGATTTCTTTATGAAGGCGTACTTCCCAACTGTGATTTTTATACCGGAATCACGGATTTCGTTGCCCGGGATGTCCACAGTGCCTCGAAAAAGAGAGTCAGCCACATTCTTAATGTTGGCGTCGACACAAGCCTGTTCACTCCACCCTCGGCAAGAGCGAATCCCGTGCCGGTGGTGTTGTTCGCGGGTACATTGATTGAGCGCAAGGGACCACAACACATTCTCGAAGCCGCCGCACAATTTCCCAACGCGACCTTCCGGTTGGTGGGAGCCGGGCGTCAGGGATTCGACGAGGTTTTGCGCCAAAGAATTAAGCAGTCAGCGCTGAACAACGTAATATTGGAAGGTCCTAAAACGCAGTCCCAAATGGTTGAAATCATGCGGAAAAGCGACATCTTTCTTCTCCCGTCGAGGCTCGAAGGGATTCCGAAAATCACGCTGGAAGCCGCAGCTGCGGGCCTGCCCTGCATCGTGTTTCGCGATTACGAAACTCCGTCGGTGATTGATGGAATCACTGGTTTTCAGGTCACGACGCTTGAGGATATGATGCAAGCTTTGGGGAAATTAATCGACGATCATTCGCTGCGGGAGCGCATGGGAGCGGCGGCTCGCAAGCACATGGAGAAGTTCGATTGGAATGTTGTCAGCCGTCAGTGGCAGAGCGCATACCTTGAAATCGCCGCTGCTCCGGCAACTTGAAAGCGCAGGGCGTGCGGAAACGATGAGCGCGATTTCTAATCATTCCCGCATCGACCAGGGACGAAGTATTCACGTCCTCAGCTTGACGCCTTTTTTCCCAAGCGATCGTGACGATGCCAGCGGTTGTTTTATTTCCGAACCGCTCAATTTGCTGGCTAAGGCGGGAATACACAATACAGTCTTCGCGGTGCAGCGAGCCTACCGGCGGCGACTTCGTGCACGCGCCTCCGTTGTGCCAGTTCATTGGCTTCGCTATTGGGCTTTGCCCGGTGGGGTGGGACTACCATCCGCGGGTGCTTTTCTATTCGCGCGGATCGTCGCCCGGGTACGCGAACTGAATCGCGTGCAGCCGATCGATCTCATCCACGCCCATGCGCCGTTGCCCGCTGGCCACGCCGCCATGCTTTTAAGTCGCGAACTCAATATTCCATATGTGGTTTCTGTTCATGGCCTTGATGCATTTTCGACGGAGCAGGTGAGTGGCAAATCCGGAGAATGGTGCCGCTGCATTTCGCAGAGGGTTTATCGCAGTGCGTGTCAGGTGATCTGCGTCAGTGAGCATGTGCGTGAGCGGGTTCTGGCGGGTGCAGGCGGAAACTGCCGCACTGCGGTCGTTTATAACAGCGTAGACCCGGCGCTCTTTACTCCGGCGTCAGAGAGGACTGCGGCGTCGTCAGACCCAAACTCTCTCATGATTCTCAGCATCGGCAATCTGATTCCGATCAAGGGTCATGAATACCTGATCCGAGCGGCCGCTGATTTAGCTTCGGACTTTCCTTCGCTGCATTGGGAGATTATCGGCGATGGACCGGAGCGCCGCCGGCTGCAGGTTCTGGCGAACGAACTGCATGTCGCTGATCGCATGCGCTTCGTTGGACGCCAATCGCGCCGTCAGGTAGCGGATGCTCTGCGACGCTGTACGATTTTCGTTCTGCCGAGCCGGTACGAGGCTCTAGGATGTGTCTACCTCGAAGCCATGTCCACTGGCAAGCCAGCTATCGGCTGCCGGAACCAGGGAATTGCTGAAGTCATCCATCACGGGTGGAACGGATTACTAGTTGGCCCTGACAATCAAGAAGAGCTTACGCAAGCGATCTCAACGCTCTTGCGCGATGAACCTGCCCGCCGCAAGATGAGCACCGCTGCCCGCAATACCATTCTGGACCGGTTTACTCTTGCTCATCAGGCCGAAAATCTGGCGCGCGTCTATAGGGAGTGCATCGCGTGAAGCGGCGTCTGGCGCTTCTCACTGAAATCATCGCTCCTTACCGCATTCCAGTTTTTAACGCCCTGGCGGCTCGGGACGATATTGATCTGCATGTGATTTTTCTCTCGGAAAACGACCCGGGCTTGCGGCAGTGGCCTGTGTACAAAAAAGAGATTCGGTTTTCGTACGAGGTTTTGCCCGCCTGGCGGCGGCGCGTGGGAAAGTACAATCTGCTGGTAAATCGCGGCGTGGGCGCCGCTTTGCGCCGCTTCCGTCCCAGTGCGGTTCTATGCGGAGGATACAACTATCTGGCCTCCTGGCGGGCTGCGTGGTGGGCTAAATCCAACAATGTTCCGGCGCTGCTCTGGTCGGAAAGCACTGTCAATGATCACCGTCGCGGTCGCCGGGAAGTAGAATTTATGAAAGTCCGTTTCACCCGATTATGCAAAGCATTCGTTGCCGCGGGAAAGGCGTCCCGCGATTATATGATTGCGATGGGCGTGCCCCCGGAACGCGTCTTCATTGCCCCGAATGCGGTCAATGTGGAATTCTATGCGGCTATAGCCCGCTCAGCTCGCCAAGACGCGGCCGCGATTCGGGCGCACCATGGTTTGCCATCGCGCTACTTCCTGTGTACGGGACGGTTGGTGCCGGAAAAAGGTATCTTTGATCTGCTCGCTGCGTACGCCAAACTGGAAGCAGTCGAGCGATCTCAGATAGGCTTGGTGTTCGCGGGAGACGGAGCGTCTCGTTCTCAACTGGAAGAGCGTGGCGCTGCCATCAACCCAGGGTGCGTTCGCTTTTGCGGTTTTGTTCACCGCGAGGAACTGGCGGAGTTGTATGCTCTCGCAGATGCTTTAGTGTTTCCGACGCACAGCGATCCTTGGGGGCTGGTAGTCAACGAGGCAATGGCTTGCGGCCTGCCGATTATCGCGTCGGAGATCGCAGGATGCGTTCCCGATCTGGTAGAGAACGCGGAGAACGGTTTCGTTGTTCCATCCGGCAATGTGGAGGAACTCGCTCGCGCGATGCGGACTTTGCTGAGCAACCCATCATTGGCACGGGAAATGGGCGCAAGCAGCGCTTTACGGATTCAAGCATTCACGCCTGAGGCGTGTGCCGACGGCTTTTCAAGGGCTGTGGCGTTCGCTTGTGCTGATCCAAGAATGGGAACTGAATTGGAACCGTGACTGAATGAAAAATGCATCCAAGCTTTTCGGACTGCTAGCAATCCTGGTTATGGCGGTGCTGTTGTTTGCCGTTGCTGAAGCACGTCCAGCCTATTTCGCCAATGTCTCCTATTTGGAGGCTCTCCTTCTGCTGGAAGTGATGGTAGTCGCCGTCTGGCACTATGAAAGATGGTTTTTCCTGGGCATGATGCTCGTTTTTCTGTGGGCGGGAACTGATTTGCCCTTGGCCGGAGCCGGAAATCGAGGCCGCTGGGTCTTTCTCGCCGTCGGTGCCCTAGTCGGAATCGTTAAGTGGCTAAAGCGGGACATGCGGCGGCATTTCACGGCTATCGATCTCGTAGCCTTGCTGTGCGTGGTGTCAGCGGCAGTTTCTTCTCTGGTTTCCACTCGCGTCGAAATGTCGTTGCTGAAGTCCTCGAGCCTTTTGCTTATTTTTTTGTATGGAACCAGTGGCGCGAAGTTAGCAGTGGCTGGCCGGGAGAGCAGTTTCTTTCTCGGATTGCTGACTTCTTGTGAAGTGGTTAGCTATTTGAGCGCGTTTGCTTATGTGGTTTTGCATTTCGAATTGTTCGGCAATCCCAATTCTTTGGGGGCCGTGATGGGAGTAGTCGCCGTCCCCGTCTTGTTGTGGGGTGTTCTGAGCACCGCCGACCGGCAAGTGCGCTTTCGCAGGAGTATCGCTCTCTGTCTTGCCTCGTACCTGCTCTATTTGTCTGTTTCAAGAGCCGCTATGCTGGCTTGCGCGGTGGCGGTGACACTAATGTGCGTTGCATTGCGCCGCCAGGTTTTGCTCGTTAAGGGAGCCGCTGTGTTGATGTTCCTTATCGCCATAATTGCCGTCGCGCAGCCCGGACGCTTCGACATGCTGGTTTCTTCATTCACGGAAGATTTGATTTACAAAGGGAAACCGCAGATGGGAATCCTCGGTTCCCGGCAATCTCCCTGGCAGGAAACCTACGATGTCATCAGAAAAGATAGGAATTACCTGTTTGGTGTGGGATTCGGAACCAGCGCAGCCGAGCAGGAGGGTGCAAGCAGCGGCCTGATGTTCAGAACTTCTGGCGGAGCGGTTCGGGAGCATGGCAACAGCTATCTGGCTCTTGTGGAATACGTCGGCCTGCTAGGAGTTGTTCCGTTTCTGGTTTTGCTGATTCTGGTGTTGCGTCAGATTCGCCGCGGCTGCTCCCTTATGTGGCGTACTCGCGATCCTCGGCATTACGTAATTCCGCTAGTCATGGTTTGCACGGCAGGTCTCGTTCATGCTTTCTTTGAGGACTGGTTGTTCGCCGTCGGATTCTACCTCACCGTTTTCTTCTGGAGTTGTGTGTTCGCTCTTGCGGAGTTGCAATTCGAGCAGGCCCCGGTGCCAGCGATGATCAACCGGACTTGGACGCAGATTCCCGTGAACACACAGGTTCCGTTGTCTCCCACGCGATGATCTTCTTCCCAATGATCTCCCTCCCGATGAACTGCCCGTTATGATGCACTTGTTCATCAACGCCCTCGCTGCCAGCGCGGGTGGCGGCCTCACCTACATTCGTAACGTGGTTCCTCATCTTGCGCGACGCGATGGATTGAGAGCGACAGTGTTACTCGACGCCCGGTTAGCGCGCGAATTGCAAACCTCGGCGAATATAACTTTTCTGGAACGCGAAATTTCTTCCAGCATAGCCGCGCGCTTTTACGACGAGCAACGCGCCGTACCTCGCCTAGTCCGCCAGTGCGGAGCCGACGTACTGCTTTGCACGGGTAACTTCGCTTTGTTGAATTCTCCCGTGCCGCAAATCCTTCTGAGCAGGAATGCTTTGTACACATCGCGCGATTTCTACGCCGACCTTCGCTCTCGCGGTAATTATCGACTTTGGCTCGATACCGCGGTGAAAGGCGCGTTCGCCAAATGGTCGATTCAACTCGCCGATACAACTGTTGCTCCCAGTGAAGCGTTTGCCGAAGAACTTCGATCTTGGACGGGCAAGCCGATAGCTGCCATCCACCACGGTTTTGATCGGGCAGAATTCGTGCGCGATCAATCGCCTCTGCCTGAAGACATCCGTGAGAAGCTGGATTCTGCGCGCGATGCGCTCCATCTGCTATTTGTCAGCCACTATAACTACTACCGCAATTTCGAGACGCTGATCAGAGCTGTGCCGCTCATCCAGCAACTTCTCGGTTCGAGAAAAGTGGTTTTGTTTCTCACCTGCAGGCTGGCTGACGGAGCGAATCCAGGCGCTTACCGCGCCGGTTCTGCGGCCGCGTTAGTGCGCGAGTTGCGGCTCTCTAGCAACGCGGTAGAACTCGGAGCGGTCCGGTACGGATTGCTGCATCATCTTTATCGAGCTGCCCATATCTATGTCAGCCCAGCTTACGCGGAGTCGTTTGCGCACCCGCTGGTCGAGGCCATGTCCAGCGCGTTACCGGTAGTGGCTTCCAATCTTCCGGTTCACCGCGAAATTTGCGGACCAGCAGCCCTGTACTTCGATCGGTTCTCTCCTCAGGAACTTGCGGAACGAGTGGCTCAGATTGCTCTGTCCGCTGACTTGGCACAAAAACTATCCCAAGCCGGCATCGATCAATCGTCTGCGTTCAGTTGGAAAGCCCACGTGGAGCGGATCGTTCAATTGGCCGAGAGTCTGATTCCCCGACGGGAGTAGACACTTGCTACCGGGCCGATGACTAGCAGTCAAAGATTAGCAGTCAAAGACCAGTACCCGTTCTCGACAGTTTTCGGGCTGGCCCTTAGAATTTGACATTCCTTAAGCGCGGGAGAGGACGTCAGCCTATGTTGGGATGCAAGTCGTTAGGTCAGCTCCTGACGCTTGTCGCTTCTGTGGTCGCACTTCTAGGCGTCTGTGCTGCCAGCTATCGGCATCCTGTTGCGGATTATTTCGATCGCTTCATCTATGAAGCGATCGTGCTCGAAAAGTCGAGACCGATTGAGGCCGTGTACGGGATTGTTAAGCATGAGAACCAGCGCTCCGAAGCCAGCTCAATCCTCGATAGCCCACAACACCTCCACGAGTTAGAGCCTTTATATGCAATTAGGCCGCTGTATGTGGAAGCCCTACGAGCCCTCAGCTTCGTCATGCCCCTCCGGCAAGGAATTGACTTCTTGTCTGCTGCTTCGTATTTCGGAATCGGAATTATCGCTATCCTCTGGACGAGGCGTCCGGTCCTGGCCGTGATGCTGATGTCAGCATATCCACTCCTTGTGCTGGCCCGCATCGGAGCACCGGATAGTCTGTCAGCCCTGTTTGTTATCACAGGCCTCTGGCTCATTGAGCAGCGACGCATCCAATCGGTTGGATTGCTGCTACTGTTGGTTTCGATCACCGTGCGAACCGATAATATCCTTCTATTGCTGGCCGCTATAGCGTGGTGTGCATGGGGAAAAAGGGTCGGATATGCCGCGGGCGCAGCGTTTGCGCTCCTATCCGCTGCATTTGTGTGTGCGATTAATTATTGGGCTGGAAATTACGGTTGGATTGCTTTGTTTCACTATTCGTTCCTCGGCCATGGAAGTCTGTCACCCGCCGAGATGCCTCACACCCTGACACTTGAACAATATGTTGGGGCTCTCCTACGGGGTACTCTCGCAATTGCAGTGCATGTAACGCTCTGGATACTGCTGGGAATTCTCTCTTGGTTTCGGCGGCCCAGTAGCGTTTTGATCATCGTTTTGTCAGCCGTAACTGCTCACTTCCTCATGTTTCCTTCACCGGAAGATCGCTATTTCATCTGGGCATACATCGTGACCGGAATTGCATTGATCCGCTCTTTTGATCCTCCTGGACTCGACATGCCATCAGGTCAAGTCAGCGTCGCAATGACGAAGAGACTTTCTTGATTGGACGCGAGAAGATGGGTACCCGCGAATTCTCATAACAAAATAATGACGGGCATGAACATCGCAGTGCAACGTAACGAGATTTCGGGCCGTGACGGAGAACGATCACTCATCTAATGGATCTCTCGATGATGTGAACCACGTTCACTACTCCTAGAGCGGACGCAGCCGCGAGCACCGGAGACACGGTCGCCAATCCCCAGAGTATTCGCCGGTCTTTGGGAATCCATCGATAAAGTGCGAGCAGCGCAAAAGGCACGATCGGAATCGCGAAGCGCGCAAAATTTCCGCGCGCCCAGTACGGATAGTTGTAAGTAAACAGGCACCAGAGATACGCCACAAGAAATATGGCTTCGACCGGATGCATTCGGCAATAAGTACGGAACTCATTCGAGGTCGCCATCGCGACCACAGCGCCCAGAACCATAAAGATCCAACCGAAACTCAATACCAGATTGGTCCATGGCGCAGGATAAATCAGAGTGCCTTTGATGATCGCGTAGAACGGGAACCCGAAAAGCCAGCCGCCTTGCCAATCTTTACTGTGGTAGCTGTTGACGGTGGCCAGGGCATCTCCGAAATGGGTTGCAAGAGGAATCGCATAAAGCGCACCGACCGCGAGCCCGACGGCGGTGGCCGCGGCGAACCTCCGAAAGTCGCGCTGCCAGAGCAGCGCGAGTCCGATGCCCAGCAGAGCGAACACAGCCAGTGGTCGTACGATGGTGGCGAGCGACGCCAGCAGCGACGCCAGCAGCCAGCGCCGCTGGCGCACAGCCACAAACGAAGCGAACAACAAACACACGAACAGCGGTTCTGATCCGCCGAGACAGGATCGCTGCATCCAGTCGAAATTAAGAAGAGCGAAATAGCCCGCGATCCAGCCATCCCACAGCCCCTTGGCTAGTACAGTCGCCAACAGCGCCGGTATCACTGAAAATAAAAGAAGCGCGGTTCGGTCGGAGAGGCCGGTGAGCGTCGAAACGCCTGCCATCGCGTATGGCAAACCCCAGAACTGCTTGATCACGATGCCGTGAAAGTCCCAGTGCCTTATCGCCGAGGCGAGCGTCATATATGCCGAGCTGTCGCCGAAATTATCCACTGTGGTGAAGTAATTCTTGAATAAAAAGATGACCAGTGCGAAGACGGACAGCGCCAGCAGAGCCAGGCAGAAAATTTCTGTGGTCGTGGGCTCGGTCGTCCACTTCTCGACGGCGGCAACGCTCCGGGACGGTTGTGTGCCTGTCGGTGCATTCACGTCGGACATCGTCACCCTGCGATCCTTGAAGCTGCTTCCGCTAGGATCGTGACGGTCCCGCGAACGGCATCAGCGTCGGAGGAAATCGCCGCGAAGCGTAACCCATCGATCTGAGGGATGAACCGTTTCTCGGTGGTAATGCGCTTGAACTGCAACATAGCCATCGGCCGCGATCAGAATATCATGCGGTGTGCGCTGTTATTCTTGTGCTTCAACATAGAGACTTTCATCCCGACGCACTTCTAGTTCGAGCCCTTCGATTTCAGGAATCGCGCTGTCGCGAAAATCTCTCAGCCCTGGGTTGGCAAAACCTGCTTCTCGCAGCAGATGCGCCAGCGAACGCGCATCGAACATTTGAGAGTGATTCGATCCCGGATGAACGAGGTCTTGCAGCGAGTGGCTCAGCATCATCCGGGAGATCAAAGTATGGGAAGCCAGCGCATCGTTATCCGCAAGATAATCCCGCACGAGCAACCCAAGATCAGGCACCGCGATTCGAATCACGCCTCCCGCTTCCAGAACGCGAAAGCACTCTCGCGCAATCTTCAAGGACTCCTCATAAGTGAAGTGTTCGAAGGTGTGGGAGGAATAGATATACCGGACACTCGCCGCTTTGAAGGGAAGGCCCTTTCTCACGTCGTAGCGGCGAACGTCCCTCGGCCACCGCGGAAACTTCAGCAAACGATTAGCCAGCGGGATTCGCGACAGAGGAATGGTCAGCGAATTATCAAAGTTATACCAGCCATCGAGTCCCGATACTCCGCACCCGATATTGATCTTGATTTCATTCTGCAGCTTTTCGCGCATCGGATAGGTAATTGATGAGGGCTCGACCAAAGATAATTGCTGAGTCTACCACGGGCTGCCAGTTCGACTATTTCCACAGTTTGCCCAATCGCAAGTGAGTGTAAACTGGGGCACCGGTTTACCGCTGCTCCTTCATCAGAATAGATCAGAGAACGCATGCCAAAGCGGCGACAGAGTCTTCGTTTCGTCATTCCGGCTGTGTTGGCAACCAGCGTGGCGCTATTCGCCGTTCAGGAATTCAGTCGTGGCGTGAGAGTGCAGACACTCCAGTCTGTAGTAGCAAGTTCATCGAAAGAGGCAGCCGGAGAAGGTGCAAAAGCGATCGCTTATGCATCGGACTTTGACTGGATTGCGACTCCGTCCGAAGACTTGTCGAGTCCGGGACACAAAGTCGTCCATCTTGCCCAATGTCAGGCGGGCGTGGTGGGAAACGAGAAATATTTCTACGTCTATATCGCAGGCACCGGAAATCCGGAAGCAGCGCTCGTGATGGGTGGCTCGTGCGCGGGCGACGGAAACCCGGGGACGCTCATATTCAATACCGTGAACGCGCATCGCGAGGGCTACACCCTAAGCTCGGCGACATCCGGAATCCAGGAAGCGTCGGTGGCAGCGCGCGTCCCACACCTGGGAGGAAAAAAAGAGGTTTACAGGCAAGGTGGTTACGTGCGCGTGGGACCAGGGCAATTCCAGTTGCATGCTCCACTTACGCTGACGACAAACCATCAAACCATCGATTTCACGGGCAGCTCGGTGGTGTGCGACTTTGATGCTGATTGCATTCAGGTGGGCGACCCGGCGAGTTACAACGCGGTGATTGGAGTAACTTTGATCAACCCGCGCGGCGAGCCGACCATTCCTCACGGGCAGCACACATTCGTCACAGTATGGTCAGGGCAGAAAACTCGCATCGTCAACCTTCTAACCATGATCGGAAAATGTGTCGACCGCTCCTGCGGCACATTCGGTGCATACATCAAGGTTGTCGCGGACCAGGCATTTCTTCTCGACGGGCTCGATACCAGCGGCGGCTTTGGTATGGAATGCACTGCGAGCAGCTGCAACGCCGTCATTCAGGCCCCGGGACCGTTCGCCGGTACGGGCGGTTTCGGCTCCGGAGGCGACAACGCGGCGGTTGGCTGGATCAAGAACGTCAACCTGAACATACAGTGCATGGGAAACGGGATCGACTGGCAGTCCGGCAATGGCTTGCGCGTGTCAGACTCAGTCATCCAGGGATATTCTCAGTACGGGGTGCGGGGCGGACTGGCCAAAGGTGGTTACAACATGATCTCGCTGGAGAATGTTTACCAGGAAGTTGGCGGATGTTCGAATCCGGCGGGAAACATCGGCACAGCGGGCGTCATCGTGCAAGGCGGCAAGATCTCGATTCGTGACGGAGAGCCTCTCAACGCGAAGATTCCCCGTTTCGCCAACACCGGCAAAACCGCCTACTTTTATTATCTTGTTCCGCACAGTGCGAAATATGGCTACGGCAATGCACTCTACATGGGCGATGCCATGACCAGCGGATCGGGCACGATTTCTCTGGCTTGGCCAGATATTCCCACGCTGACGGACATGGACATCCTGAAAGTGCCGGCGACGTACGATTCCAATGCCGACTATCTGACGGGGCCGTATGGAACAGGAAACTATTCCATTGCCACGTATCTGACTCGGGCGGCGGCACACTGCAATCAGGCGATTTGCACTTTTCAAGACGTGCAAAGTCCGCCGTCGAAGTACACGATGCCAGCGAAGATCTCGTACTTTCCATTTCTAACTTACTGGCCGGGACAACTGGTGCTCGGACCATCTGGAGATGGAAACAGCGCCCTCGCAAACTCTTGGGCTGAGTTAAGCTTGAATGAGCTGAATGCGGCAGGGCTGGTGCAGGTGAACACGTCCGGCCATACCGGGCAATCGATCTCGATGCTGAAGTGCGTCACCATCTCGGGATCGCCGGTGTGGACGTCCTGTCTAGGGTCGGGAGCGCCGGCGACCACGATCTTCACGCCTCCCGCTACGCTGATGTCCAACAAAATCGGAAACGACGGCGGAATGATGCAAAACCAGAAGGGCCGCCTGAACTTCCTTGAAAGTGGGAGTGGGCCAACTCACATCGTTACGCTCGTCGATTCCGTTCCAGACAAGACATTCGCGGCGCAAGCCAACCGCGCTGCAAACGATTCCAACGACGCGTTCATCGGTTGCGACACCAAATACTGCTCGGGCGGCTACACTGGCTTGACTTTGGGCGCGCCAGTTTCTCTCTCGAACTATATTGGCAACGCTGGCGACGGAAAGAATTGGAAGGAACGGCTGACGGAAAAGGAGAAGACCTTTGCCGTCCCGGTGGTGATCGAGAAAGGCCGCACTTTGACGCTGGGCTCGGGAACGGCAATTTCTCAGATGAAGATATTTACCACGAACAGCATCTCAGATTCGCGCGTTTCTCCTCAGAGTTGCATCGATGTCAGTGGAGCGGCGGCAGGTGTCGCCGCTTCCGACCAGATTACCGGAGTGAAGCCGCCCAAACCTCTCGGCAATCTTTCGCTGACGGCCTATGCCAGCGGAGCGGACACCGTCACGTTACATTTCTGCAATCCCAGCACGTCGGCCGTGACCATACCACGGGGCGCGTACTCGTTCTTGGCCGTGCATTGATTAAAGGTCTCGTCAGGCCACTTAAATAAAATCTTGGCGCAGTTTTCGCTCTCGCTCGCGGCGCGCCAGAAAGCTAAAATCGTAATTCTGTCGCCTCTGCGTCGAGAATGGCGTCCCGACAAAAGCCTTCAATCCTTATAATGTGAAACCTGTGCTGCCGAGGAAAGTGACGGTCATCTTCTCCCGGCGCGCGTGCAAGAGAATTGGCCTTGGCGCTCCTATGTCTCAACTGACGCGAGATCCGAACCTTGACACCTACAACAGCCCGGAGCTTACATCCCATTATTCGTCTCTGAACTATCTGACGCCCTGCGAGCGGTTGTTGTTTGATGAATATTTGACTCCGGGAATGACGATTCTGGATCTGGGTGTGGGCGGAGGGCGAACGACTCCATATCTTTCTTCGCTCGCCGGACGGTACGTGGGCGCTGACTATGCCGCCGAAATGATTAGTGCGTGCCAAAACAAGTTTCCCCATCTCGAATTCGAAAATGTTGATGCCGCCGATCTTTCGATGTTTGCCACGTCAAGTTTTGACGCTGTGGTGATGGCCTTTAATGGCATCGACTCACTTTTTCCTGATGAGTCCCGCTATCGGGCTTTCCGTGAGATGCACCGTGTGCTGAAGCCAAAAGGCATTTTGATTTTCTCTGCTCACAACGCGCGATCCATTTTCGTGCGGCCATCCTGGAACCCGCTGCGGTTGGCAGACCTGGCGGGAAAAATTGTGGGCAGCGACTCGGTCTTGTATCGGCCTCTGCTCTGGAGCTTGACGGGCCTGCGGGCGGCGGTCGCCCTTCTACAATCGATGGTCAAGTCGCTGTCTCGCGTTGCGCGCAGACTGCCAACCCGCGCGTTTTGCAGCGGAGAAGGCTACCTAATGGACGCAGCGCATGGAGGCATGAGAGTCCACGTTTCGATTCCTGAAAATGTTGAGCGAGAACTCAATCGATTCGGCTTTCGTCTTTTGCGTGTTCTCGGCGATGACTACCCGCAGGTCAGCCGGCTTTACGTCACAGATTGGTACTACTACGTCTTCTCCAGCGCAGAAGCCACTGGAGGAGGTAAAGATTGCGGATAGTCCTGCTAAGGAAAATTCCGGACGAGCCATCTCTGCGGCAGTCTTGGAACGACCTGGTGCTTCAGATGGAGCGGCCCCAGGTTTTCTATAACAGCGAATGGGCTCTCGCTCTGCAGTCTGCATATCAGCCTCAGAATCTATTGCTGTTTCTCGGCTACGACGGCGAGGATTTGGTGGGAGTGGCATGCCTGAGCGCGGATGTTCTCCAACAAACCGCAAGTTTTCTCACGGCGACTACCGGCGACTATTGCGAGTTCCTGAGTTCACCGCAGCGGCGAGAAGAGTTCGTCGAGGCGGTTTTCAATGAACTGCATCAACTCGGAGTGCGTGATCTGGTGCTCGCGAATTTGCCGGCGGATTCGGCGACCCCTGTGGCCCTTCGCTCGGCGGCAAAGAAGTGTGGTTTTCATTTTTACATTCGGCCGGCATACCTCTGCCCGCAAGCAGAGTTGGGCTCCGGTGAAAAACGCCAGCAGTTGAAGACCACGGTGACCGGCAAGCGGCAACTGCGCCGATGCTTGAAAGCGATGGAGCGTGAGGGGCGGGTTACATGCACTTATCTTCGCTCCTGGCCCGAGATTGAAGCGGTCCTGCCGGATTTCTTCGATGCCCATGTGGCGCGCTTCCGAGCTAAACAGGGCGTCAGCTTCCTCTCCGCGCCTGAGCGCCGTCTCTTCATGGAGGAACTCGCCCGAAGATTCTCCGGCACAGGTATTGTGACCTTGACCATATTGAGCATCGGGGAACGGCGCGTTGCCTGGAGCTATGGTTTCCAATTCCATGATGGCTGGTCTTTGTATCAGACAACTTTCGACACTCGCGACGAAGAGAATTCTCCGGGATACTGCCTGCTTGCGAAGATTCTGATAGAAGCCTGCGACATGAACTTCTTGAACCGCGTCGATATGGGGTTAGGAGCAGAGGCTTATAAAGAGTGGTTTGCAAACGGCACGCGCCAGACTCTCTACGCCACGCTAACCACGTCTCCAGTGCGCCACTTGCGCGAGATGGCAAGGTATCGAATCGCGACCGGCCTGAAACAATTTCCGAAACTCGATGCCGCCATCCGATATGCGCGATCCAGATTGAAGGCGTAAAAATCCCTTCCCCTGGGGTGCCAATCTAGTTATTACTAAAATTGTTCGTTTGCCTTGACCCACCTGCCGTTCAGGGCGGTAAATAGCTATCAGAAGTGCCCCTTGAGGGTTGGAGCGGTCTGCTTGGGAAAGAGCTTGCTTCCTGAAGATGTCCGAGGCGCCTATCAGGTTGAGCAGTGGAATTTCCATGCCTGGGCGAAGACCCTCGTCGAAGCCATACATGAATTCAGGCTGCGCAAGAACAACGTCGCCTCGAAGTTTCGAAAACAGATCTCCGATGTTGAAGCCCATCGCACATCGACCAGCTATTCAAGAATGAACTATGAACAACTCCGCAAGATCGCGGACAATGACATTCTTGCCGCGAATATGTCTAACGAAGAATACGAGGCTTTATCCGTTGCAATGTGGAGAAAATTCAGTGCGGAGAACGGATTGAAGTAACCTCTGGAAGCACAGCCACTCGACGAGTGGCAACTCCCTAAAATTACCTGATCATCGCACTTGACCAACTAATTTCCAGGCGCCTCGGTTTATTTTCCCTCTTCTTCTCGCGCAGCCAAACTGGCTACTACCCTGCGGTTCCACGCAATCCCGCACATCGAAGCCTTCGCGTAAGATGGTTGGCGAAGTTCTGATTGGAGCAACAGTTCGGATGTGTGGAATTTTCGGCATCATTGGCCGTAACGCGCGTGTGCCCGCCGACGTGCTGGAGCGCGCCACTCGATCGCTCGCGCATCGCGGTCCCGACGACAGCGGCACAGTGATTCTGCAGGACTCCGCTCAGGGGGCGGTAGAAATTGGTTTGGGAAATCGACGCCTCGCAATCCTCGATCTGTCTCCGCAAGGCCATCAGCCTATGAACGATCCCGCAACCGGCAACTGGATCGTCTACAACGGTGAAGTTTACAACTTCCGCGAGGTGCGCGCGAAGTTAGAGACAGCGGGAATTTATTTCCGTAGCAACTCCGACACCGAAGCGATCCTAAAAGCCTACGCGCATTGGGGCGAGAACTGCCTGCGCGAATTTCGCGGGATGTTTGCTTTCGCCATCTGGGACGCTCAGCACCATCGCCTCTTCATTGCCCGCGATCCCATGGGAATCAAGCCGCTGTATTTTTATGAGTCGAATGAGTACTTCATGTTTTCCTCCGAAGTCCGAACTTTGCTGGGAACCGGTCTTGTGCCGCGCGTGATCGACGGCGCAGGTCTGGTGAACTATCTGACTTTCGGATCGCTTTATGATCCGAACACGCTGGTGCAAGGAGTGAAGGCGCTCGAATCCGGCTGCTATCTGACGTGGGAGCAAGGCCAGGTGAAGCAAGAAAGTTACTGGGACCTGGCCGAAAGCAATGGCGAGAACTGTGACCACGCCGGTGCCGACCCAAAAAATCGTGGCGCGCTCGAAACTCAGATCGCAGAGATGCTCGATGAATCGGTGCGCATGCAACTCGTCAGCGATGTGCCCGTGGGAGTTTTTCTCTCCGGCGGCATCGATTCCAGCAGCCTCGTCGGTATCCTGAGTCGAAACGGCGTGCGCCCGAGTACATTTTCAATTGCGTTTAGCGAAGCGGACTACTCCGAGGCAGAATATTCCCGCGCCGTCGCGCAGCATTTTCGCACCGATCATCACGAGATCACGGTTACACAGTCGGACTTCTTTGCCGCCATTAATCCCGCCATCCAAGCGATGGATCTGCCCACGATCGACGGAATCAATACATACTTCGTCTCGGAACGAACGCGTGCCGCCGGTGTGAAGGTGGTTCTTTCCGGACTAGGCGGCGATGAAATTTTTGCCGGCTACTCCAGCTTTCGCACGGTACCGCGCATGGAGCGATTTGCCACTGCGTGGGGCCGCGTGCCTGGGGCGGTGCGCAATCCGTTGGCAAATGTTTTCGCGGCACTCGCGCCGTCCAATGACCAGAATCGCAAACTGACCGCCCTCGGCCACAACGGCAGCGGCGCCATCCATCCTTATTTCCTCTCGCGCATGCTGTTCACTTCTACCCAAGAAAACGAGTTGCTGTCGGAGATGGACCGGAACTCTGAAACCTTTCTGCGTGCCGAGAAACCCTTGACCGAAAGTCTAAGCCGCGCCCAGAGCCTGGACCCAATCAACCGTGTTTCCTATCTCGAGTCACGTTGTTATATGCTCAACACACTGTTGCGAGATTCCGATTTCATGAGCATGGCCCACGGACTCGAGGTGCGCGTGCCGTTGATCGATCATCAACTGGCATCCTGCGTGCTTGCTCTGCCTGGGTTGTGGAAACTGAATTCAGGCACGCCTAAGCCGCTGCTCGTCAAAGCACTCGGCGGCCAACTCCCGGATCAAATCGTCCATCGGCGGAAACGGGGTTTCACTTTGCCGTTCGAATATTGGTTAAGAGATGCACTGCGTCCAGTCGTGGAGGAAAGTTTGCGTAGGATCGGGGAAGGCGCCCTCGGGAATCTGATCAGCGAGCGCGCAACCCAAGTTGTATGGCAGGATTTTCTCGAGGGCCGGACCTCCTGGTCCCGCCCATGGTCGTTGTACGTGCTGCAAAACTGGTGCGAGCAGCACCTTTCGAATTGAGTGATCGCCGCGATAGAGTTTGTTGCGATGGATAAGATTGAAGAAAAGATCGAAGAAGTTCGGAACTCTGCGAACTCCGTCTCTAGTGGCAGACTCCCGGTCAGCGTGATTCTTGCTGTGCGCAACGAGGCGAAAAATCTGCCGCGATGCTTGAATGCGCTCAGAGGTGTTGGAGAAGTCTTTGTAATCGACTCGCAAAGCACAGATGAGACTGTTGAGATCGCAAGATCGCACGAAGCCACGGTGGTGCAGTTTCATTATCAGGGCGGGTGGCCGAAGAAGCGGCAATGGGCCATGGACACGCTTCCTATTGCCCACGACTGGATTCTGCTTATCGATGCCGACGAGGTGCTCACGCCGGAACTCACAGAAGAAATTCGCACCGCGATCCAGAATCCGGCGATCGATGGATATTACATCATGCTGCGCACGTGGTTTCTCGGCCGGGCTTTGCGTCACGGCGATGTGGCATTGTGGAAGCTATCATTGTTTCGCCGGGGCAAGGGACAATACGAATGCCGCCTGAAAGATCAGGACGCTTCCATGGCAGATATGGAAGTGCACGAGCACGTTGTCGTCGAAGGCGCCACGGCGAAGCTGCGCAATCCGCTGGTCCACCACAATGTGGAATCTCTCTCGCGCTACATTCAGAAACACGACGAGTATTCCAATTGGGAGTCCCGCGTGCTGCTGCAGCGTGCGGAAGATAAGGAACTCCCACCTTCGCTTTTCGGCACCCAGGCTCAGCGCCGGCGCTGGCTCAAGCGCAAACTCTTTGCCGTGCCCGGTTCTCCCGTGCTGCTCTTCCTGTATCGTTATGTCGTGCGGTTCGGATTTCTGGACGGCGTGCCGGGCCTTATTTACTGCGGGTTTCAGGCGGTCCAGATGTTTCACACCAAAGCCAAGATTTACGAACTGAAGACAAGAACTGAAGACAAGAACTGAAGACAAGAACTGAAGTAAAAGAATAACTGGGGCCAGTTTCAATCATGTGTGGAATCGCCGGAATCGCCAACTGTGGGGACAGGGAAGTGCTCGCGCGCATGACGCACGCGCAGGCGCACCGCGGGCCCGACGACTCCGGGCTATGGGAGCGAAGATTTCCCGACAGCTCCTACGTTGGCCTGGGCAGCCGGCGCCTAGCCATTCTTGATCTCTCTGCCGACGGGCACATGCCCATGTGCAACGAGGACCGCACGGTCTGGATTACCTACAATGGCGAAATCTACAACTTCGCCGAACTTCGCCGTGAACTGAAGAGCAAGGGACACCACTTTGCCTCGAACACCGATACCGAAGTCGTGCTGCACCTGTATGAGCAGGAAGGCGAGAATTGCGTTCAGCGACTCAATGGCATGTTCGCCTTCGCCATCTGCGATCTGCGTTCGGGCAAGCCTGAGTTGTTTCTCTCTCGCGATCATTTTGGAGTGAAGCCTCTCTACTACGCTCAGCGCGGAAGAAAGCTTGCGTTCGCATCCGAAGTCAAAGCTCTGCTCCATGTGCCGGGGATCGATGCCGAGATCGATCTGGAATCGCTGCATCAGTATCTGACATTTTTGTGGGTTCCCGATCCCAAAACAATGTTTCGTGGAATTCACAAACTTCCCGCCGGACATTGCGCCACCTTCCGCGACGGCGAACTCAAGATTCGGCAGTATTGGGACCTGCGCTTTCCCCCCGCGGATGCGACCTTCGCACGATCCGAAGCGGACCTTGCCGACGAAGTTCGCCAACGCTTCCAGCACTCAGTCGAAGCCCAGATGGTGAGCGACGTTCCGATCGGAGCATTTCTCAGCGCCGGCCTTGATTCCTCAAGCATCGTCGCGATGATGTGCCGCGCAACCAACCAGCCGGTCCGCACTTACACGATTACTTTTCCGCGCAAGTATCGCGTCGGCGAAACCACGCTGGATGATCCCAACGTCCCAGCGCGATTGGCGCGCCGACTGGGCTGTGAGAACCAGCAAATTGTGGTTGAGCCCGATGTGGCCGACTTGCTCCCTCGCCTCACTTGGCACATGGACGAACCCACCGCTGATCCCGCGATTATTACGGCATATCTCGTCTGCCGCGAGGCGCGCAAGCAGGCAACCGTGCTGCTTTCCGGCGTAGGCGGAGACGAATTATTCGCCGGATATCGAAAACACGCAGCGCACCGCTGGGCGGATGCGTATCAAAGAATGCCCGGACTATTGCGTTCGGGGATTGAAGCCAGCGTGAATGCCTTGCCTGGCTTGCGTGGCACTGCCATGAAAGGAAGCGTGCGCCTGGCTAAGAAGATGGCTCGCAGCGCCTCGCTCGAACCGGAAGACCGGTTCATTCGCAACTGCACGTATCTTAACGCCGGTCAGAAGATGGGCTTGTACACGGCCGAGATCCAGAATCAGCTCCGCACATCCAATCCAGAAATGCGCCACCGTTCCGGCTTCGACGCAGTGCGCGACGCAGACTTCCTGAACCAGATGCTTTATCTCGACACAAAGATTTTCATGACGAGTCTGAACCTGAATTACAACGACAAAATGAGTATGGCGTCGTCGGTCGAAGTCCGCGTCCCATTCCTCGATCGTGAACTCGCCGAGTTTGCTGCCTGGAATATTCCTCCGCATCTCAAACTCAAAGGTTTTTTTCAGCCGACCACCAAGCACATCTTTCGCAAAGCAATGCAGGACGTTCTGCCCGCGGAAGTATTGCGGCAGCCGAAGGCTGGCTTCGCCGCTCCGGTCGACTACTGGCTCGCAAACGATCTGCGCGAAATGGTGGACGATTTGCTTTCCGATACGAACATCAAAAAGCGCGGCCTGTTCCACCCAGAATCTGTGCGCCGTTTTGTCGACGAACACCGCAGCGGCTCCGAAGATTGGTCGATGCAAATCTGGCAATTCCTCACGCTCGAAAACTGGATGCGCATTTTCCTTGACGCCGGAGCCGAACAGAGAACGGAAGAATTCGGCCAACCACGCGAGGCGGCCACCGCGTGAACGGTTCCAACGACAATGCCGTGCCCGGTAAACTTTTTAAAGCGATGACCGAAGCCACGGGTTTATTGCGCAGGCCGCAGCGCGCGCTTCCTTTGATTCAGCGGCTTGTATCCGATAAACTCCATAGCACATTCGAGCAGCGCCATCTTTGTTCGTATACAACAACCAAGCGGCCCAGCGGAGACGCGCTGAACTCCTTGCTGCGCTGGATCATCGACGCGCAGCGCCCCGATGGTGGCATTGCGGCTTACTACAGCCTGCTCACGGGATATTCGCAATCCTACCCGGAAGTCACCGGCTACATAGTTCCGACTCTCTATGATTTTGCGCGTGCGACCGGAGACGACCGCGCTGTGTCTGTGGCTGAAAGCGCAACGCGGTGGCTGCTCTCGCTGCAAATCCCAACAGGCGCGTTTCCCGGCGGACTGCACCGCGGACCGGCCACGCACGAATCTCAGCCGTCTGTGTTCAACACGGGGCAGATTTTGCAAGGAGTGGTTCGCGCTCACGTGGAAACGAATCGCCCGGAGATCCTGCAAGCGGCCGTCGCCGCCGGCGATTGGCTGATCAAAGTGCAGCAGCCCGATGGATCGTGGTCCGGTCCGGCCGCATATCAGAACGCGGCTCACACTTACTACAGTATGGTTGCGCGGGCATTGGCGGAATTATCAGACGACTCTGGAGATCGGCAGTACGGATTCGCGGCAGAAAGAAATCTGGATTGGGTCTTATCCCACTTTCGCCCCAGCGGTTGGATCGACGGCATCGATCTGCAAGGTCATCCCAACTATCTGCACTTCATCGCCTATGTGCTTCAGGGTGTTCTCGAATGCGGCATTCTGCGCCAGCGGAACGACGCCATCGAAGCAGTTGCGAAATCGTCATGGGTGCTTCTGCGAAAGTTTGAGACGAATAAATTCTTGCCGGGCGCTTTTGAGTCTGATTTCAAAAACGGTCAACACTTCACTTGCCTCACCGGAAACGCGCAGATGTCCTGCGTGTGGCTGCGCCTATTTGAAGTGACGGGCGATCTGCGATATCTCAACACCGCGCTCAAGATGAACGAAATGCTGAAACAATTGATCCCAACGCGCGGAGGCCGCGGCATTGTAGGTGGAGTCAGCGGATCGCATCCCATCTGGGGACGCTATCAACCGCTGCGTTACATCAGTTGGGGAAACAAGTTTTTCGCCGACGCTCTCCTGTTGGAAGAGCGCCTGACGCTGGCCTTCGCGGCATCCGGCGCATTTGAGGCATTGCGATGCGCATCGTAATTCTGAGCTCGAGCGTGTACAGCGAAACTGCGTGCGCCATGGCAGTTCGTCTCTGTGAGTCAGTTCACGTTCCGGTGGGAGCGATTGCGCTTCCCGCTGCGAACCGCGGAACCCTGCTGCGCAAGCTCGGACAGTGGGGCGCGAAAGACGTTATCCGCTACGCCCGCACGAAACTAATTCCGCAGCGCGGCGAGAAGCAGGCACAAGTCCGTAATCCTTACCTGCAGCCTTTACTCAAACATAAAGGTGGCATCTTTCGCAGTCTGCGGAAAGTGGCGAAGTGTTATGACTTTCCGGTTGTCATCTGCAAGGATCAGAATTCGCCAGATTCAACTAAGCAGCTCAAAGCATGGTCGCCCGATCTAATCATCTTTACAGGCGGCAATATTTTGCGGAAGCCCTTGCTCGATCTGCCCCGTCTCGGAGTTCTCAATGTGCACCTCGGAATGCTGCCCGAAGCCCGCGGCATGAGCAGTCCGGAGTGGTCGCTGCTGAATGATGTTCCAGTCGGCGTCACCATCCATTACATCAATGAAGGAATCGATACTGGGCCGATTCTCCAAAGATGTGAATTTCCTGACGCTGCCCGCTGCGCATCGCTGAGCGACTTGCGCAATCGGCTGATTGCCTTTGGCATCGAGAAGGCCGGTGAGGTGGTTGCCAATCTCGATCGTGGCGCGATATCCGCAACGCCACAATCCCATCTTGATGAAGATCGCCAATTCTTCGTCATGCATGAGTGGCTGCAGGCGCGGGCCTCCGAACGCCTTACCCAGAGCCAGAGCGCGGCCATGGCGGGACGATAAATGGGTGAGTCGATGACGACGCCGACGAGCAAGCCGATGACAAAGCCCATAAGTAAGATCGGAACCATGCTGCAGGTGGGCCGCGCATTTGGCGTACGTGACGGCATGCTGCGCCTGGAATACGAACTTGAGCGCGGAAGTGGCTTGATGTCGTGGAGAATGCGCTCCGTGCAGGGATGGAGTTCCTGGGACCTGAAGCGGATTGCTCCCACTGCTACCGCAGAAGAAATGCGAACAGCGCGCCGCGACGGCACGCGCCCCTTCCTCTTCACAGATGCGCGGATGATCGGACGAAGCATAAGAAAAATAATCGGTCTTGAGGAAGAAAAATCCGTTCTCGCCGAAGCAGAGCACATTCTCGCCGGCAACCTGCCATTTTTCGGCGCACTGTCTTTCGCCTGCGGATTTCCTCCCCGCTGGTTTCAGAATCCGGTCACGGGCCAGAGCGTCTCGGCGCATCAACACTGGACGCAGATGCGATTCGCGTCCCCCGCATATGGCGACCTGAAATTCATTCTTGAGCCTTCGCGTTTTTTACTTATCTACCCACTGGTTCGCGCCTACGCGCTCAGCGGCGACGAGCGTTTCCCGCAAGCTTTCTGGAGCGCGATTGAGGACTGGGCCCGACACAGTCCGCCCATGTCAGGGCCGTTATGGATCTGTGGGCAAGAGTGTTCATTGCGAATTCTTGCCTGGACGTTCGCCTTGCACGCATTCATTCACTCACCATCTTCCACGAACGAGCGCGTAGCTCTGCTCGTATCCATGATCGCTGCGCACGCCTGGCGCACCGCGCAGACGCTTGGTTACGCCCGCTCTCAGCGCAGCAATCACCTGATCAGCGAGGCCGTCGGTCTTTGGACGGCGGGCACGTTGTATCCAGAATTGAGAGAGGCGCAAGTTTGGAAAAATCTCGGCGCGCATCTGTTGCATGAAGCAGTTCTCGACCAGATCACTCCCGCGGGTGTTTCTCAGCAACATTCCTTCAACTATCAGCGCATGATTCTCCATCTGCTCCTGTGGACGTTGCGTCTCGCTGAGATTCACGATGCGCCGCTGCACGACGACATCCGCGTGCGCGCGCAAGCCGCTTTCGACTTCATGCGCGCATGGGTAGATCCAGTGAGTGGCCTTGCTCCCAAGTACGGTTCCGACGATAGCAGCTTGATCCTTCCGCTCGCGCCCGGAGCGTATCGCGATTTTCGTCCGCTGCTGCAGTTGGGAGCCGCGGTTCTGCATAGGCCAGCATTGCAATCAGGATCCTGGGATGAGGCCCCGCTATGGTTCGGAGTAATGCCAGCAACTTTAGAGAAACCCGCTCCATCTCCGATCCCTTCGGTGGAAACGGGATATTTCCGTTTAGGAGATGAGAATTCGTGGGCTCTGATCCGCGCCGGCCGATACACTCGTCGCCCGTTTCAAGCAGATCAGTTGCACGTGGATTTGTGGTGGCAAGGCATCAACCTCGCTCGCGACGCTGGAACATATCTCTACAACGGGCCTCCACCGTGGAATAATGGTCTCGCTGGGACTGCCGTCCATAACACTGTGATGGTCGACCACCGCGACCAGATGCGCCGGGCCGGACGCTTCCTCTGGGTCGACTGGGCGCGAGCCTCCGGCCGTTTGGATTCCGCATCAGGTCACGCATGCGCTAACCGCTTTGAAGGCGAGCATGACGGTTACGAGAGTCTCGGCGTGAAACATCGCCGCAAGGTTCAATGGCTGGCTGGCGTCGGCTGGGTAATCGTAGATGACATCGAGGGAACTGGCGTTCACAATGCGCGCTTGCATTGGCTGATGGCGGACTTGCGGTATGAGTGTTCGGACTCGCGATTTGAAGTTGTGTTCGCATTGGCGCAGTCGCACGTGCGCTGCAGTATTTTTGCCAGTTCGCCGGGAAATGCGGCGATCATACGTGCCGGAAGACAGGTAAAAGGAAACGTAGCGGACGTCGACGCGCAGTTGCTGGGCTGGCAGTCGCCCACATATGGTGATATTCAGCCAGCGGTTTCTCTGGTTTACGAAACTCAATCAAAATTGCCCGCTCGATTCGTGACTGCGATTTTCACCGACGAGCGATGCAAGCTTGAGTCATCGAACGAACAACTGGCCATTCTGCTCGACGAGTCCGAGATTTATCGCGTGAATGTTTACCCTGAGAGTATTTCAAAAGTATGAAACAAGTTTTCCAGGATGCGCGCAGCGCAGAAGTCACCGTAGTAGAGGTTCCCGCGCCAAAGTTGCTGGCGGGATGTGTGCTCGTTCGCACGGCTGCCTCGCTCGTTTCAGCGGGCACCGAGCGTGCCTCCTCCGAGTTCGCCAGCAAGAACTTGCTGCAGAAAGCGAGAATGCGGCCCGATCTTGTTCGCGAGGTTTTAAGCAAGATCAATCGCGACGGCCTTCTGGCAACCGTTTCCAGCGTTCGCAATCGTCTCGACCAACCCAGTGCCTTGGGGTACAGCAGCGCCGGCACCGTTATCGCGGTCGGCGAAGGCGTTACCGATATCAACCCCGGAGATCGCGTGGCGTGCGCCGGCGCCGGCCATGCAGTGCACGCCGAGTTCGCGTGTGTTCCTCGTCTTCTGGTCGCACGCATTCCGGCTGATGCAATCAGCTTTGACGATGCGGCCTTCACCACCCTCGGTGCGGTCGCGCTTCACGGCGTGCGCAACGCAGACGTCAAACTGGGCGACATTGTCGCGGTGATCGGCCTGGGGCTGCTCGGTCAATTGACGGTGCAGATTCTTAAGGCCGCGGGCTGCTGCGTCCTCGGCATTGACATCTCCGAGCAAAGAGCCCAACTCGCGCTGAGCCTCGGCGCAGACGCGGTCAGCACTTCATCTGACCGCTTTCGGGATCTGTGCATGCAGCATTCCGCAGGCCATGGCGCCGATGCAATCCTCATCACGGCGCAAACAAACAGCAACGACCCGATAAATCTCGCGGGAGCCGTAGCCCGCAATCGCGCCGTCGTCGTCGCTGTGGGAACCGTCGCCATGGATATTCCACGCAGATTTTTCTACGAGAAGGAACTCGACTTCCGCGTCTCCCGCTCCTACGGCCCAGGCCGCTATGATTCGGCCTACGAGCAAAAAGGAATCGACTATCCGATCGGCTACGTGCGCTGGACCGAAACTCGTAACATGGAAGCGTTTCTAAAACTTCTCGCCGATCGCAAACTTGACCTGCACTCGCTGGTCACGCATCACTTTCCCATCGCGCGCGCGCACGCCGCCTATGATTTAATTACCGGAAAAACTAACGAGCCTTTTCTAGGCGTGCTCATCGTCTATCCCGAGCGCGCCGACGAAACGCGCGTGATAGATGTCTCCGCCGCTGATCATCCCAACACGGGCCAGAAATCGATTCGCATCGGACTTCTCGGCGCAGGCAGCTTCGCCACCAGCACGCTGCTGCCTGCGATGAGGCGAGTTGGCGGCATAGAAATGATTGCAGCCTGCGCGGCGAACGGATCGCACGCGCGCCACGCCGCCAAGAAATTTGAATTTCGTTCCTGCACCACCGACGGTCGAGAGATTCTCAACAATCCAACCGTCAACACGGTGGTAATTACCACGCGCCATCATCTCCACGCGGCGCAGGTAACGGCAGCCCTCAACTCCGGCAAGCATGTCTTCTGCGAAAAACCTCTCTGCCTCAATGAATCGGAACTCGCCGGCATCGCCGCGGCGTACGACGGTCGATCCTTCGGCGATCGACTCGGCGAAGATTCGACCCCCGAAGACCGCACCTCGAACCGCCCGCTTCTCATGGTCGGCTTCAATCGCCGTTTTGCGCCTTTGGCAGTTCGACTCAAGAGTTTCTTGCGCGACGTGCACGAACCACTGGCGCTCCACTATCGCGTGAATGCAGGCTTCCTTCCCGCGGATCACTGGCTGAACGATCCGCTGCAAGGTGGAGGACGCATCCTCGGCGAGGTCTGCCATTTCGTGGACTTCCTGTGCTTCCTCACGAACTCATCGCCAGTGGAAGTTGAGACCCGCAGCCTGCCGAACCCGGCCCAATACAGCAACGACAATGTTGCGTGTTCCCTGCGTTTTGCCGATGGCTCGCAAGGCACGATTACCTACCTCTCTAATGGCGACAAATCATATTCAAGAGAACGCCTCGAAGTATTCGGCGGCGGCAGCGTCGCGATGCTCGAAGATTTTCGTCGACTGGAACTTGTCCGCGGTGGAAAGAAGCGCGTGTTTCGCTCGCTCCTGCGTCAGGACAAGGGGCATCGCGGCGAATGGGAAGCCTTTGTCACTGCCATTCAAACCGGCGCTGAAGCTCCCATTCCATTTCGCGAAATTGTGAGCACGATGCTGGCCACGTTCGCTCTGGAGCACTCACGCTGCTTAGGGCAACCGGTCGCAGTGCGCAGCGTACTAAATAGCTTCGGCCGCGACGATCCTGCTCACGACGATCAGGCTCCGGATGCCGGTGACCTCAATCGAGCTTCCTGAACCGCAGTGATCTGAATCAGGCTGTCCAGATTACTATTCGCGCTCATGAAAATTCTTTACGTCTCGCAATACTTTCCACCGGAGATGGGAGCGCCGGCCGCGCGAGCCGCCGAACTGTCCCGCCATTGGGCCGCTGCGGGGCACGACGTTACGGTGCTGACAGGTTTTCCCAATCATCCCACCGGCGTCGTGCCCCCAGAGTATCGCAGCAAGCTCCGGCGCTTGGTGGTTCGCGAGAAAACTGACGGAGTGAATGTGGTTCGCACCTGGCTGCTTCCTTTTCCCAACCGCAAAGCGCATGAGCGTATGTTGAACTACAGTTCATTCTGCGCTTCGGCCGCGACCACGGGGCTCTTTCTGTCACGGCCTGACGTTGTGATTGCGACATCTCCGCAGTTGCTGGTCGCGCTCTCCGGCTGGTGGCTGGCCCGCTGCAAGCGCGTCCCCTTCGTCTTCGAGGTCCGCGATCTATGGCCCGAGTCGCTGGCCGCCGTCGGCATGGGCAACGCCAACTCGCTGTTGCATCGCTCTCTGGCAAAGATCGCCGGTTTCCTATACCGCCGTTCCGATCGCATCGTAGTGGTCACAGCGGCCTTTGAAGATTATCTGGTGGAACACTGGCGCGTGCCCCGGGAAAAAATTTCAGTCATCGAGAATGGAGTAGAAACCAAGATCTTCGCTCCCGATTTATTCACCGGCGGCACAGACACCACCTTGAGAAGGGAACTGCGCGCTGAAGGAAAGTTCATCGTCTCCTACATCGGCACGATGGGAATGGCCCACGGCCTCGAAACCATCATCGAGGTAGCTGCCCAGTTCCAGAACACAAATCCCGAGATCGTGTTTCTGATGTTAGGCGAGGGTGCCGAAAAAGAGCGCATTGCCGCGCTGGCCCGCGAGCGTGGCCTCACCAATCTTCGATTTATCGATCAGCAGCCTCGCGAAAAAATCCCCGCCTACATCTGCGCTTCAGATGTTTGCCTGGTTCTGCTCAAGAAAACCGAGCTGTTCAAAACTGTGATCCCTACCAAGATGCTGGAATTCATGTCCTGCGCCCGCCCAGTCATCCTCGGCGTCGATGGCCAGGCGCGTGGCATTCTTGAAGAAGCTCGCGCCGGACTCGTGATCGAACCCGAGAGCCCCGTCGCCCTTGCAAATGCCATTCGATATCTGGCCGCGAATCGGGACGCAGGGCGCCAACTGGGAGAAAACGGAAGGGAACACATTCTACGCAAATTTTCCCGCCATCACACAGCGGAAAGATACATTGATGTGCTCGAAGACCTATTGCAGTTGCCGCAACGGCGCAAAATAAAAGCTGCCGCCTAAACAGCCTTTGCGCAACCGCGCTTACGGGTGCGCGGCAATAATTGCCAGTCCGGTTGCCGCAGTTACAGCCGCGTTGAAGCCGGTTGCCGCAGCCACCCGAGCTCCGCTTAGCGGCACGAAAAGAATGTCATCTGCCTGCAAAGTCTGGTCGGGAGCCTTTGCCTCTAACATCTTCTTCAGTGGAAGCTTTGTTTGCGTCATTCCATTCGGCCCCTTGCGGATAATGCACGTCCCGCCCATCTTAGCCGTATGGTTCGTCCCGCCTGCCAGCGCCAGCGCCTGTAGCACCGTCAGACTTCCGTTGTCGACAAGAAAACCTGCAGGATGCCCCACATCCCCTACCACGTAAACGATCGGCGCTCTCGGCACTGTAATCGTATCTCCCGGCATAATCTCGATATTGTCCTGCAAATCGTCAGCCAGGTTTCGAGGCAGGCTCACCGTGATTGGCGGAGCCTGACTGTGCGCCCGAACGATGCTGACCTTCCGTCCCGCCGTCGCCGCGAATCCCCCCGCCGCCGAAATTAAATCGTACAGCTTGCGGTTCCCCAACGCCGGATAGATGCCGGGCCTCATTACATCGCCAAGTATCGTCACTCCCTGCGAAGGTGCTTCATCGAGAAAGATCGTGACGTGCGCATTGCGGACAAACCCGCCGTCTTCCAGCCTTTTCTGGATCATTCTCTGCGCTTCTTCCACCGTGAGATCGGCGACATGCACATAATCAATCAGCGGAAGATAAACCTCGCCTGATGTGCCGACTCTGGCTTTGGTGGTCAACTCCGGCACGTTGTAGACGCTAACCTCGATCAGATCGCCTGCGCCCAATCTCAGCAACGACAAATCTTCGTTGGAAACGGCAACCGGACTCGCTGGCGCGCCGTCGGGCGCAGTCTTCGCAGGCTCGGATTTATTATTCGCGCTTACCACAGCAGCCTGAGCGATTGGTTGCGCCGGAGGCAGCGCCGGCACTGCATTTCCCACAGGCGAAGAAGCCGGTGTTTGCTGCGCCCAGCCCGTGAAGTTCATACCGCACAGTAATACGAGCGAGAACGTCAGCACGCCGCTGCGCGCAAAACTGAACCTGCCGAACTCCATGAAAAAACCCCTGGGATGGAAGAAGGATCGGTGAAAAGTTTAGCACAGCAAGTCTCACCTTGATCCGCTCTTAAATGCATTTAACGTCTTAATTGGTTGCGTTTTCCACAGCTTTTTGCCTCGAACCAATTGAAAGCATCCACCGAGGCTGCTAAATTCCCATTAACCTTCAAACGCAGACGCAGTACAGACGGAACCCGCTCAATCAATACCAGCAGCATCGCGCTGCTGCCATACTGAGCTACGGATGAGCTTGTTGCGCGCGCCGATCTTCGTGATGGATGGCCCGAGGTGGCATCGTTGACGGTAGCTTTTTTTGGGATCTTCTTCCTCGCGTTGATGTTCTCGTTCGTTCTCACCCGTTACGTGCGGGACTTCGCATCCCGTCGCGGCTGGGTATCCGTCCCATCGCAGGACCGCCATCTCCACTTAATTCCTCTGCCCCGCTTGGGCGGAGTAGCCATTTTCATTTCTTTCCTGTTGAGCTTGGCGGTCGCTGCGGTCGTCGCCTCTCGCTTTCCCAGTCTCTACTCAGCGTTTTCGCTGAGGACTCTGCTTACCATCCTGTTGCCGGCAACCCTCGTTTTCCTTCTGGGTGTTTACGACGATCTTTATAGCGTCGGACCCTACGTCAAATTCGCGGTTCAAGCTCTTGCCGGCGCGATGCTGTTCGCGGGCGGACTTCGCATTCTCAATATTCCCGTCCTCTTCGGAGAACATCAACTGCCCTGGTTCGTCGGCCTGCCTTTCACTATCTTGTGGGTTCTCGCCATCACCAATGCCTTCAACTTGATTGATGGTCTCGACGGCCTAGCCGCCGGTTCCGCGCTGTTCTCGACATTGGTAGTTTTCGTAGTCGCTCTAGTGAATGGATATTCCCTGGTCACGGTCATGACCATTGCGCTGGCCGGCGCGATCCTCGGCTTTCTCCGCTACAACTTCAATCCGGCAACCATCTTCCTCGGAGATTCAGGCAGCCTCTTGATCGGCTTTCTGCTCAGTGCGCTCGCTCTGGCCGGAGCGCAAAAATCGCCGACCATCGTCGCCGTTGCCATTCCAGTGGTTTCCTTCGGACTGCCGATTCTTGAAACCTCGCTCTCCGTTCTTCGTCGCCTGATTAGCGGACGCCCCGTATTCACCGCCGACCGTGAGCACATCCACCACAAGCTCTTGCAGCACGGCCTCACTCATCGCCAGGTCGTCACTGTTCTTTACGCGGTTTCCGCCGTCTTCGCTCTCCTAAGCCTTTTTCTTCTATGGCCCACCGGCAGTTCTCTGGGCTTGGTTCTTGCCGTCCTCGGAATTGGCATCTGGGTCGGAGTGCAGCGCTTGGGCTATCTCGAGCTTGGTGAACTAGGCCGCGTGGCCCAGCGCACTTTCGAGCAGCGCCAGATTGTCATCAACAATCTCGCCATCCGTCGCGCCACCGAGGAACTCAAAGCGGTTCGTGATTACGATCAGATTCGCCGCGTCCTCGAGGCAGCATTCAACTCCAACGCCTTCGACGGATTCGACGTGAAATTTAAACTTTTTCCCGGCGAATTCCATCCCGTCATCGCCTCAGAACCTGGCGCGCAGCGGCGCAACGAAGTCTCTTTCCACTGGGGCAGAACGCGAGCCTCAAGGTCTCTGGAAGATCTCGCGTTTTGGACCCTGTCGCTCGATCTCGTCAGCTCGACGAATCGACGGCGCGGCGCTCTGACCGTGCATCGCCTTTATTCCCAGCGCGATCTTCAGCTCGACATCAATCTTCTGACATCGGCTTTCCCCATCGCTCTCGCCGACGCCCTCGACCGCACGCTCCAGCACAACGTGCAAGTCATTCCACGCGCAGACCACGACGACCAAGGCTTCGTAGCCGCCCAGGCAGGCTAGGGATTCTTGGATTGCTCAGGGCTGTCGCACATTGACGGATTCGTCGCGAACAGATCCGTTCACGAACAGATCCGTTCAGAAACAGATCCGCCTATGAACAGACTCGTCCACGCACAAATTCGTATCAGGGCATGGCTTCAGCCATGCCGCAGAATCAGCCAAAATGCAGACCGGCTTCAGCCCTGAGGCAAGCTCTCGATTGCTTTGGGAAATTCTGCAGGAAACGCGCGAATCCGAAATCCAACCCGCGGCACGATCAGACCAAACAAACGCATGCAGATGCGTGCCAAGCTTTTAGAAAGGAAGGGAGGGCTGACGGTTAAAGTTTCGCGCTAACGTAAGAATTGATTTCGCAATTCAAGCAAACTTCTTCAAAGGCGGGTGCTGTCCACTGCATTTTCAATCCCCCAGTCGCTCAAGGCTTTCCGCCTCGAACGTTGCTTAATTCTAATCCAGCGCCTATCTCCAAATCAATACCCAATCGTAAAAATAAACTACTCAAACCCCTTGCTGGACGGCTATTTCCGCCCCAATCAAAGACTAGTTGCAACTTCTTGCATACCGTTTTTCCGTAACCACGTTTTCCACAGCGACGAACCATTCCGGCCACTGCCTAGCTCGTCCGTTCCTGTTTACCTTAATGCTGCTCTATTAGTGTCGGCGGGAAAGGCATTCATGTTTCGCAAGACGATTTACGGTACAGCTTTCAAAGACGTTAATTTCATTCCGCTACAATCCGCGACGTTTTGCGTTCAGTGCGAACTGATCAGCACCAACAGCCGGCCGTACTGCCTCGCATGTGGCAACACGTCGCTGCTCAGCCTGTCTCGCGTTCTCGGAGGAACCCTCGGCCACCAGCAAACCGCGCATCTCATCACCGATTCCGAACTCGACCGCCTGGTTCGCGATTTACTCCGCACGGTCCCCGATCCGGAATACCTCAACGTAGCCGACCATCACGCGCGCGTGCCCACCACCGCCCTGCGCAGCCAGCTTCGCGTCGCCAACGCGGCCCATCCTGTCTCCGGCATTCGCATCGTCCATCCCGGAGAAGAAGTCGAAATCCGCGCCGCCGAACTCGATCTCGAACCCGCCATCAGCGCCATCACCGAGCGCGCCCAGCACCTCACCGGAGCAACCGGAGCAGCCATCGCCCTGCGCGCCGGCGACGAAATCGTCTGCCGCGCCCGCGCCGGACGCACCGCGCCCGACCTCGGCGTCCGCCTGCAAACCGACGCCGGCATCTCCGCCGAAGCCGTGCGCACCGGCGAAATCATGCTCTGCAACGACGCCGAACGCAACCCGCGCGTAGACCTGGCCAGCTGCCGCCGCCTCGGAGTCCGCTCCATCCTGGTCTCCCCGCTCCGCTACTACCGCCGCACTCTAGGAGTCTTCGAAGTCCTCTCATCCTCGCCCAGCGCCTTCGACGAGCGCGACGTAGCCACCATGCAACTTCTCTCCAGCATGATGGTAGCCGCCATCTCCCGCATCTCCAGCCTGCATCACACCCGCCTATCGCGTATTGCCGGGTAGGCAGGTGTCCACCGCAGTTCAGCCGCGAAGCGGCGCAAGAATGCAGCCCATGGCGCGAGCCGTGGGTGGAAAAGCCGAAAGGAACAAGCCCCGAAGGGGCGAAAGAGAAGTTATCGCACAGACTCCACAAAGGAACGGCACGTATTCTCACGCGCACACTAATAAGCCCAATAAGGCCCCGTTCCTCCGCTCGTACTCGCCCCATCAATCGCTACAAACACGTTGCGTCCAAAGAAAAAGGGAAGTCCCCAATCAAAATAATTCGTGGGAGTGCCAATGGGAACACCGCCAAGATCTCCAGCGAAATCATTCGCATTAAATATTGAGTCAGCGTCTGCGATGGTGAAGTCGACCGTGCCGCTCACTCCGCCCGCCTCATTTGTCGCAGAGAGGTTCACGGGAGCAGCGGGACAATAAAATCCTGAGGCCTCGCTGCCGCACTCGGCTATGTCGGTAGTGTTAGGGAAGAATAGAGCGTTGGAACCGCTGTCAATAAAGCTCTCAGGGTAAGTCTGACTATTAAAGGTAGTGGTAAAGGCTGCCTCGGGCGCTGAGTAAACTTTGGCACTCCCAAGGGTGTTATTGGATTCAGTTCCAATTCCAAAAACCAGCGACCCGCTCACACTCGGTTCCCCACCGCTCGGCACCGATGGCAATTCGACGATCACTCCATTGTTATCCTTGGCAAATAACGCCACCGGATTGACAACCTGCTGATCCAATGGCTCTCCGGCCCCTGGTATGTATACGCAGCCCGAAGATGGACACTCAAAATACTGGTTGTAACTTGCTAGACACGGAGAGCCGCAATCCTGCGCAAACAAACCGACTCCCAAAATGCCGTTAGCACCCAGAGTGTCAAGTGTATCGGCGGAAGGGTCTCCCGAACTCGTGCAGCCGTCGGGCACGTGATAATCAGTGTCGCTGAGCACTTGAATCGGCACCGAGCTAGCCGTCTCGCTACCTAACTGTACATCCGCCGTTTGCACCGGACCCCACGTATACGATCCCACAAAAGTAAGGCACTCAGCCACAGGATTTCCATCGGCAGCCTTTTGCTGCGGCAACGAAACCGTGAGCGCGGACGATAAAATTCTCAGCCCGTAGCTTCCCGTATCCACCAATACGTCATCCACCGTCTGACAAGTCGACGTTCCGGGAACGCAAACCGTCACGCTGATAAAAGCCGCATCGCCATAGTTGCCCTGCGGTCCGCCGTTCACCGAAATTGGCGCGACATTCGATCCTGTCGTCGTGATCACATTATTCGCAGCACTGCTGCCTCCGCACCCAACTGAGAACGCGCAAGCGAAACAAGCCGCTAAACAAAGGATGATCCGACAGAGAACGACCCAAATATTTCTCATTGGATCTCCTCCGCCCGCACACCGGAAGGCAGCATATCCGGAACATAAGCTCGTCCAGCAAACGCCCGGAGGTGTCCTCCAACCTGCACCACCAATCCCGGCTGCTCAATCGCAACTGGACGCCGCGACACCCGCGGACCACTCCGCGCCTGCAACGCCGTCCGATACTGCTCGAAATACCCACCTAACAATTGCCGCAAATCCGGCATCCACGGCCCGTTCCAGCCGATGGCGAAAACTTTGCCCTCAGCCGAAACATACTCCCGCACCAAAACCCCGTTGGCGGCCTGAATCTCATGCACCGTATAAGACTCCACCGCTTTCGTAGTTCGCGTTCCCTGCAAGTGAACTTGATCGGCATCGACCGACGCGCGATCTCCACCCAAAGAAGCCCACGCCGGCAAGGCGCCCAAAATCAACAGCACCGCAGCCGCAATCCCTAATTTTGATTTGCTAAAACCTAACCGCACCTGAGACATACCTGTACCTCTGATTCCTAGTGGCTGCGAAAGGTTAGATTAGCCGCGCATCCAGCAGGTTGGCTGAGAATCGTGAAAGTAGCTCATGTACTCGTGATGTCGTCCGAGAGCGCAGCCGTTTTTCAGGCATAGCGATGGATCTCCCGCTGAACCGCCCCACCGCGTAAGCCGACGACCGCCGCCACCATGTACTTCTTTCTACTTACTTTTCGGCCAATTCAGGTTAAGATGTCAAACAACACTCGACCCTGGCTTCCCCATGTCGGCCACCGCGCAGGCTTCTCGACCCGCTTCTCTCAACCGCCGCCGCCGTGTGCGTCAAAAGGTTCATGCGCCCGCCTACGCAACCTTCCGCGGCGATTCCAACACTGAGATGCTCGATCTCTACGAGGTGCTCGATATCAGTGAAGTCGGCGTGTCGCTGCAGTGCGCGTCGCCCATGGAGATCGACAAGCAACTCGAGTTATCTCTCGATCTAGCCGAAGCGCGCGGCCAAATCAACGCCATCGCAAGGGTCGTGTGGTCCGACTCATCCGGCCGTGTCGGACTAGGTCTCGCCCCTCTGCCGGATTCCACTCTGCACCACTTCCGCGAGTGGCTGTTTCTTAACGCGATGGCCGGCGCCGCCAACGCCGCATCCGCCGCCGCGTCCGTGCCGCCTCAGTTTTTCGCAATCCGGCCCAGCTACACCGACACGCTCACCGCCGCAACCGCCGTGCAGCGAGAAGCTGAGTCTCTTGGCACTGACCTCGAAGCCATCCTTACTCTGATCGCTTTTCGTTCTCAATCCTTGCTTCGAGCTTCCGGCGCGGCCATCGCCCTGGCGCCAGAAAACCTCGAATCCCCGGTCGTCGAGAAAACTATCGCCGAAAAAACTATCGCCGAAATTATGACCTGCCGTGCCAGCGCCGGCCCCAGCGCTCCGCCCGTTGGCGCAACCCTGCAAGTGGGTGCAGGTTTCTCCGGAGAATGCGTGCGCACCGGCAACGTATCGCGCTGTGACGACACCGAGAGCGACGAATGCGTCGATCGCCAAAGTTGCCGTGCTCTCGGCATTCGCTCCATGCTAGCCGCTCCTCTGCGTTCAGACGAAAAAGTGATTGGCCTGCTCGAAGTATTTTCCGCGCAACCCCGCGCATTCGACGAGGGCGACAGCGCAGTGCTGCAGCGTTTTGCAGAAACGATTGTTGCCGCCGTCAATCGCGCAGCGTCGACAAACCATCCCGCTCAGCCTCCGCCCGCTCCAGAACCCTTTAAGGCCGCGCCCGGCAGTGTTCTCTTCGCTCATCCGCCCGCGGAAAGTTCCGAGACCAAGAACGCATCCGCCAACGAAGGTGAAGATAAAGTCGGCGGAGTCCATCTGCCCCGCGCGCATCTTTATTTGCTGATCTGCGCCGCCGCCACTATCGCGCTGGCACTCGGCTTCATTCTCGCCCCGTGGATTCAGCCCTGGATCCAGGATAAACTTCACGCGCGCGAGCGCAGCGGAGAACAAACCGTCTTAGCTTCGTCGAGACCATCCGCCGACACTTCGCAATCGTCTTCAGTCGCCATCGATCCCAACAATTTCGCGCAACTCAGCAAACTTGCGATGCAAGGCGATCCCGCCGGAGAAAATGCGCTAGGTCTTCTCTACGCCCAAGGCGATGAAAAGCAAGCAGTCAAGCCAGACGACGCGGAAGCCGCCGCATGGTTTACCAAAGCAGCCGAGCACGGCAATATCTCCGCGCAATACAAATTAGGATTGCTCTATTGGGGCGGTCACCACGGCTTGCCCAAAGACGCAAACAAAGCCTACTTCTGGACGGTACTAGCCCGAGCCGGCGGCCAACCCGACAGCAAGGACCTGGCAAAAGTTCTAGCCAACGGGATGACGCGCTCCCAAGCCGCAGCCATAGAACAACAAGCCGAACTCTGGTACCAGCAACACGAATCCCACGGCAAACCAAGCCCAGCCCACTAAAAATCACTCTGTCATCCTGAAAACACTCTGTCATCCCCAGCCGAGACACGTTGTCATCCTGAGCGCAGCAGATGATTCGCGAAGCGAACCATCTGCGGAGTCGAAGGACCCCCAACCCGCCCGCGCCGCCGCATCAAGGCGTTTCTACCAAGGATCGCGGCTTAAATCCGAGAGCAAACAAAACTCAAATACCAGCCGAAGCCGAGAGCCAGAAGCCGAGAGCCGGAAGCCCGAAGCCGGAAGCCCGAAGCCCGAAGCCGGAAGCCCGACCGACTCAGCAAGCGCTAAAATAAGGCTAGAGAAAAAGTGCCCACCCTCCGCACCATCCTCGACCAGCAAGTCCGCGAAGCCGATCCCACTCTCTACGAAAAGCTGGACAACAACCGCGTGCGCTGCTTCTCCTGCGGACATTGCTGTCCCATCCCCGAAGGCCAGCCCGGAGTCTGCAAAGTTCGGTATAACCGCGGCGGAACTCTCTACGTCCCCTGGGGATACACCGCCAGCACCCAATGCGATCCAGTAGAAAAAAAACCATTCTTCCACGCCCATCCCGGAGCGCTAGCCTACAGCTTCGGCATGCTCGGCTGCGACCTCCACTGCTCTTACTGCCAGAACTGGGTAACAAGTCAGGCCCTGCGCGATCCCAGCGCAGTCTCGCTTCCGCAACAAGCCTCGCCCGAACTTTTAGTCCGAGACGCGATCGCACAAGGCGCAAAAATTCTAGTCAGCACCTACAACGAGCCACTCATCACCAGCGAATGGGCAGTAGCCGTCTTCAAACAAGCCAAAGCTGCCGGACTAATCACCGGCTTCGTCTCCAACGGCAACGGCACTCCGCAAGTCCTCGAATACCTGCGCCCCTGGCTCGATCTGTACAAAGTAGATCTGAAAAGTTTCGACGACCGCCACTATCACGAGCTAGGCGGACGCATCGGCCCCATCCTGGACAGCATCCGCCGCATTCACCAGATGGGCCTCTGGCTGGAGATCGTCACGCTCCTGATCCCCGGCTTCAACGACGACCCCGACGAACTCCGCCGCCTAACCGAATTCCTGGCAGCCATCTCGCCCGATATCCCCTGGCACGTAACCGCCTTCCACGGCGATTACAAAATGCAAAACGACGTAGCGCGCGATACAAACGCCGAAGACCTGCTGCAAGCTGCCGAAATCGGCCGCGACTCCGGACTCCGTTACATCTACCCCGGCAATCTCCCCGGCAAAGTAGGCGAACGCGAAAACACGCACTGCCCGCAATGCCATAAAACTTTAATCGAGCGCTACGGCTACCTGATCAAGAACTACGCGCTAACCCCAGACGGCCGTTGCCCCAACTGCAAAACCGCAATCCCCGGCCGCTGGTCCACCCATTTCGAAGGCCAAATCGCCTCCCGCCCATTCTCGCCGCGCGATTCCGTCCGAAATTTTGTTCGTATCTCCTAAAATATCTGAGCCCCTGTTTCGTCTACACAAGTAGATGGAGCAGACGCTGAGCGCAAACTCGATGACCAGCCAGCAGGACGAATCCATCTCCGAAGTCGTCAAGCAAGAAAAGCAGCGGCTTCGGAACTTCATTCGTTCGCGCGTGCAAGATCCGCTGGATGCAGAAGACATTCTTCAGGAGGTTTTCTACGAACTGGTAGTGGCATTCCGCTTGATGCAGCCGCTCGATCACGTTGCCGCATGGCTGTTCCGCGTAGCGAGAAATCGCATCACCGATCGCTTTCGCAAGAAAAAGCCAGATGCATCGCTCGATACTCAGCCGGCAATTGTCGACGATGAAGAGCCGCTTCTACTGCGGGAACTGCTCCCGTCGCCAGATGCCGGGCCAGAAGCGGCGTATGCGCGAAGCGTGCTGGTGCAAGAACTCGAAGAAGCGCTGGACGATTTACCGAAAGAACAGCGCGACGTATTTATCGCTCACGAGATCGAAGGCCGCAGCTTCAAGGACCTTGCGGCAGAAACCGGCGTAAGCGTGAATACGCTGCTCTCCCGCAAAACGCTACGCCGTGTTGCATCTGCGCGAACAGCTACAGGAAATCTACGACGAATTCGTACATGAATGATTCGAATCCGAATGACCGAAACGAAAAATTGAAAGGACAGGATAAGAAATGAAAAGCAGATGGATCGTAAGAGGAGTCGAGATCGTATTGCTCGGTATCATCATTTTCTTCGGCGTAGTAGTTGGCCTCGGCGAAGCCGTTTTGCAGCTATGGAATTGGCTGATGCCCAGCCTCTTCGGCCTGCACCAAATCACCTTTTGGCAAGCCGTCGGCGTCATGGCCCTGAGCTGGATTCTCTTCGGCAAAGCCTTCCTGGGCGGGCGCCCCTACGGTCGCCACTGGCGCGGCCGCATGAGAGACCGCTGGGAGCGCATGTCCCCCGAAGAACGCGAGCAATTCCGCCAAGCCATGCGCCAACGCTGCGGCAGCATCGGCCAACCATCGACTGCAGAGCCGAAGGCGTGAGCGATCCAGGTGCGGGCTGGCTCAGTCATAGATTAGCCTTGAAAGGGCGCGGCTTCAGCCGCGCCGCCAGCGCCCCAAAGCCAATCGCTGCTTTGAGCCGCTGAGGCGCCCCAACTTTAGCCGCTACCCAGCGACGCTCCTGTTTCGCCAACGCTTACAGTTAGATTAGAATCAAGAACTCTGAACCTCGGCCATTCATGCGAAGAACTCTAGCCCTCAGTTCGTGTCTCGCCTCGCTTTTGTTGCTGAGTTCCTGCTCCCCGCGCGACTTCCTAACCCGCCGCCTCGCTGCCGATCTAATCTCCACGTCCGAAACATTCCGCGCCCAGCAGCAGTTCGAACTTCGCACCGGAGTCATCTCCAACGAAGACTACCGCTCTCCATCCTACCGAGCCCTACAGCATCACGGATGGATCTCCGCCACCAACGCCCCATGCCCGCCGGCTAAATCCCCGCCCCTCTGCTGGGACGTCACACTAACCCCCGCAGGCGTAGACGCGATGCAAAGCCTGATCGTACCCGGCGACGCCGAAAAACAATCCTTCACCATCACCGCCGCCCACCGCGAACTCATCGCCATCACCGGCATCGCCAAGCAGGGCAACACCGCCGAAGTTGAATTCACCTGGCGATGGCTTCCCGCAAACGAAGTCGGAGCAGCCCTCTACCCCACCAGCATCCACTACCGCTCCAAAACAATCCTCAGCGACTACGACGACGGCTGGCGCATAGTGCAAAGCAACACTCATCCCGCCCAGCCTTTGGACGAAGCCCTAAAAAACGCCGAGCAATCCCAATGATCTGGATCTACCCCGTGTAACCCCGTGACCTCCGTGGTAAAAGTTCCTAGCTGAGAGCAGCACGAACCCGAAAGCTTGCCCAGAACAAATCCACGTTGTATAACCCTAGCTTCCACCAGCGCCATGAGAATCTCAAAACATCTCCTGCTGTTATCACTGATCACGACAACGCTAGCCGTAGCCGACACCAAGCCCAAGTTAACTCTCGACGAATTCTTCAACTCCGTCGACTACCCAGCCATAGCCATCTCCCCCGACGGCAACTCGGTAGTTATCGAGGTCGAGCGCCCCGACTGGGACCAGAAAATCTTCCGCACCGACCTCTGGCTCTACCGCGACGCAAGCAACAATGCATCATCAACCAACCCAGCCTTAATCCAACTAACCCAGTCCGGCCACGACACCGAACCAAAGTGGTCGCCAGACGGCCGCTGGATCGCCTTCCTCTCCGAGCGCAAACCCACCTCAGAAAAAGATTCCGACTCAGACGATGACAAAGCCAAAAATAAAGACAAAAACGACAAAGGAGAAACCGCCCAGATCTACCTGATCTCTCCCGCCGGAGGCGAATCCATCCCGCTCACCAAGGGCGAAGAAGAAGTGCATACGTTCTCCTGGTCCGCCGACTCCCACACAATTTATTTCTCCACCCGCAACCCCTGGACCAAAGCTCAAAAAGACGCGTACAAGAAACAATGGAAAGACGTCGTGCAATACCGCACCGCCGAACGCGGAGACACTATCTTCGCCCTAAACGTCACCACGGCACTAACTAACCACACCGCCCAAGCCACCAAAGAAGAATCCGAGGCCGAAAAAGAATCCGACACAACTCCCGGCGCGCGCCCCATAGCAACGTCTCCCCTCCGAGTGTCAGCCCTAGAAACATCTCCCGACGGAACCAAGCTAGCCTTCCTAACCACCCCCATCAACCAGCGCCAGGAAAAAGCCGAAGACGTAGAAATCTACGCCCTAGATCTAAACGCAGCGCCGCAGTCCGAGCCAGCAACGACCAGCGCAAACAATCCCACGCAGCCGCGCCAACTTACCCACAACCAGGCTCTAGAACAAAAGCTCCGCTGGGCCAACGACAGCCGCCACATTTTCTTCACCGTAGAAGTAGGAGACGTCTCCGGCCCCTACCGCGACATACAGCCCCACCTATATTGGGTTGACACAGAAACCTCCACCATCACCCAATGGGCCAAAGACTTCATCGGACCAGTCGACCACTACGCCGTAACCGCCGACCAAGTCCTAACCTCAGCCCGCATCGGCACCGAAGTCCCCATGTACTCCGTCTCGCAGCCCAACCAGCAACTCCACAAACTCAACACCTGGCAAGGCACCTACGAAACAATATCCGCAACCCAGCACTCCCCGCGCATCGCCTTCGTCTATTCCTCATTGCAAAAGCCCGCCGAAATTTATTTAGCCGACAGCCCCGACAAACTAGCCGAAGCCCGCCCCATCACGAACTTCAACAAACTCTTCACCGAGCGCGAACTCCCGCAAGGCAAGCCCTACCGCTGGAAGGCCGACGACGGCGCCACAATTGAAGGCATGTTGATTTATCCGCCAGGCAGCTTTGAACCAGGAAAGCCCGAGGCCAAAAATCTCCCGCTCTTCACCTTCATTCACGGAGGTCCCGCCGACGCCGACGGCAACCACTTCGCAGCCGACTGGTATCAGTGGTCCGCTCTAGCCGCCACCAACGGATGGCTCGTCTTCGAGCCCAATTACCGCGGCTCCGCCGGATACGGCGACAAGTTCCTCCAGCAAATTGTTCCGCAAATAGTCTCGCGCCCGGGCAAAGATATTCTCGAAGGCATCGACGCCCTGATCAAAGAAGGCATAGCCGATCCCGACCATCTAACCATCGGCGGCTACAGTTACGGAGGCTACATGACCAACTGGCTCATCACCCAAACCACGCGCTTCAAAGCCGCCGTCACCGGAGCAGGCGCGGTCGAGCACATCGGCAACTGGGGCAACGACGATACCACCATGGACGACGCCTACTTCCTCGGAGGCCGCCCCTGGGAAGCCCAGCAGCGCTATCACGACGAAGCCGCCATCTTCCAAATCAACAAAGTCCGCACCCCCACCCACATGGTAGC